>Ga0307515_10012479_pt1 | contig 15979 bp, 16 predicted proteins | sample 17_EM_MG_FD_194513 | JGI IMG/M metagenome (GOLD analysis project Ga0307515, IMG submission 194513) | Populus trichocarpa ectomycorrhiza microbial communities from riparian zone in the Pacific Northwest, United States - 17_EM | ecosystem: Host-associated > Plants > Roots > Unclassified | place...
TTATTGGACAAATGTTTGTGAAGTTGTTATGGGTATGTGGTAGAAGTTTCAGGGGAAGATTCCATCAACCACACCATCTGGCTTTGCCACTCTGGGGGCGGCAGAGCCGCCACCAGTGCTAGTACTCTATATTTAGGGGCGGCTGAAGTAGGTGTGTCAGGCGTTTATTCTGAGAAATTCAATAATTAAATAAATTTGTTACTTTAGCTGGTTCATTGTCTCGTGCCCATCCGGTAGCGCCAAGCATCATTTTTCTCAAAATGATGGGTACGCCGATGGCGGTTAGGGTTAGTCACCCAATCAAATTTGACGGCTGGGTTCGAGACAAGATGGTTCGGCGACTTCTTGATTGACTTGACTGATCACTCGAGGGCCCAAGGCCCGTATATGTACAAGCACCCATGTGCGTACTCGTCTGCATTAGCTTACATGCAAGCCATGCATATCCTCATACAAGCCACCAACTTCATATAAGCCAACGAACGGAGGCTGAGACTCACGACGCAGGTATATATGCAACAGAATTGGCCTCGAATCAGACTCTCAAATATGTTTGTGCGGCATGCACTAAGATGAAAGTGGAAGTGATAAAAAGGGAATAGTGTGGCAGGGGTAAGGAAGGTGTGAGAGAGCCTGGAGACTTCGCTCCACACAAAAGTTCACGGGTCAACCGAATCAGCATCTCATCAACCCAGTGAAAATCTCAACACCATAGGTTTGTACCAGATTTGGATGGAAAGAAGAGTTTAGAGTGGGGGAAAAAGAGTTTGTATGGGGCTCTAAGCAAGCCAGACAAAACTACATGTGCAAAGGGGAAGAGAGTGTCCGGGAGCGGCTGGGAGCTGGTCACGGTCCAGATTAAGCCCGGATCAGCTTCGGGTTAAGGCTGCAGTGAGTGCACATGTGGTTGAATTTTTTAAAAAAAACTCGGCATTGACTCAGGTAGATATAAATTAATACCCCCCAAAAGCTCAGCTCTCTGGAGGTGATTTGGATTTTTAGTAGAGTCATATCTCCAAGCCCTTTCACCTCACTTTTTTCATAATCCCAATTTAGATCAGACTCACCATTTCAGTTAATATAAAATCACGTGAGATCCAAGGGCCGGGGTACGAGGCCACAACAGAATTTGTTGAAATACTGATTGCTAGAAGCTTGATTCTACTATCTAAGAGGGCCACAAGGCCATATATATATACGGTACGAGCACGTACGTACTCATCTAAATGTAGAGACGGCTGAGCTCCGTCAGCCCGTGTCAGAGCCAGCCCCGTCAGACCGTTTGAGAGCTAGCCCAGTCGGCCCGTATGAGATCTATATATGCAACAGAATTCAAATCGGGCAATATGCGTGAGAATTCATGAACGGCCGAGAACATTCTTCGCGATTTTTCCAGTAACGCCTGCCTGCTTCCTTCCCACCTATACCACGCAGCACTATAGTCTTTGCAACCCTCTACAATCCCAAGCCGCTACATCATGTCAAGAACTAACTTTTGTATCTACCTTTTCAACCTTAGGAACCTCTGCTAACTGTGCTGCAGGCTACCAGCCAGATCCCCAAATTCTGAATCAAAATACTCCCTCTATCCATCTCAATCTTTATCCGTTGCTTTGAATCCGGGGTTGTTTTAATGGTCTCATCGCGCTCTATCTAACCGTACTATTACTGTCCCGATCGACTACATTTTAAATTCGCGTTTTGGAATCTGTTACTATGTGATCTGAAGGGAAGTCGCCGATACTGAGATCGCCGAATTGACTCACAGGCTATGGACTCACAGTCGTAGACTCATCCACGAGTTTTCACTCGCCACCGCCACTGGTATTTGCAATCATGAGCTTCCATGGACTTCCATGGGGTTCCAGGCTCTCGTGTATATTAAGACAGAGCTTCTCCTTAGATAGTAGAATAGACTTCGTCCGCTTTACATTCGTAACAGAATCTATTACCTAAGCCCTTAGTTTTCTCCATGAGTTTCCATTCGATTTTTTCAAGGAGAGATTATTCGTTATCCTCTAATTGAGCTCTATTCAACGGTTTATTTTGTGTTGGGATTAGAGGTTGTCGCATCATGCTTGCAAACAGTAAAAGGAGGCTAATTTGAAGAAAGTATGGGCTTTAAGGGAACAAGATATCAACCGGCTTCCTTTGTGGAGGTACCAGATGCCATTCATCAACCAAAGTGCAAATCGACAATAGACTGCGCTACGCGCAGCTCATATCAAGCTCTCCGTGGAACCCTGCGCGATGCGCAGTGTATAGTTGATGTATAGTGATGCACGCATTAACCTAAGGAAGTCTAGGGGTCTATGGACCTAAGCGTTTGTACTGCCAATAGGCTTCCGCTAGTAATATACACTATTCATACTATTAATGAGATCACGTTTGAGAGGACGCTTGAGTTCCCGCTTAAGGGAGTATTTTTCCGATATTAGAGATATCATGAATGTTTCAGATGTACATGAGCCGGATGGCGATAGAGCCCTAAGGGTTCGTGACTGCTCTTTTAGACTTCACACTTTACTCTTTTCTACGCATCTTGGACCTTAAGACCTGTTCCTAGACAGTCATCGCACCACAGTCAATGCACACGGTTCTCCCTATATCGTAACAATGAATGTTACGATATGGGGAGAACCTTATATATGGACTAACGTACAGAGATGGGAGAGAAGGAGAAAGACTCGAGATATATACAAGGTAGTTGGGTACCTTATGCCCTACGGGCTGGGTGACTTGCCATCAGCTCGGTCAGGTCCATGCCACAATGAGTCGGAGACCGGAAAGTGACAGAAGTTCGCTCGCATCCTTTTTTAGATTGCAATTGATTGAAGTAGCTAAGTGGAAGGTAACTTTGCGGCCAACAGGTTTTCTCTGGCGATGGAGATAGTAGAAATTGGCTCACTGGGAGCTGCAGAAGCTGCTGGTCGGTCTACCCAGGGTACATTTCGAAAATCCATTTCTCACCAGCACTGGCTGAGTATACTTGAAAACACACATACACATAAGCGATGGGAAGTAGCGTACGTGAAATCCATGGGAAGTATAGTTGCAAAGTGCATTTGAGAGTGACAGAGAGTGCTATTGTGGGTGTAGAAAGCAAACTAGCAGGATATGAAGGTACAGCGGACTTGCAGTGAAGGGATATATACTCGTACATTTAGATCATAAATTAGCTATGCTGCTTATAAGGAGCTACCAGGGAGCTAGCTGGAGATGATTGAGACGGAGATACCAGGAGCTGGCTGGAGCTGGCTGGAGGTGGCAACTCTGAACTGCCTGACTGGTGACAGTCTCTTCCGAAAGGCGGCAAAGCCGCCACCGTATCTTGTAGGTAGTGAAGGAAGATACGGAGGCGTGCAGAGGAAAGAAAACATGATGCAGTAAACAACTAGCAATTGTAAAGCGTTCTGAAATCGCTCAGAGACCTACCGCCGAAGATTGAGTGGCAGGAAGTAATTTACCAGGGGCCTCAACTCCTAATGCGCCAGGTTTTCTGATTTGTCGCAATTTTCAGCTCTATAAGCTGATAGGTCGATTACGGTATTTGTAGGCCGTCTACAGACTATGGCCAAGTTGTATGACCGGTGTCCCAAACATGAAATACAAATCAGAGAAAATCAGGCGTGTAGGGGAGAAGGTTTTTGACCCTATAAATGTGCGGGCTCGAATCCACAACGAATTCAAGTACAGTGTGGGTCAAAAATCGAAGCCTAGTTCTATTCGTTGGGAGTAACTGTACAAACTTAAAATTCGATGATCCACACGTCACACAAGCCACTACCACTTATTCATTTTGTGTTGCTAGATATTCAATTTTTTGCTCCCTTACTCTGTCGGACAGCTCGGAAATTCCAACAACGATCCTGCACCAAAGATGGAAAGTTTTCACCTACACAGCAGTTTTCTAAATCCATGCATCTCAACATACGCTTTTCATACCCCTCTAAGTACTTAGGTCGCTTCTTTACGCTAGAACTCGTCAGATACCACCTCACCGCGAGACACCCACCGAGAAAAACATCCGCAATGTCCTCCATCACCTACTCTACCCTCTCCCTGGGCTCTTCTCCGCCTCTGAGCCCCAAACGACAATTTTGGGAAGGCCACGCAGGTGACACAGAAGTTCTTCCTATCATCGGCGAAGACCAAACCGAGGGCGACCACAACGCAGAAGATATCTTAACGCAGCCTATATTCAAGATGGAGCTCAAAGTGCCAAAGATGCAGAAAATCACGGTATTGGAGCGGTCCAAGGCACGTCATGAGATGCGAGAAAGAAGAGCCTCGGAAAATATGCAAATTCGGTGGCTTAGAGAGAAGTTGGCAGGGAAAATGCGTACAGAGAAGATGGACAAGGAGATCGAGGACAATGAAAAGGTAAAGAAAACCGGGAAAGATAAGGGGAAGGAAAACGAATGTCCGAAGGGAATTTTGAAGGGTAGTGGAAGCCAGACGAATATCCGCGCGAGGTATCTGTTAGATGAGGATGAGGGATATGCAGGATGAGATAGCAAGCGGAGGTAGGTAATTCGTGGGTGTTCCTTTTGGTGGGGAAGGTTGCCATCTACGTCAATTGGAGAAGGTTTCTTAGATAGTGAAGTCTCCCATCTTGGGTGCGGCTGAACAGCAGTATGTGCTACATGTGGTGGCGGGTTTATCGGGGGTGTCTTCTTTGGTTGAGATACTCTTCTGCATAGGTCTATTTGCACCTCGAGGATAATGAATTCCTGTCAGGAAGACATCGAATGCATTTGTTAGATTATGAGAGTCGTTGGGACTAACAGGGTGAAATGGTATCAAGACTCATAACAGATAGGTTGGATACATCGATTCCGAGAGAATACTGACACTGATGTGTGCTTCATCGGCAGCAAGATGAATGTTTCCAATACCTCCGACCTTTGTGAGTGCAACTGTTTAATCCTACGGGTTTTGAGAGAATCCAGACCGGCAACAAATAATATCTACGGAAATACATCCCTCATAACAACCAAACTAAAAGACGTCGTATAATCTGGGTGCGCTTACAAAACCTCGATCGACTCTATAAGTCCAACACGCAATATTCCATAGCCCTCCTGACGAATACTGGCGTAACTACAGTGAGGAACTGAGACTTCAGAACCGCTCCTAGTAGAGCTTATCGGACCGTTCGGAGGAAAATGTGAGCTTTATGCCGCTGTTGATCGCGAATATTTATGGTATGGGTATATCTCAGACCAAAATGACGTACGGTAAGTGTAAACAGTACCCCTTAGTACGCAGTAAAGGGTCGAACTCCCACAATAAGAACTGAACGAATCACTAGATATCTCTTCTTACTTTTGCGATATTTCTTGTCTTCTGCTGACCTCCGGATCTGGCAGTCATCCAAGAGCTTCTACCGCACCGGAAGTGAGGCTACGCCCCTATTTTTCCACACCGAGTTATACATTGACATCGTATATCCAGGCGTCCCCACCATGTTTCACGACCGACCCCCACCCAACCGCCGTCACTCCTTTGTGCCGTTCAGCTCGACCCCTGACGAGCTCTCATCCAACCGAGCCTTCCCAAAGCACTGCAGCCTACTTCCTAGCTTCGGGCACGGAGATGAGAGTTTCCGGAATCACAGCTCCAATCTCGCAGAAGTCCCGTCCAAGCTACTCAGTGGAGGAACTGTTTCTATGTCGAAGAATGAAGCACATTTGGATATCCGAGAGGCATCTAGTATCCCGAGCAGCTTCACTATGAATGTGATTCAGAGACGAAAGTCAGTGGAGTTTCCAAGCCTGGAGAGCCTGAAAGAGAAGTTGCCGAAGGTTGAATATGCCGTTGCCGGGGAGCAATTTATTAATACCGAACCTAGCATTCCAAAGGAGCATCGCAAAAGTACTGTGGTTCAACAGGTCAGACGACCCATTCTCCTCGGGGTTAGACAGGAGGACAATGTCAACATTACTCCTGATTCTGAAGATGAAATCCTTGGTTTTATCGAGAGCATCAAGCAACATACAGGACGCTTTCCGGGAAGTGCAGGTAATACTGCAGTGCGGGTGGAACTGAAGGAATGTCGTGACTACAAAGTTATTCCCGAGCAAACTGCCAAGAATAACATTCAACCTCTGTCTAATATGAACACGGAGAAAAAGCATCGCAGAACCATTAGTACCATGGCTCCTCAATCAATGCGACGATCTAGCCTCAAGCACGAAGACGAATCTGAGAACAACCCCACCGAGCGCCAGCAATGGCAACTGCAAGAGACCGGAGATCCAGCCAAGAAAGAATTCCAGTGTCGGTCTAACTTCACCTTTGAGGATGGCGCAATTGTCAGTACTAAAACTCGTCTATCCGGCAGACGATCCAGTCTCCCTGTGGCCAAGAGAAAAGACGATGCCAAGAATGTTATCACTGGCCACCGAAAATGGGGGTCAAACTATGACAGGATGCCGAGCGCTAAGGAAAGCATCCTGGCACCATCTTGCAAACCACACACTCATCTCAAAACTGCCAGTATTACTGCTCACCAATCGACCGGACTATCCAATCAACTTGTCCTCGGACTACAAGATAATTCCGGGAACGTTGTTGGACACCTGGATAGTAGGTCACACACCAACGGGAATCAGACGGCCAAAATTGATTCCGAATCCCCATCTGGCATCGCAACACTGCGAGGTAAAACCGTCAGACTTATAGCTCCTCAACCGAAAAGACGCGCTAGCCTCCACGGACTTGAACAAAAGGCTTATTTTAACACATCCCAGGCTTCCGTTCCAGTCAACACCGAGGTCCTAGAATTCGATATGAAGGTATTGCAACCAAAAGGTTATGGAACAGTTACTCGCCCAGAGGCCACGGAGGAAGATCCCAGGTCTTCGCCTATATTTCTGCAGAAGCGTCGCAACACTGTCAGTACTATGATTCATGAACCAACTGGAAGATTCAACTTCCACAGGCTAGGATGGAAAGATGAATTCAACCCTACCGAGGTTTCAGTTGACAGCAACATCGAAAACCGAGAGTTCGAATTGAAGGAACTAGAGCTAAAAGATTATAGCACCGCTACCTCGCATCGGACTATCAAGAATAGCTTCGAGACGCCGCCATTCTTGGTCAAGGAGCGTCGCAAAACTGTTAGTAATATGGCTCATTTACCGACTGGAGGAGTTATCCTTCATGGCCTTGAATGGAAAAATGAATCCGAAACTACCGAGGGTTCTCTCCAAGGAAACTCCGGGAACCGCGATGTTGAGTTGATGGAATGGCGGTACGATACAGTCACTGGCAAACACACCAGAAAGAATTCAAAATCCTCACACATCTCGACGAAGGAGCGCCGCAAATCCATTAGCATCATGACTCGCCAGCAGAACAGACTGCATGAGTTCGCAGGGAAACACCATATAAACAATGCCGATGATGGCATCACCGCTGCCAAAATCGAGCGCTACCTCTTTAATCTCAAGCGGCAGGCAGATAATGCGACATTTATCACCACTCTAGCCGTAGACCCTGCCGAGGACGATTTTGGGTTTGATTTTGAAGACTGGCTGTCGAAGAACACCACTACCGTAGCTGAGGATCTAAAGGTACAGTCGGAGAGGCTGGAGAAACTTGAGGAGTTTTTTATTGCCGGAGAGGGAGCGGAGGAGAATAAGGAGAGGTTGGAAGGGGTTAGGAGGAAGTGGATGACGGGAAAAAATGTAAACGAAGGAGGAAGGAAGGAATAAGAGATTTGGGTAGGGGTTACATATCATGAGGAGCATATCTTGGGCATAGTTAAGCACTTCAGCTGAATACAAGAGCATTGTTCTGATTCCTTTTCTCTCGTTCCCAGTTTGTCTAGCCACGTGGTCATAAACTTGCGGCCGGCCGAATTTATTCGCCGCCTATTGGAAATCCGCACAACCCCGTGCCGAGTCGGAGCGGCCAATATGGTCTTGTCATTCTGTATATAGAGAGATCGCTTAGGTAGAGAGAACGGTATCGCTTTTAGGCTTTCTCACAGCGCGCTACCATTTCCAACGCCACCACTGGGCACGAGAGAAGCTTTCTCGGGTATCTGAAGATAACAATATTGTATATGCTACAGGAGATAACGATCTAAGGAGGCTATTGTTGGAAAGTCATGATAAAAAAATCAGAGAAAGTTCTGTCAGGTATGTCTCACCGATAAACCGGTCCGATGCGGCAGGAACTTCCGTTTGTTATTCTAGTCGGCCAATGTCGAAGCTTCCGTAGTATCCCGATCACGTGTACATGATGACATCATGATTTAACTTTTGAACCGAAAGCCACCGTTAGTCGCAAACACCACAGCTGGGCATTGGTGTGTCTCAATGAATTGGTTTACATAGAGTAATAGTGGGAATATCCATGTTTCAGTGATAATAAGTATGTGACATCCACACCCGTAAGTGCAGCCAACGAGCAATTTCCCTCCCTCAGACAATGCGCATATCTATCATACAATCCATTTTCCCGTTTCTATTGATACAATATTTCCCAAATGCTCCATAACTTTTGACCCCGTTCATGGCTTCCCCTTCATAACCCTCCTAACTAGCACCGTCTCCTCCACGTCCGTAGTACACGCCAACTTCCACACAAACGCGTAGGCCACATCTGCAATACTCCTCGCCTTCTCCTCCGCACTTGCATTCTTCCAGTCATCCACTGGTCGCCCAAAAATCACCGGGAACACACGCTGTAGCACAACCTTATCCTCCCCCGGTAGGTGCTCGAAAATATCCACAATCTTCCCAGCCGTAGCATGCATCGCAATCTCGGGTTCTGGCGCGATATATGACAAAGCTTTGGGTAGCTGTCGGCCATCAATAACCGCCGGTGCCTCAATGTGTGCGAGGTAGGGGGGGGTCTTACATCATTCGCAAACTTCTCCAACCGCCCCACATTCTCGAACCCCATCTCCTTCCACCTACTTCGGTATCCGAGCAACAACTTCGTAACCGGGTGCGCGTCCTTCCCTCCAGTGGTGGCCTTCTCCTTGTCCTCAAGCACCTTGATCCGGTTCAGCGCCTGCGTTATCATCTCCGAGTTCATGGTCGCCTGCGAGCCGGCAGTCTTCTTGTCGGACACACCCTTCTCAACGCTCACCATCCGCGCCATCAACGATGAGAGGTCGTTCTTGACGCGCTCCACCACCTTCACCCGTACTTCTTGCTTCTCGAATTTCTCGTTAATGTTCTTTAGCGTCCCTGACACTTGCGTGGCGTCTTTTTTGTATTTTGCGTCTAGCGCGTCGAGGCGGAGGGTTAGTGGGTCTTTGGGCTTCGCTGGTTCTTTCTTATCGGTGGAGGGAGTGCCGGCCTGCGGAGTTAGCAATGGGAAATCGAGGGAAAGATAGTGAGGACGGGAGGAGGTATTACCCCTTTCCATATGGTGGTCCATGTTGAGCCACGCCGGAAGAAGATCTGTTTGAGTGTGGAGGCGGTTGTGCGGATGATCATGGTGAGAAATGTAAGGTGTGTGTCGTTGCTCGAAGGTTTTTTTTTTGCAAAGGGTGAATGTTAGCGCCCGCAGAGCCGCATGACGAAGCGACCCGTTGCAGCGGAGATCACTCGGCAACGTCGGGTTACACAGGGCTTGCACACCAGTGTCAGCGCCATGATGTTCGGCCATCCAGCTTGAGCAGTGCACTCCAACGACCAATTTTTTCTATCCATCATGCGCACGAATCCCCAAAGGTAATCCTCGGCCCACCAAATTCTGTTTAACACTACCAAATATCAATAGTTACATCGTCAGTCCATGCTGTATTCGGAAGGAGTCAGGCACATACGTGAACTAGATACACCATGCTCGACAAACATCTTGGTCAATAGTGCATCTGCGGGAGACTGACATGTTCTAGACCACGGTTTGGGGAGATAACAGACCGTTATCGCGGGTCTTGATTTTCGCAGTTGGTTGGATATCGCAGTCAGGATGTCTCAAGCATTGATAATCCGGACAAGGTATGGTCAACTTCAAACATCAAGCAGTCGAGGGCAAGCGAATAGTTGAGTTTGGCGGGCGATCACAGAGTGCTCCAATTGCTATCTTAATGCTAGGGTCTCTGGAACCAACACCTCGCGGCGTAACGTTCCGACTATCGCTAGCGATACCGATCCGTACGCCAGATTAGTCTCGCGCTATCTGCGTTCATTTAGGTGATCAGACAGTTGGTGGTTGCAGAGCTCTCTGTTAGAGAATGCCGGCTTCTAGAGATTCACTATTCTTATTCGCAAAATCAGCCGTCGAGTCAATACTCCATAATACTGGTGAGAACAGAATTGAGTAACAGTGGCTAACATCCTAAAAAATCAAAACTTGGAGAGTACAGCAAGATACAACCACCGGAAATGTCTACCTCTCTAGAATCATCGTATAACCTGCAACATGTTTAATATTGGGGTTTGTAAATATCCCGCCGGAGGAGATATACAATCCATTGATATTGCGATAGAAGGGTGTGAATATCTGGATAGACAATATATATTGCTGCCGCAAGCGTATATAGACCAATACAACATTTCAAAATTTAATCTTTGTAATCTACTCCCGGTTTTATTTTTGTGCAAGTTAGGGAATTATCGGATTGACCAAACTGCCGAGGGATATGGTAGAAGATTCTCGTGGTTCTTTATCGCTTTTCCACCTGTCAATTCGGAATAAGATATCTACACGGTAATGGTATCATTTTTAGATACTGGACGCCTGAAGTACCCAGTGCGTCTAACCCACCGTGAACCTGAAGTTGGACGATTCCTGAGGCTATTCCAACAGCTAAATCAATTGGGGAAACTGACTGCTGTCCGTTCCCTGACGATGGAAGTAAACAATAGCCGGGTATCACCTCACGAACTTGTGAGATATGTATACTATCACTGTTCAATAAACACATATTCAAAGAAGATTAAAGAAGAATGTACGCTCTCGGCATATGCTAAGTGTATTGACAGAGAAATGACGACAATCGAATAAGCCCATTTAACCACTTAGTTTGACATGCCAGTGCTGTTCTAGAACAATATTTCGTGCAGTTAATTATTCCCGGCAGCTTCGAATATTATAAATGTGAAGAGATGTTGAACAAAACCCATCAAGACTGCCGAGATTCTGTTTCCTTCCTTATCGATTGAGCGTGCTTTAGTTATCCAAAAGTTACTGCTGCCCCGCCAAGTACTCTCGTGCACGAACAAGATACGCACGGTACCACAATTCCTCGGCAATCCTCTTCTCCTGCTGCTTCAACCTTCTCATTTCCTCCTGAAGCACCCTGACATACTCCTCCTTCTTGACTTTATTCCGGACCATATGTCTCTTCGCCATCTTCCAGTCAAAGATTCGATCATCTAAATTAGGGCTATTTAGACCGCAGATGAGACGTTCATGGAACAGCGCTCGCCTAGAGATGGCGAGGTCCTTCAGATGTTTGACGCAGAACTTGAGATCCCGTTGGTGCTTGTCCAATGCATGGGCGGATTGAATCTTCCTATAGATTAGGTTGCGGAGGAGGTTTTCGAGTTGGTTGGTGTTTATGGTGTCCATGGAGGCGAGGAATTCGGAGGTGAGTAAGCTTGGTTCGGGGCTAGAGGGGGTGTCGAGGAAGTGGAAGAGGTTGGGGAGAGAGGGGATTATTAGGTATGAGGATAGTATGGGAAGGGAAGAGTGTAGTCTGTAGACTAGGAAGAGCGGTCGTTGCTATGGAGTAAATTAGGAGTTGTTTGTCTCGGTTAGCGGCTGTAGGGCAAGTTGCGGGTGAACTCTTTCCTCTAGTGTCTAAATGAGACTAACGGTAACGTTGAGACTAGCGACACAACCCGTAAATGGATCAACTAAAATATCTAAGGTAAGATAAAATTATATTTCCTTAGAACTAGTGATAAAAGTTGGTTGGACCTTGTCTATCCGGCCAAGTTGTAACTGTCAGTAGCAGCCAATAAAAACTATAACTAAATCCTTCATTTTCCCAGTCCAGGTTTGACTTGTGGAGTCCCAATGTCTTTACTTGCAGTATTAACCGTAGCTTGAAGTTCCCAGGTAGCTTCATCCAACCTTTTAAAGGCAGGCTATATCGCCGTTAGCCATCTTGCGACGGAGAAGGAGCTACTGTCAACATACCACAGCAGTATCCATCGCTGCCAGAACGGCATCTGTAGCCTGATTCAATTCTGCATCAGCCTGATCCTCCGAAAAATGACCAGAACGTAGCTTCCAGTGCATAACTTGAAAGCTATTCAACGCAGCATTAAGCCTTCTCAAACCCTCGAGCGCCGTGACCTAGCGGATGTCAGACCCAGATAATGTTCAGAGGAGATTGATATATCAGACCTCAGTAATCGAGTACATGATTGAACTGCCAACACGTTCATTGATACGGCGTTGGGCATCAGTGGCAACTGTGGTGCAGTTAGAGACGAAGTTGCTCCAGAACTATACGTCAGTGGTCAGTCACAAGCAGTCGGCAGTGGAGAGTGACAGAATAAACCTCCGGCGGATTCAAGTGCATATATGGAAGTTCCTTGTCTCGAATTGACGAACTCAACGCTGAAACGAGAGCCGACAATCGGCCAAGTTCGACAGAGATCGGGTCAGGAACCTAAGAAGATTATCAGTCAGACTTTCTACCAGTTAGAAAAAGTGAAGGTGAAGAAGATACCGGTTGAGGCATAACTGTTGATGTAATGATTGCGCGAAAGTGACTAAGAAAGAAATAGGTCTTAAATCGGTTGTTGTAGCAGTGACTTCGGGCAGTATATATCTGAAAGGTAGAGAAGGAAGCTGTATTAAAATACTACGGGCGATATATCTCTTGAAGACCACTGGATGACGTTGGGGTATTCGTGTTGAATCCGCCTAATATTAGGGTCAAACCGCTCAGTTCAACCTGGATAACAATTGCCAGAAATTGCCATCGCCGGCAGAAGCCCCCATCTGTTCTTCGAGCCGATCTCTACTAATTGCAGAATTCGATAAAAACTGTTGTAATACTGTTCATCTCCATAGGTGTAGCATTTTGCGGCCTAAAAATTTCTGTTTGCTGCATGCAGACTTACATTGATTCAATTAGAATTTAGAACTCTTTCCTTGCGATGGGTATTCCATTGTCACTGCGTGGGATCCTATAATCTGCGACTACTGCAGAGCTGTAAAGTTGGACCTCCTGGTGGAGTTTGTTGTGTTGATATGTGGTATTGTCGATGTATGTCGGTGTTGCTACTTCGAGTGGGCGTTGAGGGTTGTTAGCTTCAAGTGCCGTACTATTCTCAGACCCAGCGCCTCTACTCGTCGAAAAATTAAGTATGGGGACACCTACCTTGGAATATGACAGGGTTAAGGTTTCCGGTGTCCTCAAACTTGATTTTTCGACGAGTAACAACCATCCACACTATGTACACTTGCGTATCAAAAGTTTTCACAACAGCTCACACGTTCGACGCTCAGGTCATAGAGTAACTCGGTAATTATTGAGCATTTTCAAACTTCGGCACCAGTCCAAAGCTGAAGGCCGTTAAGACAAATAGCACAAAGCTAGTATGCATCGTCCCATCCATCCCCATGGATATTCTGCTGACCATTGCCGATCCCACAAGAGCCAGGGACCTACAGCACCGAAAATTCTTCCGACGAGCTGACAAAGCTACACACAATTGACCGAATCTTGTTCACATCTCCATCTTCATGTCAAATACACCCCGTGCCTACCTTATACAATGTGGGCGCTACAATATTTCTCATCGAGAACGCATTATTAGTCTTGTTGGATAGTCTCGGAATCCTGGCGGGCGTACCGCACTCCGCGACTGCCAGATAGACTAATTTGAGTACGTTGCATTGGGTTAGGGTTAGTTGTAGCCGCGAGCGTGTAATTTTTTGTAGATGACTACGGGCCATCTTAGACGTAGATAGCAAGTTCACTCACGAGAATCAGGTCAATACCACGTTCGGTACAATAGTTTTGGCACAACAAGTCCATGGCCGATCAACTCAGAATCCTAGACCTCAGTAGATAGTCCGCCAGTGTTTAACTGCACACATTGACGAGCGATAGTCATTGAGATCAGATCGTCTCAATTTCAATGGCAGACTTTAAATTACACCCAGCACCTTTTTTGTACATGTTTCAACAGTATGAAAACATAACGCGAGAATCATTCCCGTTCAACGCACAGGACCTCCCGAACAATTTCACTAACAACTACCCCAGGTAGTCCATCCACGAAGGTTTAGAAGTCCCCTCGGCTGAGTAAAGGCAGAAGTAGTACACTACAGAATTGATTATCGTGTGAAATACAAAGATGCGATCAGAAGTTATCATACGTCTAAATGGCCGGGGATTGAAGCATCGCGAAACTACCATATCGACAAGCGCGTAATATAGATAGATAAGGAGAAAAGGGATATCAATGTATATGGTCCCAAAATATAATATGCAAAAAATCAGCCATACAAAGATTATAACAATAATCAGAAAGATCAGAAGAAAGATCGATAAAACAATAAGCAAAAATGACCCCATGAAAGCATAAGCAAGGAGGGAATTCGAACCGCACGAGGGGTTTACGTCACGACAATGCCTGACCACCCTAAAGCTCAGAACAATTAAAGCCAGAAAAGAGATTACTGGAACCGTTGAAAGGAATACATAGTACGAGAATCGGGCGCCAGCAGTAACCTGACTCTCCCGAATCCCTCAGTGATGTTGTCATCGATCGACCATAAGAACCTCTCGAGAACTTCTCGAAACTGACCCCGGTAGATCGGTTGCAAGTAAAGTCTGAAAATATACCACGAAGGTGCAAAACAGGCATGAACTGTTAGGCCACAAAATGCTAGTCCCCGGTATACTCTCCGTCTTTGCCCTGGCGCTTTGAGAATGGTGATGGAGGTATGAACTAAATGCTCCACACGTGTACCATGCAAAATCTGGTCGCTGCCAAATGAACTTGAACCCACCCATGCCATGATCTCATTTAGCATCCATGACTGTACCTAAGCTACACCGATTGCCGTTTCTAACGGTTTTCCCGTCATTGCGCAAAGCTTCACACACTGCAATAGCGAGGGGGTCGCAAGCGCTAATGGCACACAAGAGCGATGGCATGTTCGCTCAATTATCGCTTCCTTCATGGCCTCCAACGGCTGAGGATTGTCTAGTATGGCGACTAGTACTAGTCAGACCTATCAAGAGTAGGGTATGCTACATTTCCTCGTTACCGTTTTCGTAAAATCGAAAAAATGACATGCACGTCGCAGCCTCTCTAGCCCGTAGCCCGTGAAGTAGCAAAGTAGCGTAACTGTCAGTGAGGTGTACTGACTCCATGATACAGAAAATCGGCGATATTCGATTCCATTGAAACTTTTCGGTCGGTGTGGAAAGTTGTGTGATACATAGGATTGCCAGGGCGAGGAGAGTAAAAAAATATGATGACGGTGATGCGGACGTAGAGGCGGAAAGTGGGGCACTATTCTCGCTCACTGGCTGCAGGCACTCTGTTGGAGCAGCAACAGTTGAAGTACTCGAGAGTTTAGAAACGTGTGTGGTGAGCCATTGGTGGCCTGGGTTAGAAGTGTTGTTTGCTGCGGAGATAGTGTGGGCGAGAGCCAGCAGAAGGATTGGCATAGGAGCCCATCTCAAGGTTGCACATGTGCTGTAAGACTTTGGAAGAAACCGCATTGGAGCGAGGAGCGGCAAATTCAATACATGGAGTAAGGAGAACCGGGAGACAGAACGCCATTTAAGTATGCCTACATGGTGGCCTCGAATCAGGCTCTCAAATGTATATTTGTGTGGCATGCACCAAGATGAAAGTGCAAGTGATAAAAGGTAATAGTTTTTGTTTTGTTTTAATCATACTGTATTCACTCTAATTAGAGTATGACAGGACCTTAATAACCCCCTCCGCCTCCGGGCGAGCCGGCTAGATGGCGGAGCTCCCCCCCCGCTACCCTTCGTCCCCGCAGACAAATGAAAAGGTGAAAA
>Ga0307515_10012480_pt1 | contig 15979 bp, 13 predicted proteins | sample 17_EM_MG_FD_194513 | JGI IMG/M metagenome (GOLD analysis project Ga0307515, IMG submission 194513) | Populus trichocarpa ectomycorrhiza microbial communities from riparian zone in the Pacific Northwest, United States - 17_EM | ecosystem: Host-associated > Plants > Roots > Unclassified | place...
GATGCGCCGCGGATCGGCGAGAAAGGGCCAGTGAGCGCCTGTTCCGCTGCGGTTCTCGTTCGTCTGCGTGATATTGTCGGTGCTGATCGTGACCATCCGGCAGTAGCCAACTTCCATCTCACGATGGAGTTGCAGCAAACCTTCGGCCTGACGGCGATCTTTTGGGCAGAAGGCGCCGCGGCTGAGGACAAGCACCATGGGATCGTGTCCCTGCAGGTCGGAGAGTTTTCGATGCTTCGCGGTATGGTCGCTAAGCTCAAAGTCGGGAAAAATGGCTCCGGGCACCATGTCGGATCGCATTTGAAGTCCTCCATCGTATGGGCGCGTGAGCGAACAGGCCACGCGCCGTCACAAATCAATCACGACGTCGCCCTCGGGCTGCGCACAACAGATCAGCACAATGCCGTCCGCCGGTGTGTCGATCGGGTCCGGGCGGTACCCGATTTTTCCTGCCACAAGTCCGGTCTCGCAGGTGTGGCAAACTCCGGTTCGACACGCATACCGCACAGGTACATCGCACGCCTCGGCCAGCTCGAGCAGGTTGGGGAATGATGACCCCCAAGGGACATTGAGACCGCTACGGGCAAACGAAACCATGGGTCCTGGGCCGGGAGCGCCTGCCGGCAAATGCGGCGGCTGATGTGCCGCAGCCGCAATACCTGGGGTAATCGACGGACCAGCACCGAACGTCTCGGTGTGGATGCGATCCGGCGCGACGCCCAATTCTTTGAGCCCGGCAGTCAGATCGCTCATGAAGCTCGACGGTCCGCAGACATAGAAGTCCCCATTGCGCGGTACGTTAAGTTCCTGAAGCGCTCGCATGTTGAGACGCCGGGCACCGTCAAAATCTGCTTCGGGCCGATCCTCAGGATCGGGCGAACTGTAGCAAACGTAGCTGTGGTGGTGAGCAAGCGCTTTGAGCAGTCCGCGCACCTCCTCGGCGAACGGATGTTCGTGGCCGTTACGGGTTCCGTATAGCCACCAGATTTCCCGCGTCGATACCTCGGCCGCCAGCGCGTGGAGCATCGCAAGCACCGGTGTCACCCCGATTCCCGCACTCAACAAAACCACCGGCGTGTCGCCCGGCCGCAGTGTGAAATCGCCGCGTGCCGCGCTTGCCTGCACGATGTCGCCAACTTGTAGCCCGTCGTCGATGTAGGCGCTCGCCGCGCCATGGGCTTCCCGCTTGACGCTCACGCGATAGGTCGTGGCGCCAGGCTCTCCCGATAGCGAATAGCTGCGCATCAGCGCTGGCGCAGATGGCCGCTCAAGCCGCAGCACGACGAACTGTCCGGGGAGGGCCGCGGCGATAGGTTCTCCGTCCGTGGGCTCGAGCAGCAGCGAGATCACGTTGCCGCTCTCGCGCAGCTTGCGCGAGATGCGAAGCGGGCGGAATCCTCGCCACGCCGGCGGCAGGCCGGACACTGCACCGAGTCCGGCGTTTCCCGTCGCCCCGCCGCCCTTGCGCTCCTGTATGAGCAGTGCCTCCAAGGAACGACGCCAACCGGTACTCAGTGTGGGGATACGAAGCGCGCGCTCCAGTTGATCGCGGGGATGGCCCGGCTTGTAAAGCAGCGCATCAATCTCGGACACGCTCATGCGCTCGGGCCCGACGGCGACCTGCGTGATCTCGTCGCCGGCCTTCACTTCGCCTTCGTCCAGTACACGGAAATAGAAGCCGGGCCTGCCGTGCTTGACCACCAGCGCCGCCATTTCCGGCTCGCGCATACGGATACCCAGCCGGTAACAGGTGACACGCGGCTGCGTCACCTCGAACAGGGCGCCGCCGATCCGGTACCGGTCTCCAATACATACCTCTGCATCCGACAGACCATCGACGGTAAAATTCTCTCCGAACTGCCCATAGACGAAGTCGTTTCGTCCCAGATGGCTCTGCCAATATCGATAGGAATCCATCTGATAGACAAATACAGCCCGGCGTTCGCCGCCGTGGCCATTCAGGTCACCCTGTCCGTCGCCGTCGATGTTGAGCCGGCGCACCATCAGCGATCCCTCGACCGGGGCCTTCCAGATGCCGGTATGGACGGTTTTGCCTTGCCAGGTGATGTCACGCGGCAGGCCCACATTGACCGAAAGTAAACGTCCCATCACGTTTCCCAACGATGATCGCCGAAATTTGGAGGTGAGTCCTAGGTTCGCTGCACGAAGCTCCGACGCGAACCTTGCCTCCGTCCTTATGAGCCATGGCCCGATAACTCTCCTTACGCTGCTGATGTTAAGTGCACTTTTCCATTCGACCTTCGGAAGAAGCTGGTCATATCAATGTATGAGTGGCCAGCTGGAGATTGTGTGTTCACGTGTAGTTCAACTTTGACGAACATCAGGGAGATAACCATGATGAGCCCTTCTCAAGCGCCGACGCTCGACATGAAGCTCGAGGTCGTTGTTGTCCCTGTTTCGAACGTCGATCTTGCCAAGCAGTTTTATGGCAGCCTCGGCTGGAGGCTCGACGCCGATTTCGCCTTCGATGACGGTTTCCGCGTGATTCAGTTCACGCCGCCGGGATCCGGAGCTTCGGTCATCTTCGGAACGAATGTCACTGCGGCGGCACACGGCTCCGCCAAAGGGCTGTACTTGATCGTCTCCGACATCGAGGCTGCCTGCAGGGACCTGCTTGGCCGCGGCGTGAAGGTCAGCGGGCCGTTTCACGGCGGTTGTGACGTACACAACGGAGCCGACGAGCCGCATTTGTTCGGGAGTGTCCGCCTTAGTGGCCCGGACCCCGAACGCCGCAGCTATTTCTCGCTGGCCTCTTTCAGCGATCCGGACGGCAATGGTTGGATGCTCCAGGAAATTACCACGCGGCTTCCCGGTCGTGTCGAGGGCGACACGACCTTTGCTTCGGCAGCAGAACTCGCTGCCACGCTGCGGCGCGCCGCGGCTGCGCATGGCGAGCATGAGAAACGAACAGGCGGGCGTGACGTGAACTGGCCGGACTGGTACGCCGAGTACATCGTCCGCGAACAGGCCGGCGAACCATTGCCATCTTGAACCCGTAACGGTGTTTTCTGCATCTGCTGCGGTTGATCGGCGGCCGATCCACCGCAAGTAAGTTGAGTGTGGACACTGAGGGGGCTGCAATGAGCAATCGAATCCTGGTTTTTTACGGCTCCTACCGTTCCGACCGGATGGGCATCCGCCTCGCCGAATTCCTGGTTGAGCGGTTGCGACGCCGGGGCGACGCCGTCGAACTGATCGACGCCAAGGCGGTCAACCTTCCGATGCTCGACAGAATGTACAAGGAGTATCCGCCGGGAAAAGCTCCCGAGCAGCTTCAGCTCCTGGCCGGCAAGATTCGCGATGCCGACGGCTTCGTGTTCATCACCGGCGAATATAATTGGGGTATGCAGCCCGGGCTGAAGAACCTGACGGATCATTTTCTGGAGGAGTGGTTCTGGCGCCCCGCGGCGATCGCGAGCTATTCGGCGGGACGCTTCGCCGGCGCACGGGCCGCAACCGCCTGGCACGGCACACTCTCCGAGATGGGGATGGTGGTGGTCTCAAGCACGATTGCCGTCGGTCCCATTACACAGACCCTTGACGCTGATGGCGCGCCGATCGGTCAGGGTGGCGAAGCTCTCGAAAAGGCGTTTCCGCGCTTTGCCGAAGATCTGATGTGGTGGGTAGAAGCGGCAAAGATGCAGCGACAACGCAAGGAGCCGCCGTATTGACCGCCTGTCATCGCGAGCAGCGTGATTGGGCACCTCTTCCGCGATTAACCTGCACCGTTCGCGGGCAAGTCGAAGCTGAAGCGGGCGCCGCCGAGTGTAGAGTTGTTTTCCACTCGAATCCGACCACCATGTGCTTCAATGATCGAACGGGAGATGGGCAAACCCATTCCCATTCCGGCCTCTTTCGTCGTGAAGAAGCTGTCAAAAAGACGAGGTAAAGCAGCGGAATCGACTCCCGGGCCGCTATCTTCGATAGCGCAGCACACCGTTTCAGGGGCCGACAGCGTGGTTCGAACATGGATGTTCCGGCGACCGGGTTCTGCCATCGCCTGCATCGCGTTGACGGCTAGATTCACGATTACCTGTTGAAGCTGAGTACGGTCGCCAACAATCGGGGGAAGTTCCGTTGCCAGATCGAGAGAAACAGAGATGCCTCTTGATTGGAATTCCTGTTTCAGAAAGACCATGGATTCTTCAATAACGTCTCCGAGCGATAACCGAATCAGCTGAGCCTTCCTCCCCGTAACAATAGCGCGTATTCGGTCGATGATTTCGGACGCTCGTCGCGCATCGGCGACCATGCGCTTGGTAAGTTCCTGGACCTTCTCGACATCTGGCGCGGGTCGAGCCAGCCAGCGCAAGCTGGTTTCGCCGTTCGTCACGATCGAGGCAAGCGGTTGGTTGACTTCGTGTGCGATCGACGCTGCGAGTTCCCCCATTGTCATTTCGCGCGTCACGTGAGCGAGTTCTGCTTGCGTATTGCGCAGATCTTCTTGCGCTTGCTTCCAATCGTGCATATCCACGACCGTGCCGTGCCATTTCAGAATCCGCCCCTGTTCATCGAGCAATGGGAGCGCGTTCGTTACGCACCATCGATAGGTACGGTCGGCAGCGTGTATGGTGCGAACCTCAACTCGGTACGGCGCTCCGGTCGTGACGCAGGAGAGCCACACTTGGGCTGCGCGATTGATATCGTCTGGATGAAGAAGCTTTATCCAGTTATCGCCTTTGACTGCTTCAGCCGAGAAGCCAGTGTAATCGAGCAGGCGAGTATTGCAGTAATCGATCGCTCCGTCCGGAGTAGCGCTCCAAAGCATTTCGGGAATGGTTTCGGTCATCTGGCGCAGGTTAAGTTCGCTGTCCCGCAGTTTTTGTTCTGCGTGTTTACGATCCTCGATGTCGGTGTTTGTCCCATACCAAGCAGCGACGGCTCCGCTTTCGTCTTGAAAGGGTTCTGCGCGAAACAGGAACCAGCGATACACACCGTCGAACCGGCGCATGCGCGCCTCGGCTTCGCCGGGCCTCCCGGACGCGAGGACCTTTCTCCATGTATCGGACAATGCCGCCAGGTCATCAGGGTGGATCGCAGCTAACCATTGCCACCCGAGCGCTTGATCCAATGTCATGCCCGTGTAGTCGAGCCAACGTTTGTTGAGATACTCCGTGAAGCCGTCGGCGCGGCTCCGCCAAGTCTGCAGCGGGATTGAGTCGAGCGCTTGCAGTTCTCGGTTGGTATTGTCCACCAGGAACTCGCCTTCTTTCAGCGTATTCTCGGAATTTTGGCCCGAGGGCGGACCGGATTGCAATCGAATTCTTTGAGTAAGAGGTGAAAAACGATGAAATCCGGAGAATCTGACGGAGCGAATTCACACGATGAGCGTCGGGTAATTGACCCGAGGAAAGTCTGCCCGGACCTCACTTGTTTGCGGCAGCATAGAGTTCAACGATGTTGTTTGTGGAGCTACAGGCGCTCGAGGAAGCTGCGGACAAGAGATGCGATTTCGTCGGTGGCTTCGTCCAGCACGAAATGTCCTGCTTCCAGGAGGTGGATTTCAGCCTTAGGAACATCGCCGGCATAGGCCGTCGCGCCGGCGACGGTGAAGGAGGGATCGTATTTTCCCCAAACGACCAGGGTCGGCGGCTGGACCTCGCGAAGCCAGTTTTGCCAGCGGGGATAGGAGGCGATGTTGGTCCGGTAATCCAGAAACAGGGCAGTCTGAATGTCGGCCTGGCCCGGACCGGTTAGAAAAGCGTACTCGTCTGTCCACGTATCCGGATCGTAACGATCGGGATGGGGGCTCGATCCGATATGCCGCTGGCGCGTCGCTTCGAAGGACGTGAAATTGGCCTTGAGGTTCGCAAGCTCGTGGGCCGGATCCGCCCAATACTTCCGGCGCGTTTCCCAGAGCGGGCTCAGGCCCTGTTCGTGAGCAACCGCGTTCTGGATGACGATAGCACGGACGCGTTCGGGATGGGCGAGCGCCATGCGGAACCCAACGGGCCCACCATAGTCCTGCATGAACAGAACATAGCCTGTAATGCCAAGCCTTGTTGTGAGTTCATCGATCACGCGCGCGAGATTGTCGAAAGTGTATTCGAAGCTCGACGGGGAGGGCGCACTGCTATGGCCGAAGCCGGGATAGTCGGGAGCGATGAGATGATACTTGTCGGCCAGGAGGGGAAGTAAGGGTTCCCACATCCGCGATGACGACGGAAAGCCGTGCAACAGCAGCACGGTCGGCGCATCGGCTGGTCCGGCCTCGCGATAGAAGATATTAAGGCCATGGATGTCGACGGTATGATAGGAAATCGACTGTCGGCTGGATGTCATGCTTTGCGCCGGTGCGTTGGTGCTCATGCAGGTAAGTGCGGCTGAGAGGACGAGCAGGGTCGCCGTATTCACAGCGTAGCTCCGTTACCAGCTGTCGCGTGTCGAACCACGCTTGTGAGTTCGGGAGTGAAGCTTGTGTCGCCGTCCTCGATGTGTCCGGTCAAGCGCGCGGTGATCTCCTGCAACACCCAGCCGTTGCCGTCCGGGTCGCTGAACGAAGCGAAAGACGCGTAACTCTTTCGTTGCGGATTTGGCCCGCTGACCAGGCTTTCTCCTTCGGCATGGTGGAATATACCGCCGGTGTCGTGGAATAGCTCGCTGACCGCGATGCCACGGCGAAGCAGGTCCTCGCGGGTCGCCTGGATGTCGGAAACGATCAGGTGCAGCCCCTTCACCGAACCGGGCGCAGCTTTGCTCACATTCTTGCCGAACATGATCGAGCACCCCGAACCGGGCGGCGTGAACTGGATCACCCGGTAGTCACGGCCGGCGTAGTCGATGTCGAGCCTCCAACCTAAATCGCCATAGAAGCGCTTGGCGCGATCGGCGTCGGCGACGGGAAGCACGACGACCTCCAGCTTCATATCGACCTTGCGCGTGGCTGCCGGTTCCCGCAGTGCGGCTTCCAGGATCGCGACGTCCTGCTCGACAGTGCCGCCGCTGACGCCGACGCCCGCGACCAACTGACCCTCGCTGGTGAGTGGAGCTCCACCGCCCATCGAACAAAACCTTCCGCCGGACAGGCCCATCAGCGGGAAGAGATCCTGTCCGGGTTGCACCAGCGGAGACAGATCGGCCGTTCGAAGTCCCACGAGTGCGGATGTGTAGGCCTTCCGCTCCGATATCTCGATCGAGAACACCGGCGCTCCGCTCATGCGGTGCTGGAGAAGGATGTTGCCGTGAATATCGATGACACTAACGGCAACCGGAACTTTGGCGCGCGCGGACTGCGCCTCGACGCGGTCGGCGATCGTCTTTGCAAAGGCAAGTAGATCCATGGTCGTCTCCTTTCCGATGAATGTTGCGCGGGAGGGAAAATCTAGGTTCGGAGCCTCCGTGGCCGAGCTGCCTCACGTCCTCGTCAGCCTCGTCAGCCGCAATGATCTCTCTGAATTCGCGAACGAGCTGCGGGCTCATGACGTTCAATGGCGGATTCTCGAATGTGACTCGCCAATAGGCGTTCGATACTCGGGTCAGACGGATCTGCGCTTTCTCAGTCTTTGCGTGCATGAGCGCCTCCATGCAGTGCTTCGTACGCGTTGAATCGTTCGGCGGCGGCCGTGTGCGGTGGGCCCAGATACGGAAATTCGGCAAGCAAATCCCGATGCGGGCCCACACCGTCAGATTTCACTCTTCCGTTGGTCAGGAGAGAAAGAAAGTGATCAAGGACGTCGTCGGTAAGCGCTCGGCCGTTGCCCGGATACGAGGCGGGAAGTGCCGGATCGAAATGCAGGATGTCGGGCAGCAGCGTTGCTGCCAGGCGCAGTGCATCGACCGGAGCGTAGCCTCCCGTGTGCTCCAGCGAATGTGCAAAAATCGGAATGAAGCGAATGTCCCCGGCAGGCTGCGACGCCTGATAGTCGGCACTGGCGTCGCCGGTCAGGAAAATGGACTGCGACGGCCTGGCACCACGGTCGGCTTGAATCCAAGTGCCGTTGGCGCGATCAACCGTCCGCGCCCAGACACCGAATGGCTTGGCTCCGAGAGCCGAGTGCGGCAACTCGAGGACGATGCTGCATACGTCCTTGTCGATAAAGTTGTCGTTGCCGCTGAAGTGGAAGTCATTGATGGCACCGATTGGATCAAAAAAGAACGGATCGCTCCGCCACCCGGCAAAGAAACGATGGTCTTCGGCTTCCACCACGAGCGCCTCTCTGTCCATCGAGACCGGCCACTCTTCAATGAGCCGGCCCTCGTTGCCGGTCTCGGCCGCCTGGGGGCCCTCGACCCGGCGCAACATTGCGGTTTGCTTCCCGTTTGCAAATGCCGAGAAACATACGCGGTACGCAATATCCGCGACCGCGTCCCCGTTCGTGTCGATCTTGAATTCATAGATCGCGTCAGCGGAGAAAGGCTCGGGCGTTGTTGGCTCCGGCGCAAGCAGGCTGCAGGAAGGATGGACGTTCATGATGAGTACTGATCTGCTCGCATCCGCGGGCGAGGGGAACGCGTACAGGTCGGTCAAGTCCAAGCGCGCGTCGCCACGAGGGAACCCTACATTGGGTCCGGAATAATGGTGCGACATGAAGAGTACCTCCTCGAAAGCCTCAGACTCTCTGGCAGAGCCGCCGGCGAACCGAGCCGCTCCCACGTGGAATTATCGAGTGACGGGTGCCGTGGTGAAGCTCCGATCAAAGGTGTTGCCCCCGGCGACCCGTCACTACGACCGGTTGTTATTGCGATTTACGAAGCGCGTGCCGTCACAGCTGCTCTGGTCTTTTGCTTCACCGCCGCCATCAGCGTATTCGCCGCCGGACCTGACGAATGGGGGTTTTGTCCCGTGATCAGCAAGCCGTCGCTGACGACGTGTGGTGCCCAGTTCACCTTCTTCGAAAAGACCGCGCCCAGTTTCAACATCTCGTCTTCGACAAGGAAGGGAACGATCTTGGTGAGGCCGACCCCTTCTTCCTCGCCATTGGTGAAGCCGGTAACTTCCTTGTCCTGCACCAGAAGCTTGCCGTCCGGCGTCTTCACATGACGCAGGGCACCGGTGGAATGACATACGACAGCGATTGTTTTGCCCGCAGCAATGAAGGACTCGATCAGTTTGATGGAGTTCTTGTCTTCGGCGAGATCCCACATCGGCCCGTGGCCGCCGGGGTAAAAGACGGTGTCGAAGTCTTCTTGCCTGACGCTGTCAAGGCGAACGCTCTTGTCGAGATCGGCTTGCGCGTCCTCGTCCTGTTCGAACCGGAGCGTCAGCTCGGTGCGGTTTTCCGGTTCATTGCTCTTGGGGTCAAGCGGCGGCCGGCCGCCCTTTGGAGATGCCAGTGTTACCTGGACGCCGGCGTCTTTGAAAACGTAGTACGGAGCTGCGAGCTCTTCGAGCCAAAAGCCCGTCTTTCGTCCGGTGTTACCCAATTGGTCGTGTGATGTGATGACCATCAGCACCTTCATGACTGTCTCCTTTGCGGTCATTGAATGAAGCGCCACTTCGCATCGAAGGATGCTGAGGCGCAACTCGCCCCTTCGCGGTTTGTTGCCGAGGTGATCTCGGAAAATTGCGAAGACGACTGATGCTATCTTTAGCGGACTGACAGTGCGGTACTCACTCATACGTTGAGCGCCGATCACTCATACATTGATATGAGCGGCACTTTCCCAACGTTGAATGGTTCGGGAAGGGGCGCGCGGACATGATCCGTGCAGCGCCGGTCGGATCGTAGCGCGAGTTGGTGCGATAGCAAGGGGCCAAAAGAGAGGGTGATGCACATGACTGAAAAAGCCCGCTTGAATTTCTTCGGTCGACGGCGATTTCTCGAGGTCGCCACGGGAGCGTTGGCAGCGACGAAACTGATGCCAGTTCAACTTGCTAACGCGGGGCTGGTCCTCGACGAACCCATCCAGTTGGCTCAATCCGAGGGAACTGGATCGTTTAGGTCCTTGAAACAAATCGACGCCGGGGTGCTCGACGTCGGATACGTTGAAGCGGGCCCGATCGACGGACCGGCGGTGATTTTGTTGCATGGTTGGCCATACGACATTCACAGTTTCGGTGAGGTCACTCCGCGCCTGGCATCGGCGGGTTTTTACGTGGTCGTGCCCTACGTGCGGGGTTACGGCTCGACGAACTTTCTTTCGAAAGAAACGGCGAGGACGGGCCAGCCCTCTGCCTTGGCCGTCGACACCATTGCCCTGATGGACGCGCTCCACATTAAGCAAGCCACCGTTGCGGGCTTCGATTGGGGGGCGCGCACCGCCGATATCGTTGCAGCCCTCTGGCCGGATCGCGTCAAGGGTCTCGTGTCCGTGAGCGGTTACCTGATTGGAAGCCAGGAAGCGGGGAAGATGCCGCTGCCGCCGAAGGCCGAGCTGCAGTGGTGGTACCAGTACTATTTCGCGACCGAACGTGGTCGCGAGGGCTACGACAAATATCGGCGCGAGTTCGCCGAGCTGATCTGGAAGCTTGCCTCTCCGAAGTGGCAGTTCAACGAGGCGACATTCGCCCGCAGCGCCGCGGCTTTCGACAATCCGGACCACGTCGATATCGTGATCCACAATTATCGATGGCGGCTGGGATTGGCCCAGGGCGATCCTGGCCTAGACGAGCTTGAGGCGAAATTGGCTGCCGCGCCGCAAGTGAGCGTGCCGACTATCACGCTCGAAGGCGACGAGAACGGGGCGCCGCATCCGGACCCCGCCGCTTACGCCAAGAAGTTCACCGGCAAATATCTGCATCGCCTAGTGAAGGGCGGCATTGGTCACAATCTGCCGCAGGAGGCCCCGGAGGCCTTCGCGCAGGCGGTGATCGACGTCAGCAGGGGCTGATCCCCTAATCTGCATCAGGAGCAAGCGACATGGTACATCTCCCTCATTCCCCAAGCCAGGCGACGGCTGACTTCGAGAGTTACCAGGATCGCCGCCGGTTCCTCAGCACTGCGGCGATGGGCATCGCGTCGGCAGGTGCCGCTACCCTGTTCTCGGGACGTCCGGCGCCGGCAGCGGAAAGTAGCGCCGTTCGTCCTTTCCACATCGATATCCCCAGGGAAGGGCTCGTCAACCTGCGCGAGCGCTTGATGACGACCCGCTGGCCGGACCGCGAAACGGTCGCCGATCCGTCCCAAGGCGTACAGTTGAGGACTATCCAGCAACTCGCGCAGTATTGGCAGGCGGATTATGACTGGCGGAAGGTGGAAGCGCGGCTCAAGGCCCTGCCGCACTTCGTCACCGAGATCGACGGGCTCGACATTCACTTCATTCACGTTCGTTCGAAACATGACAACGCGCTGCCGATGATCGTCACCCACGGCTGGCCCGGCTCGATCATCGAGCAGATGAAGATCATCGATCCTCTGACCAATCCGACGGCGCACGGCGCCAGCGCAGTGGACGCTTTCCATTTGGTGGTTCCTTCGTTACCGGGCCACGGCTTTTCCGGCAAGCCGACTGCGCCGGGGTGGACCCCGGTCAGCATTGCTCGTGCGTGGGCGACATTGATGCAACGCCTGGGTTACACACGCTACGTCGCGCAGGGCGGGGACTGGGGCAATGCCGTCTCCGAGGTGATGGCGCTGCAGCAGCCGCGGGGATTGCTCGGCATTCACACCAATATGGCGGCCACGGTTCCAGCCGATGTTTCAAAGGCTCTTTCGGCCGGCGGCCCGCCGCCAGCCGGCCTCTCAGCCGATGAAAAACATGCCTGGGATCAACTCGATGATTTCTACAAGCATGGCCTGGCCTACGCCCAGGAAATGTCGAACCGGCCGCAGACGCTTTACGGAATCGCGGATTCGCCGGTTGGTCTCGCCGCGTGGATGCTGGATCACGACATCCGCAGTTACGGTATGATCTCACGCGTCTTCGATGGAATGGCGGAGGGGCTGACCAGGGACGACGTCCTCGACAACGTGACGCTCTACTGGTTGACGAACACCGCGATCTCCTCGGCGCGACTCTACTGGGACACCGCGCAAATTTCGACGGGAGGAGGCTTCTTCGATGTCAGGGGCGTCACGATCCCCGTCGCCGTGAGTGCCTTCCCCGACGAAATCTATGCGGCCCCGCGCAGCTGGGCCGAGCGGGCGTATCCCAAGCTCATCCACTACAACAAGCTCGACAAGGGCGGGCACTTCGCAGCCTGGGAACAGCCTGCGCTGTTCTGCGCCGAGATGCGTACGGCCTTCAGGCCGCTACGTCATTCGATCTGAGTGGAACCGTCGCGCGCGTAAGGGCGTGTCCCTTCGTCCAAACAGGAGTGCATATCATGAACCGTCCCGAACGAACTTTTGCCACCGAGCAAATTCAACTGGAGCGCCGTCTGCCGTCATACTGGCGCGTTACCTTCGACATGCCGCCGGTGAACATCTTCGGCCCGAAGCATCTTCCTCTGCTCAACGACATCATCTCCACGATCGAGACCGATCCGGAGGTAAAGGTCGTCGTGTTCGACAGTGCCGTCGACGGCTTCTTCATCACGCATTATGACTTTCTCGCGCCGCTCGAAGAGTCCGCGAAGATTCCGCCCGGACCAACCGGTCTGCAGGCGCTACCCGACATGCTGGTGCGTCTCAGCCGGGCGCCGGTCGTATCCATCGCCTCGATCCGAGGCCGCGCGACCGGGGTCGGCAGCGAGCTCGCGTTGGCGAGCGACATGCGCTTCGCGAGCCGCGAGCGGGCCATCCTGTCGCAATGGGAGGTCGGCGCCGGCCTGGTGCCCGGCGGCGGGCCGATGGCGCGATTGCCGCGTCTGATGGGCAGAGGCCGCGCGCTCGAAGTGTTGCTTGGCGCCGATGATATCCCCGGCGATCTCGCCGAACGGTACGGCTACGTCAACCGGTCGTTTCCGGACGGCGAACTCGACGGGTTTGTCGAAGCGCTCGCGATGCGCATTGCGTCGTTCGACAAGGAGGCCATCGCTGAAACCAAGCGTCTCGTCGACGTCGCAAGCCTGCCGGCGGATCTGGAAATTCGGCCTGAGTGGGACGCGTTCCTGGCCTCCCTCAGCCGTCCCGCGAGCCAGAACAGGATCAAGGCGCTGATGGCGCGCGGCTTCCACCGCGCCGGCGACGTCGAAAATCGGCTCGGCTTCCACGTCGGACAGTTGGGCGACTGAGTGGATCGCTGCGGCGTTCGACGAACGCGACGTCGATGTCGGAGCGGCGGTCCTGAAGTGAGCGACCCGGCGCGACCGTCAGTCGTGTCGGTGCTGTCCGAAACATAAGGAGCTGTCTCATGGGTTTTACCATCAACATCAACGGAACCCCGCGCAGCGTCGACGTCGATGGTGACACGCCGCTGCTGTGGGTTCTGCGCGACGTGCTCGGCATGACTGGCACGAAGTTCGGCTGCGGCATGGCGCTGTGCGGCGCCTGCACCGTGCATCTCGACGGTTCGGCCGTCCGTTCCTGCATCACGGCGATCGACAGCGTCGGTGACTCCAAGGTCACCACAATTGAGGCGATCGGGGCGACGCCGGTGGGAGCAAAAATTCAGAAGGCCTGGCTCGAGTATGAGGTCGCGCAGTGCGGATATTGTCAGTCCGGCCAGATCATGTCGGCCTCGGCGCTGCTCACGGACAAGCCACATCCGACCGATACGGACATCGACGACGCCATGAGCGGTAATATCTGCCGCTGCGGCACCTATGTCCGCATCCGCGAGGCGATCAAGCTCGCCGCGCAATCGTGGACGAAGGAGGGCTGAAGATGGCTTTCGATCGCAGCGCGTCGCGCGCTTACGCCGACCTCTCTCGTCGCAATTTCCTTATCAACAGCGTTGTGGCCGGGAGCGGCCTCGTACTCAGCGTGAGCCTGCCGTTCGACCAGGGCAGGGCCCGCGGTACCGAGAGCTTCGCGCCGAACGCCTTCATCCGTATCGGAACCGATGGACAGATCGTGCTAACGATGCCCTATGTCGAGATGGGGCAGGGTACCTACACCTCGATCCCGATGCTCATCGCGGAGGAGCTTGAAGTCGGCCTGAAGCAGGTCCGGATCGAACATGCTCCGCCGAACGAAAAGCTCTACGCCAATCCGCTGCTCGGTGTGCAGGCGACCGGCAATTCGAATGCCATTCGCGGTGCCTGGAAGCCGCTCCGCGAAGCAGGCGCGGCTGCGCGGATCATGCTGATCGCGGCAGCCGCGGGGCGCTGGGGCGTCGATGCCGGTTCCTGCCTTGCCGAAGCAGGCGAGGTCGTCCACGCGCCGAGCGGGCGACGCCTGAAATATGGCGAGCTCGCCGCAGATGCGGGGCACATCCCGGTGCCGACCAATGTGGTGCTCAAGAAGCCCGAAGAGTTCAAGCTGATCGGCACGCCGGCGAAGCGGCTCGACGCCTCGGGCAAGGTCAACGGCTCCGTCGTTTACGGCATTGATGCTCGCCCGCCAGGTGTGAAAATCGCCACGCTGGCCCAATCGCCCGTCTTTGGTGGGCGGTTGAAGAGCGTGGATGACACCGCAGCCAAGGCGGTCAAAGGGGTGCGCCAGATCGTCCGGCTCGACGACGCCGTCGCGGTCGTGGCCGATCATATGGGCGCCGCGAAAAAAGGCCTGGAAGCGCTCAAGATCGAATGGGATGAAGGCGCCCATGCTGGGCTGAGCACGCGGGACGTCGTACGCGAGCTCGAGCAGGCAACCCTCAGTGCGGGTCCGGTGGCGCAAAGTATTGGTGACGCCGATAAAGCCATGGCGAATGCCGCGACGAGGGTCGAGGCGAGCTATCACCTGCCATTCCTGGCGCACGCAACGATGGAGCCGATGAATTGCACGGTTCATTTTCGAGGCAATGAATGCGAGATCTGGGTCGGCACCCAGGCGATTGCACGGGTCCAGGCAATGGCGGCGAAGGCCGCCGGCCTGCCGGTCGAGAAGGTAATCGTCCACAATCATCTCATCGGCGGCGGCTTCGGTCGGCGCCTCGAGGCCGACGGCGCCGTGCGCGCTGTCGAGATCGCCAAGCAGGTTGATGGTCCCGTGAAGGTGGTGTGGACGCGCGAGGAAGACATCCAGCAAGACATGTACCGGCCCTATTGGGTCGACCGCATCGCGGCCGGTCTCGACAATGACGGCAAGCCGATCGCTTGGCGCAATCACTTCGCGGGTTCTTCCGTGATCGCGCGGTGGCTGCCGCCGGCCTTCAAGGATGGTCTCGATCCCGATACGACGGAGGGCGCCATCGATCTGGTCTATGCGCTGCCGAACTTCCACGTCGAATATGTGCGCGTCGAGCCGCCGGGTATCCGGACCGCGTTCTGGCGCAGCGTCGGTCCTTCGCACAACGTGTTCGTCACCGAGAGCTTCATCGACGAGCTGGCGGCAGCCGCGAGGCAGGATGCGGTGGCCTATCGCCGTGTGCTGCTCGACCACAATCCGCGAGCGAAGGCCGTGCTGGATCTGGCCGCGGAAAAGGCCAGCTGGAGTTCGCCACTGCCCAAGGGGCACGGTCGCGGCATTGCCCTGCAATACGTGTTCGGCAGCTACCTCGCCCAGGTGGCTGAGGTCGAGGTTGTAAAGGACGGCTCGGTTCGTGTCCATCGCGTGGTTTGCGCGATGGATTGCGGCACCGTGATCAATCCGGACACGGTGCAGGCGCAGATCCAGAGCGGCGTCATGTTTGGTGTGACCGCAGCATTGTACGGCGAGATCACGCTGAAGAATGGTCGCGTCGAACAGGCCAACTTCGACACGTATCAGATACTGCGCATCAACGAGGCACCGACCGTCGAGGTTCACGTGATCAAGAGCACCGAACCGCCGGGCGGAATGGGCGAGGCCGGCACATCGGGCATCGTTCCAGCGATCGGCAATGCCGTCTTTGCCGCCACGGGAAAGCGGCTGCGCAAGATGCCGATCGTTAGCAATGCGCTCAAGGTGTGAGCAGAAACGAACAGGAAAGCAAGGAGAAGTGACATGATCCGCAAGGCAAAGGCAGTTTGGCACGGGACTGGCCGCGACGGGAGCGGCCAGCTGTCCAGCGAGTCCGGCGTGCTCGCCGAGACGCCCTATTCGTTCAAGACTCG
>Ga0307515_10012481_pt1 | contig 15979 bp, 13 predicted proteins | sample 17_EM_MG_FD_194513 | JGI IMG/M metagenome (GOLD analysis project Ga0307515, IMG submission 194513) | Populus trichocarpa ectomycorrhiza microbial communities from riparian zone in the Pacific Northwest, United States - 17_EM | ecosystem: Host-associated > Plants > Roots > Unclassified | place...
CGAATCCCCTGCTCGCGTATTGAGCAGGGGTTCACGGATGGTTGGCTACCGGCGATGAAGGCAGGCTCCATCGCCGGTTCGCTCATCAGCGCTTCATGGCCTCGAAGAACTCGCTGTTCGCCTTCGTGTCCTTCATCTTGTCGAGCAAGAACTCGATGGCCGCGAGCTCGTCCATGGGATGCAGGAGCTTGCGCAGAATCCACATCTTCGCAAGCTCGCCCTGATCCGTGATCAGCTCTTCTTTGCGGGTACCGGAGCGGTTGATGTTCACCGCCGGGAAGACGCGCTTCTCGGCAATGCGTCGATCCAAGTGGATTTCGCTGTTGCCCGTGCCCTTGAACTCTTCATAGATCACGTCGTCCATCTTGGACCCCGTGTCGATGAGCGCGGTGGCGAGAATCGTGAGACTGCCGCCTTCTTCGATATTGCGGGCGGCGCCGAAGAATCTCTTCGGGCGCTGAAGCGCGTTCGCGTCCACACCGCCGGTCAGCACCTTGCCCGATGACGGGACAACGGTGTTGTACGCTCGGGCGAGGCGCGTGATGGAATCGAGAAGAATGACAACGTCTTTCTTGTGCTCGACCAGACGTTTTGCCTTCTCGATGACCATCTCAGCCACTTGCACGTGTCGAGCCGCCGGCTCGTCGAATGTGCTCGAGACCACCTCGCCCTTCACGGTGCGCTGCATCTCGGTGACTTCTTCGGGCCGCTCGTCGATCAGCAGCACGATGAGGTAAACCTCAGGCTGATTCGCGGTAATCGAAGTCGCGATGTTCTGCAGTAGCATCGTTTTGCCCGCTTTTGGCGGGGAAACGATGAGACCGCGCTGGCCTTTGCCGATGGGCGCGACGAGATCGATGGTGCGTGCCGTGAGATCTTCCGTGGATCCGTTGCCGCGTTCGAGCTTCAAACGCTTCGTGGGATGCAGCGGTGTCAGATTCTCGAACAGCACTTTGTTTCGCGAGCTGTCCGGCGAATCGAAATTGATTTCACCGACCTTCAGCAGTGCGAAATAACGCTCCCCATCCTTAGGGGGACGGATGAGCCCGGAGATCGTGTCGCCGGTGCGCAAGTTGAAGCGGCGGATCTGGCTGGGACTGACGTAAATATCGTCGGGCCCGGCAAGATAAGAGCCATCAGCCGAGCGCAGAAAGCCGAAGCCGTCCTGCAGAATCTCGAGCACGCCATCGCCGTAAATGTTCTCGCCGTTACGGGCATGCGCCTTCAGGATCGAGAAGATGATGTCTTGCTTACGGGAGCGCGCGAGATTCTCGAGGCCCATCGATTCGGCGAGCTTCACCAGCTCGTGAATCGGTCTGGCCTTGAGCTCGGTCAGGTTCATCGAGCTGCGCGATTGCGTTAGCTCGGCGGGGCTAATGATTTCCGCATCGTCGTCGCCGTTGAAGGCTTCGACGTCTTGCATCATTTCGTCCGGGCGTCCGTTGCCTCTATTGCCGTCACGATTACCGTGGCGGGGTCCTTTGTTGGGTCGATTACGACCCTGGTTACCAAGATAGCCTCTCACAGGTTGCTGTCCAGGAATGCAGAGAGCTGCGATTTAGACAGCGCGCCGACTTTTTGAGCCTCTACAGTTCCGTTCTTGAAGAGGATCAGGGTGGGGATGCCGCGGATGCCGAATTTCGGAGGCGTCTGCGGGTTTTCGTCGATGTTGAGCTTGGCGATCTTTACCCTGTCCTGATATTCAGTCGCGATTTCATCGAGAATCGGACCGATCATTTTGCAGGGTCCGCACCACTCGGCCCAGAAATCGAGAAGAACAGGCTTTTCGGACTTGAGAACGTCCTGGGAAAAGGTGGCGTCAGTGGTGTGCACGATGTGCGAGCTACTCACGCGGTTAAACCTCCGTCGAGAGAGAAAAGATTTTGAATGGAATTGAGGCTGATGCCTTAGATGATCGGGTGGAACGGCGAAAGCCGTGCCTGAAACGCCCGTCAAACGGTTACAATAACTCTAAGATGAGTACCGGAATTGAGATGTCAGAGAATCGGTTTTTGATCGGAAGGGCGGAAAGCTAGGTCCGCTGTCTTGAGCACTTTTTAGCGCTTCCCTGGCCCATTTGCAAGGCCCCGAGATAACACAATGACCCAATATCCTATCCAATGAGTGACCCGCATCCCATTTCCCAGGCTTCGGCCACATCCACCCGCTTCGATTCACTTGGGCTCGAGCCCTCGCTCCTACAGGGCATTCAGGATGCCGGCTTTGTTAGCGGCACGCCGATTCAGTCTGAAACACTGCCCATTGCGTTAAAAGGGAGAGATGTTGCGGGCCAGGCGCAAACCGGAACAGGTAAAACAGCGGCGTTTCTGGTCGCCCTGTACCACGCACTGTTATCAAAACCAGCATCGGAGCACCGCCGCCCTACTTCCATACGCGCCTTGATCGTGGCGCCGACTAGGGAGCTTGCGGTGCAGATCCACCGAGATGCCGAAGTGCTTGGCCGTCACACCGGATTCAAGCAGGCCGTCGTCTATGGAGGCACCGATTACGAAAAACAACGGCGCCAGCTATCCGAAGGCATCGATGTTTTGATCGGCACGCCCGGCAGGCTCATCGATTACTTCAAACAAGACGTGTTCGACATGAGACATGCCCAGGTTCTCGTGTTGGACGAAGCCGACCGCATGTTCGATTTGGGCTTTATTGCGGATATTCGTTTCATCATGCGTCGCTTGCCGCCTCCGGAAAGGCGACTGTCGATGCTTTTCTCAGCCGCGCTGTCCTACCGTGTTCTTGAGCTTGCATACGAGCACATGAACAATCCGGAGCTCGTACGCATCGAGCCGGACAAGATGACGGCCGACGGCGTGCGCCAACTCATGTATTTCCCGTCGATGGAAGAGAAAGTGCCGCTTCTCATCGGCCTGCTGCGTCAAAACGAAGCGCGGCGAACCATGATTTTTGTGAACACGAAACGTACGGCGGAAAGGCTGGAAAGCACCCTTCTCGCGAATGGCTTTAATGCCCAGGCGCTATCCGGAGATGTGCCCCAAAAGAAACGGCTGCAGTTTCTGCGTGACTTTCACAACGGCGATTTGGCAGTGCTTATTGCCACAGATGTAGCCTCGCGCGGCCTGCACATACCCGATGTGAGCCACATTTTCAATTTCGACCTGCCGCAAGACTCGCCGGACTATGTCCATCGCATCGGCCGCACCGCACGGGCGGGTGCGGATGGCGACGCCATTAGCTTTGCCTGCGAAGAATTCGCCGTCTCATTGCCCGACATCGAGCAATACATCGGCCACAAGATCCCTTCCGCGGCGATTCCGCCGGAGCTCGCCAGCACGCCGGTTATCAAGTCCGCGCACTCACACTCGCATGCGCATAAATCGCGTGGAGGCCCGTATCGAGGCGGTGGCGGACGCCCGAAAGGCGGAGCCGGCGCAGGGCGCAGCGGCGGAGGCGGCGGCGGACGCACCGGTGGTCGATCGGGCCGAAAGCGGCCGGGGCAAAGTAGACCGAATGGGCGGAGCTAAGGCTCCCGCGGGAAACGCGCCTACCTTCAGCGATTTCTCGGTTTTTACCGCCGGTCTCTTGCTATCCACCGGCCGTGGGCAAGTGAGCTACAACAGCTCGGCTACCGAATCCACCGACGCAAAGTCTTCGTGTGCCCGGTCTGCAGCCGATGAATCCGGCTTGCGAATCGCGTAGATCCACCTCAGACCCGCTCTGCGCGCGGCGCGCAGGACACTCGGGCTGTCATCGACAAACATACTGGTTTCGAGATCGAACGGCTCAGCCGCGCGGACGTTTTCCCAGAACCGCGCGTCTTCTTTCGGTGCGCCGTAGGTATGCGAGCTATGCACCGCATCCAAATGCTCGATGATTCCGGTACGCTCGTCTTTGATCCGGAGGACATCCGGATGACAGTTGGTGAGCAGCACGAGACGCTTGCCGCGGGCTCGGAGCTCTTGAAGAAACCGCTGCGCGCCCGGGATCCATCGAATGCGATCCATCTGCGTACGCTTGAGCGCAATCACGTTGAGATTCAGCTCCCGGCTCCAGTAGTCGCTGCAATACCAATTCAACGTGCCTTCGCATGCGCGAAAACGCGGTGCGAGATGGAGCAGCGCCTCATCAGCGGGAATGGCGTTCGCCTCGGCATATGCATCGGGGATGAGTTTCAGCCAAAAGTAGCTGTCGAACGCAAGATCGAGCAGCGTGCCGTCGAGATCGAGCAGCACCGTGTCGATCCGTGACCAGTCCGGTCTTTGAGGAGCCAGGGAGTCCATGACCTCAATATAATACTAGCAGGCAAAAGTCGCGCCTTTTGCCTGCGGGCAGAAAGCGCCGCAGGCGACTTTCTGCAATCGGACAAGTAGCAAAAGTCGCGCCTTGCGCGCGCGTGAGTCGATGGCGCCGTTGGCGGCTTTCGGCCGACAAAGCACAGCCGCAGGCTGCTTTCAGCAGAAGACTAGATGGCGGGCCCTCGACCGCTCCGTTAAGCTGGCGAATCCCTTATGGTTGAAACCGAAGACAACGTCGACCGCGAGCTATTCCGCAACTTCGAAAAGTTGCGCCAGCTGCGCATTGAGCATCGCGACCTCGACGAGGTGATCTCGCGTTTGTCGATGGATATTCACGTCGACGAGCTGCAAATGAAGCGCTTGAAAAAGCGCAAATTGATGTTGAAGGACCAGATCACGCGTCTGGAGAGCCAGTTGATTCCCGACCTGAACGCGTGACGCCCGTCCCGCTCTGCGCCGCTCATGGATAGCGCCGATAGTGCCCTGAAGAGTTTCTTCATCCGGCTCACTTCGCCCCAGATCCTCGCCGAGATCATCGCGATCGTGTTCTCCGCGCTGATCGCCCTCGCATGCGCTCAGGCGGTAAAGGCTTGGCACAGAAGACATAACTCGCCGACCGAGCGGCTGAGCTGGCAGGCGGATGTCATGGAAGGCGCGGTCATTCTCGCGCCGATTTTCTTTGCGCTGATTTTGCTGTTGATCGTCCGCTCGGCGCTCAGCGCCTTCGGCATGCATACCGCCGTACTGGACATCGCGCTGCAACTCACCACGGCGCTGTTGCTGGTCCGCACGGCCGCCTATGGCCTGCGGCTCATGATGGGCCCCGAATCGTGGTTCCAGATCTGGGAAAACCGCATCGCCTTTGCCGTTTGGCTCTTGATCGGCTTCGAGCTGGTGGGTTGGTTCAACGCGGCCGAAGATACGCTGGACCGGATCGATCTGCTGCCCGGCAAGAACGAGTTCAGCCTGTGGGCGCTGCTCAAAGGGCTGGTGATCATCACCACCTTCATCATCGTTTCGAGCCTCGTCGCCCGCACCATCGAGCGGCGCGTGATGAAGCTGGATGCAATCGCCGTCTCGACGCGCCTCGGCATTTCCAAGTTCACATACTTTTTCCTCGTGGGCGTCGGCGTGCTGCTGGGAATCAATGCAACGGGCGTCGATGTCACCACGCTCAACGTTTTGACCGGTGCGCTCGGTGTCGGTATCGGCTTCGGCTTGCAATCCATCACCAGCAATTTCGTCAGCGGCGTCGTACTGCTGATGGACAAATCCATCAAGCCGGGGGACGTGATCAGCTTTACCGGTCATACCGGCACCAGCACGGAAAATTTCGGCTGGGTCCAAGAGCTGCGCGGACGCTATGTGGTGGTGAGGGACCGCGACGGCGTCGAGACGCTGGTTCCGAATCAAAATCTCATCACGAACTCGGTGATCAACTGGAGCTATTCGGATCAGCGCGTACGCCTCCGTTTGCCGGTCATGATCAGTTACGACGATGACCCGGAAGTGGCTTTACGCGTGCTCCTCGATGCTGCGCGCGATCATCCGCGCATCCTGAGAGAGCCGGCGCCGGTCACTCGGCTCATGGCGTTTGAAGACTATGGCATGCGGTGCGAAGTGCGGTTTTGGATCGCAGATCCGATGAATGGCGTGAACAATGTGCGCTCGGATGTGAACCGCTCGATCTGGCGGGTCTTCAAACAACACGGCATCAAGATCCCTGTCGCGCAGCGAGAGTTTCGCATGCTGCAAACTCCGGCGGATGTGCTCGGCAAGTCGAGCGCGACGCGCGACGAAGAGTCGGCACAGCGTCTCGACGACGAGGTACGCTGAAGCGCCTATGCCGCTTTTGGTATCACCGGACATCACGATTCCGGACAAAGATCTATCAATGGCGTTCGTGCGGGCTTCCGGCCCCGGCGGCCAAAACGTCAACAAAGTCGCGTCGGCGGTGCAACTCCGCTTCGATCTGGATGGTTGCGAAGCTCTGCAAGAGCGGGTCAAAACGCGCCTGCGGCGGCTTGCCGGGCGAAGGCTAACGGACGAAGGGGCCATTCTCATCATCGCTCGAAGTCATAGAGCGCAAGAACGCAACCGACAAGACGCACTCGATCGGCTGAGCGAGTTGATTCGCACAGCGCTCATCGAACCGCGGGTGCGTCGCGCCACTAAGCCCAGTCGAGCATCGAAGGAAAAGCGGCTTACGGGCAAGGTAAAGCAGGGTCGGAACAAACAGCTTCGCGGTCGTGTTCGTTGGGACGACTAGGAACTTCAACATGACGATGCCTGCGATCTTCGCGTTTCTGCATCACCTGGCGGCCTTTACCCTCGTGTCCGCCATCGGAATCGAGCTGGCGCTGTTCTCAGCAACGCCCACAGTGGCTCAAGCGCGCAAGCTGCGAATCATCGATGTGCATTACGGCTTGGCGGCGCTCCTGATCTTGATCGTTGGCTTTTTGCGCGTGTATCAATTCGAGAAAGGCTCTGAGTATTATTTCTCGAACGCCTGGTTCATCGCGAAGCTGAGCTTGTTTTTGATTGTGGGACTGCTGTCCATCTACCCCACGATTGTGTTCGCGAAGTGGAAGGGTTCGGTCAGGCGCGGCGAAGCACCCGTGGTTTCCGCGGAGACCGCGCGGCGAGTGAGGCTGTGTTTGTTTCTCGAGCTGGTGGGAATCGCCGGCATCTTGTTGGCCGCGCCGCTGATGGCGCGCGGCATCGGCTCGCTGGGCTAGGTGCCTCTCGACGGAGTATCAATAGACAGTAGTCGCATTGTGCGTGATGTGCCGCAAGTTCACGATGCTTGTACGGCAGGGACGGCAGTCGCGAGGCACTGTGTCGAGGGACCAGGAAAGGCAGGAGCTTGCCACGCTCCTGTCGCACCCGACTATCGCGCGATCCGCAAACATGGTGCGGATGCTCACGTATATTTGCGAGAAATATTTCGAGGGCCGCGTCGAGGATATTCGCGAGTCCTGCATCGCCGTTCACGCTCTGGGCCGCAGAGAGTCCAGCTTCGATTCACACGCGGACCCGATCGTGCGAGTCACCGCTCGCATGCTGCGGAAACGGCTGGATACGTTTTACAGCTCAGAAGGCCGCAATCGCGCGCTCAAACTGGAGCTGCCCCTCGGCAGGTATGTGCCGCAATTCGTGCACACCGTGCGAAGCTCCGTTTCCCTCGAGGACGGCTGGCCAGCACACAGCGAAAACGCTCTCGACTCTGAAGGCGCGGATCCCAGTGCTTTGCCGGTCATCGCCAAAGCTGGAGCGCTGATCGGCCACGCTTCGCACGGCGAAATTCCTGCGTCTGGAATCCAAAGGCTTCACAGCACGGGAAAGCGTGCGCTCGTTGGGTCCATTGTCGCCGCGGCATTCGTTCTCGCTTGTGCAATCAGTTTCTTTGCAGGGCGCAAAGCTGCGACGGTGCGCATCGAGCCGGCAGCCCACGCGACGTTCTGGGGTAATCCCGTGTGGAGCGATGAGTTCAACGGCGCCGCGGGTGCGCGCCCTGATCCCTCCGTCTGGAGCTTCGATACCGGTGACAACAACGGCTGGGGCAACAACGAAGTCCAGGTGTACTGCGCAGCCGGCTCGAATGTACCGCCGTGCGATGCCTCACATCCGAACGTCTATCAGGATGGGCTGGGTCATCTCGTGTTGCGCGCGATCAGAACGCCGTCAGGAGCCTGGACCTCGGCACGGATCCACACGGTTGGCCACAAGGAATTTCAATACGGGCGCATTGAAGCACGCATGAAGCTGCCTGCCGGCGCGGGCCTGTGGCCGGCGTTCTGGATGATCGGGAGTCAGTGCGGCACAAGCGGCTGGCCCCAGTGCGGTTCCGTCGATCTTGTGGAGAATGTTTCCAATCCGAAGAACCCGACGAGTCTGGGTCCGTCGGCCATCCGCTCCACTATTCACGGGCCGGGCTATTCGCTCGGCAACGGTCTTTATCAGAACTATCTGTTGTCTTACGGCGGCCATATCGAAGAATTTCATGTCTATGGGGCGATCTGGTCGACCAATATGATTCAGTTTTACGTGGACGATCCCGCCAATGTGTTCTTCGTTCGCACGGCCAGCGACGTCCCGGCGGGCGCACGCTGGGTGCTGAATCATCCATTCAATCTCGTCGCCAACCTGGCTGTGGGTGGCATATGGCCCGGCGCGCCGGATGAGACAACGTCAAGCCCGTCGGACGTGCTGATCGACTATGTGCGGGTCTATCGGGCTCCGCAGATCCGAGGACCAGCCATGACGGCAAAGCCTGTCGTTCTGAGCGCAGGAAAAACCGGTAGCACCGTGCTGTCACTCTCGGCAAAGAACAACACCAGACGCGTGTACTTGGCTTGTTCGGGAGCGCCGGCGAACACTTCGTGCTCGCTCGCGACTCCGGTAGTGAATTTCACGAGCCAGTCGAAGCAGGACGTCCCGGTGGCTATCGCCACCGCATCAATCGCCGGCGCCCAGCGGTTCGCTGCTCCGATGGGAGATTATGTGCTCACCGTTACGGCTTACACGGTCAGCGGAGACACTTCCTTCGCCACAATCCCATTGCGAGTGCATTGATCGGTCGCGGCACCCGTAAATTTATCCTCTGTTTACGTTTCCGCCGCTTCGTCGCAGCGCGAGAGTCCCTAGCGCCCAAGCAGGACGCTACGGCACGCGGCCACTGCCGGCCGCTGCCAACAACTCAGGGAAACAGACCATGCGCACCGGACGAAACCCCTTGCAGCCCGCCCGATCGTCCAGGCTGCTCGCCGTCATACTGTGTATGGCCGCTGCGGCGATTGCAGCCCCGAGCCTCGCCGCGACGTTTACGGTCGTCAACAACTGCAGCTATACGATCTACCCCGGCATCTATCCCGCTACTTATTCCAATGGTGGATGGACGATGAATCCGGGCACTTCAGTGAGCTTCACGCTGAATCCCGGATGGAATGGCCGCATCTGGGGCCGCATTGGCTGCAACAGCGCCAGCCCCGCTGTCTGCGCCACCGGGCAATGCGGCGGCACCGGTTTGCAATGCGCGGGCACAACGGGCGTCGCCGGTACCTCGCTGGCCGAATTCAATCTCAATGCGAACGGCACCGACTGGTACAACGTGAGTTATGTCGACGGGTTCGATAATCCGATCGGCGTCAGGGTTTCGAATGCGAGTTGTGTCTCTCCGAACACTTGCACGACCGCGCCACGGCAGTTGTGTTCCGCGGATCTTCTCAGAGGTCAGGATTGCCTGAGTCCCTGCACTCGATACAACACCGATCAATATTGCTGTCGCGGAGCGTTCGGCACGGCGCAAACCTGTGTCGTATCGAACTGGCCGGCCGCGGCGCAATCGTATGTGAACAACATTCACGCCTACTGCCCCAATCAATATTCGTATGCTTACGATGAGGTGGCAGGGAACGCGTTGCACACTTGCCCGACGGGAGCCAATTACACCGTCACGTTCTGTCCGGCCGGCGGTGGTAGCGGCACCAATCTGAACGGTCCGCACACGCTGACTCCGCAGAACGCCACTGCGCAGCGGCTGGATGACTTTCAGGCGGCCACCGCGAGCGGCAATCCAATTGTGATCTGGCAGGCGAACAACAGCGGCGCGCAAAGCTGGGTTTTCTCCAACGCGAATGTTGTCCCCGCAGGCTATTTCAACCTCGCGGTGTCCTTCGGTCCTTACTGTATGACGGCTACCGGCACGGCCAACGGTTCGGTAGTGAACCTGCAGCCGTGCAATGGCTCGCCGGGACAAGCCTGGAATGCGGTGTATTCCGGCGGCACCTACGAGCTGCGTCCGGCGAATAACACCAACCTATGTCTGGACGTGAAGGACTTCGGCACCGCTAACGGCACGGCCGTGCAAGTGTGGGGTTGTGCGAGCTCTAGCAATCAACGCTGGGCGATCAACTAAGGCATCGCCATGCTTCGATTTTCGCTGACCGCACTTTTCGCCGCCTGCCTCTGCGCGGGCGCGATGGCCGGGCCGAGCACGCCGCGCGAAGCGGACCTGCGCAAGCTGCAGGAAGACGTGCAGTTGTTGAAGACGCAACAGCAGCAGATTCTGAACAGCTTGAATGAGCTCGTGCAGATCGTGAAGCGCGGCAACGAGCCGCCCGGAGTGACTCCGCCCGAGACGATGAGCGTCGCAGGCGAGTTATTCAGGGGCAACGCGGCGGCGCCGCTGGCGATCATCGAATACGCGGATTTCGAATGCCCTTTCTGCAGGCGGTTTCATCGCGATACTTATCCGCAGATCGGCGATGCGTACGTCAAGACCGGCAAGGTGAGGTACTTCTATCGGGATCTGCCCCTGCCCTTTCATCAGAGCGCCCTGCCCGCGGCCCGCGCCGCGCGCTGTGCTGCGGAACAGGGAAAGTTCTGGCAGATGCATGACAGTCTGTTCGCGCAGGATGACTCATTGACGGTGAGTGAGATCCATCGACGCGCGGAACAGTTGGGAATCGACGCCACGAAGCTCGATGCGTGCGTGGCCAGTGACCGCTCCGCTGGCGTCATTCAGCAAAGCATGAATGACGCGGCAAAGATGCGAATCGGCGGCACGCCGACTTTTCTCATAGGCACCATCGCCCCGAATGGCAACGTGGTGAGCGTCAAGGCAACCGTCATCGGCGCACAACCATTCGACGCCTTCAAGTCCACCATCGACGCGTTGCTGGGCGCGGCTGGCGGAAGCTGAGTGTCGATACGAGTTCCCCGCTAATCAGTCTTCCCAGCCCGTACGGCTCATGTACGGCAATAGCACGCCGACTGCTTCGATCTCATAAATCTTCAGATTGCGGATCTTGAAGATCTCCCCGGCCATCAGATTGCTCGCTCCGAGGCCTGAGATCGGAATGCGCTCCACGCCTTGAACGCCTTTGATTTCGATGGACGACTTGTCGCCGCGATGCACGAACATCGGGAACGCGAACACCAAGCCTTTCTGCTCATCGACGATCAGCGGTCTGCGCGGCTCGACTCGCGTGATGTAGCTCAACACGCCGCTATCGATACCCGCCTTGCAACCGAGCATGCTGATCTTGCCGACTGCGTCGGCCAATGAGCCGGGGCCCGAGCCCGGAGGCAGCGCCGGCGGCGCTTTATTGGTCGTGGTTTGAATTCCGTTCTCATGGCGCTCGCACTCGTCGGCGAACGGTGCAAGCGCGCCGTTGTCCTGTTCCACGGCATCGAAGTACGAGAGCACGATGTGATTCATCGCCTCGCGCGAGTTGCGCTCTCTGGGTGCCACGTCCTCGATCAATCCCGCGCGGGGCGTAATGAGGTTGGTAACGGCCGCCGGTCGGATCTGGCGTGCGACGATGTGCTCCGCCTCAATGATCTTGTCACCTTGAATCTTGAGTCGAATGGCGACGAGCGCGGGCGTTCCCCAAGCCTTCAAGAAGCCAAAGAAACCCACTTGGCCTGAGGTGGGATCGATCGCTGAAACGCGGAAGGTGGTGGGCGGCTCCGTGACTCCCAGCCATAGACCTTCTCCCACCGGAATCTTTACGGTGTTCTCGGTGAACTTCACATTGGGGGCAAGTGGCGCGCTGGAAGGCTGATGACGCGCGAGCGCACCGAGGTACAGTTCCAAGATCCCCGTGAGACAGATTCGGTCACACGTTCCTGGAGCACCGACAGATTCGGCAATCGATGGCGGAGCGGTGGTTTGTGCGGAGGCGAGCTTCGAAGCCGAGATACAAACTAGACCGAGACTGAGGACGGCGATGGCCCGTCGAAGCATATGAGCGCTCTTCTCAGTTCGCGCATGCGAACCTGCGTGTTCGAATAAATCGAGGGGCCGGGTCCGGACGTAGGCGTCCGAACTGCCGGCCCCCTCACCGGCCCCTCGAGACCTGTGCGCCTCGCTGTTGCGGCCTTAGGTTTGCCGCCGACGAGAGGGTGATCGCATTCGATCACCCATCGCGCATAAATCGGATTGGCGGAGCGTGCCCATACTTCGCAGCAACTGCAACCTTTCTTCAACGAAACGCGGTTGGATAGCCGCCACAGCGCCAATGCCTAAAAAATGAGACCCAAAACCTGACCGTTGCATGGATCTTGCTACGTTCCAGAGCGTTGAGTTAGATGCGCGGTTGCCGTCGTTGGATGCGGCTAGTAGTCTCGATCATCACACCGCGTGTTGATGCCGCAACCGACAGTGAGCGAAGTCGAGCGAATATGATTTCTTTTACCCGAATGATGGCAACGGCTGTATTGATCACGGTCCCGCTCGGGACGGCGATCGCAGACTCGGCCCCCGCCAAGTCGCAAACCCAGTCGCTCGCTTCGCAGCCGCCTCCGCGGCTTCCGGCGGCGCAAAAGCCGTTGGATTTGAAGGCGCCGGCATTGGATCGCGTGTTCTCGCGCGCCCAGATCGAAACACTGACTTCGAAGCCCGACGATGTCAGCGAAAGCGCTGAGACAACCGTGGACGTTGCCGGCGCGCGCCACGATTTAATCATCGCGCCGTCCGGCTTCGCGGGGCTGGCGTGGGCTGCGAGACATCCCACCCAAGCCTGGCGCCTGTTTGTTCCTTCCCCGTCCAACTAGTTCTGATTGGGCGCGACGTGTTAGCCGTACCTCCCTTGATTCTGGCCAAGCAGCAACCCTCACTCCCGTCCACGACGCGCTAGTCGTACTCGCGCCGCCCATCTACTTTCCCGCAGCTTGAAACAAGCTATCAGGCGCACCCCGCGAGCGAATAAGCCACGCCGCCAGTGCAGGCAATAACAAGATGGCGCCGAGCATGTTCACGAGAAACATAAAAGTGAGCATCACGCCGATATCCGCCTGAAATTTGAGGGGCGAGAAAATCCAAGTGAGCACTCCGATGGCGAGCGTGATGCCGGTGAAAATGATGCTCGCACCGGTCACTCGCAACGTCATTTCGTAGGCTTCGCGCACGGACGCGCCCTGCCGCAAAAAACCCTGCATTCGGCTGAAGAGATAGATGCCGTAGTCGACACCGATGCCGGCGCCGAGCGCGACCATCGGCAGCGTGGACAACTTCAGACCGATTCCGACCATAGCCATCACGGCGTACGAAAGCACCGATACCAAAGCGAGCGGCAACACAACCAGCACCGTGCCGATAAAAGACCGAAACGTCGTCAGGCACATAACGCTTACCGCGGCGAAGACGCCGGCGAGAATCGTGAACTCCTTGGCCTTCACTTCCTCGTTCGTCGCCGCCAGGACGCCGACATTGCCGACGGCGAGCCGAAATTGCGCCTCAGGCGTCACGTTGCCAGTACGCCAGTCTTTCGCCGCGGCAATCACGCGCGCGATAGTCTCAGCGCGATGATCGTGCAAGAAGATCATCACGGGCACGATGTCGCAGTTTTGATTGAGAAGACCGGTGTCGGTGGAGATGTAGCGAGTCGATTGGGTAAGCTGAGTCGGCTCGCGCGGAATGACGCGCCACTTCAAGCTGCCTTCGTTCCAACCCGCCCCTGCAACTTTCGCGACGAACGGCAACGTGATGACGTCTTGCACGCCTTCGATGTTCTTCATATGCCAGGCGAACCGATCCACGGCGCTCATGAGATCGAAGCTTAGACACACCGGCTCTTTGGATGCGACGATGACCGTTAGCACGTCCATCCCAATGGAGAACTTCGCGGCGATGAGATTCGTATCCCGGTTATAGCGCGAGTCCGGGCGTAACTCGGGCACACCTACGTGCGTATCGCCGATCGGAGTTTCCCGGCCCTTCCACGCTCCCCAGACAAGCAGCACGACAGCAATCAAGATGATGGCCAAAGCCGTTCCGCGGTTCGTGATGCCCGCCAGCCATCGCCACAGTTTCGTCAGCGCGTGCTGCCGCCTTTCGACTCGCGCGCGATAGCCCGAGCTGAATCTAACGTAGGACACCAAAACGGGCAGCAGAATGAGATCTGTGAGAATGACGATGGCCACACCGATGCTGGCCGTCACGGCCATTTCCTGGATCACGCGCACCGGAATCAGCAATATGGTTACGAAGCCGGCTAGGTCCGCGAACAGCGCGACGATTGCGGGCACCAGCAGCTGACGAAACGTGCGCCGTGCCGCCTCCATGCTGTCGAGCCCCGCAAACGCTGCATCCGTGACGGCGCTGATCTTTTGCACGCCGTGGCTTACGCCGATCGCGAAAATTAGAAATGGCACGAGCAACCCGAGTGGGTCGAGCCCGAATCCCAGAGCGACCAAAGTACCGAGCTGCCAGATGACCGCGACCACCGAACACACCAGCGGAATCAGCGCGACGCGCAATGACTGGCAATACGCCCAAACCGATAGCAGCGTCAGAACCAAAGTGATTGCGGCGAACAGCACGACCGCCGTCGCGCCCGCTGCGATATCGTCCATCACCTTGGCAAAGCCGACGATGTGAACGTCCACCGCACCGCCGCTTTGTATCGCATCGCGAACTTTCGACTCGAGTTGGCGACCAACCGCCATCGGGCTTACCGAATGGCCATTCGCATCTACATCGAGCACGACCGCGCTGATCAGCGCGCCTGAAAAGTCATTCGCAACCAAACGGCCGACGATGCCGGCCTTGAGAATGTTCTCGCGAACTTGCGCAAGCCCCTTGGGCGTGGGCTGAAAGTCCGCCGGGATCACGTTGCCGGCTTCGATGCCGTCCTCGACGACCTCGAGATATCGAACGTTCGGCGTGAACAGCGACTGCACTCGGCCGCGGTCGATACCCTCCATCACACTCACTTCATCGGTGGCCTTCCGAAGCGCATCGAAGAATTGTGGCGTGAACATGTTGCCGTCGCGCGCGACGAGAGCGATGAGCACACGATTGGCGCCGCGAAACTCCGCCACGCGCGGATCGAGATAGGTGCGCATGTACTCGTGGCGCGTCGGCAGCTGCTTCGTGAAAGCTGCATCAATGTGGAGACCGCGCTGTACCACGAACAACATCGCCGCCGTCACCAGCACGAACACTGCGATGATCAACGTGCGCCGGCCAAAGATGACTCGCTCGAGGCGAGCCGTCAGGCCTGATGGATTCTCGGAGAGCGGATCGGGTGCGCCCATGCGTAAGCGACTACCGCTGCCCGCCGCGCGCAACCGGGTTGCTTCCCGGCCGCAGGCGACTCAGGGTACGAGCGCCACCTTCTCCGACAATGGCTAGCGCATCGCTTCCGGCCGCCAATGCCGCCGAGATGCCGCGACGATCCGGCTGTTCCGCGAGGTCAAAGCTTCGGCCCCCGTCGCGGCTTGTGAGCACGACACCCGAAAGACCGACGATCGCGACGCCGTTCTCGGCAAAACGCACACCATTGTTAAGCATCGCGTCTGTGTGCGTTTCGACTTTCTGCCATGTGACGCCCGCATCGGATGAACGATACAAATGCCCTCGCAAGCCGAACACGAGTACCTCGGCATTGGACAACGGGAGTGCGCCGAAGAACGAGCCCGCATACGGCGAGGGCAATTCGACCCAACTCGCACCGGCGTCATCAGATCGATAGAGATGCCCGGCTTCCGCCGCGATATACAGCCGCATGGGCGAGGCTGCGACGATTCGATTGAAGTGATATTCCGGCGGAATATCGTCTTCATAGTCATTCGATTTCACGGCTGCCGGTCTTGCCGCAACCAAAGGCGGGGAACGAGAGCTCCAAGCAGCACCGGCTTCTTGAAGCTCGTAGAAAGAGCTGTACGCGCCGACGGCAATGGCATGGCCGCGCGCCCCGCAC
>Ga0307515_10012483_pt1 | contig 15978 bp, 11 predicted proteins | sample 17_EM_MG_FD_194513 | JGI IMG/M metagenome (GOLD analysis project Ga0307515, IMG submission 194513) | Populus trichocarpa ectomycorrhiza microbial communities from riparian zone in the Pacific Northwest, United States - 17_EM | ecosystem: Host-associated > Plants > Roots > Unclassified | place...
TATGCCTTGGATATTCTTCAAGAAAATGGTCTTCTAGCCAGCAAACACATGCACTTCCATATGGAGCAGAAGCTTAAACTCCAACCTGATCTTGGTAAACCAGTGGCTGACCCATGTCAATATCAACGACTCATTGGGCGATTGTTTTATTTGACTGTCACTTGGTTAGACTTGAGCTACTTAGTTCAAGTTCTAAGTCAGTTCATACAAGATCCACGACAACCCTATCTTAATGTTGTTGTGTGCATTTTGCGTTATATTAAATTGTCACCTAGCCAAGGTATATTTCTTCTTAGCACTAGTGCTTTATACTTACAAGCTTATTGTGATTTAGATTGGGCTAGTTGTCCTACCACTTGTCGATCCACCTCTGGTTATGTTGTGTTTCTTAGTGATTCTCCTGTTTCTTGGAAATCAAAGAAACAAGTCATTGTTTCTCGTTTCTCAACTTAAACAGAATATAGAGTTATGGCATCTATGACTAGTGAATTCATTTGGCTTCATACTCTTCTTCGAGAATTACAAGTTGATTGCTCTTCTCTAGCTCATCTTTATTGTGACAATCAAACAACCATCATATATTGTTACAAATCCTGTTTTTCATAAATGAACTAAACATATTGAAGTTGATTGTCACTTAATCCGGGAACATGTTCAATCCAATGGCGTCCCTACCTTTGATGTTTCTTCTACAAATCAACTTGTTGATCTTTTTTACTAAGGCTTTGGGTCATGACCAGTTCATGCGAGTCCTCGTCAAGATGGGAATTTCAGCTCTTCATTCTCCAACTTGAGTCCTTATAACTAGGTCCTTTCTGGTATATATACATTTATTTTAGCTCCTAGGATTTCTCCTAAAAATCCTCTGTATTTACTACTTTAAAGGCAATATTGTAGAATCAGAATTCTAAGCTTTTGGCTTTCAATCTTGTACTTTTCTGAGTTATATATGAGTCTCCAGACGTTTATGTGGGTGAAAAAAAAAACTGATAGTATATGAAATTGGTGCAATTGCATCTATTTTAACGACACATTTATAAAACTGATAGTATATGAAATTGGTGCAATTGCATCTGTTTTAACGGCACATTTATCACACTATCGAGCTTTAAGATTTGATAGCATTGAAGAGCCTTTAAATAACAACGACAAATCCACCCACGTTGGCACTAAAGAGGAAACCAAGTTGTCATACCTGATGTGAAATGGCCATGAACTGCAGCATTCCAAGTGCAGCAGCTGCACTGCATTGCTCTAGCGGAGCACACAAACCCACTTGAAGTAATGACCCAAAAACATCCTGATAAAGTCTTTCTGAGAAGCCAGACTGTTTGAGAAGCTCCCTTGTAGTAACTGATCAGTAAGCTTCTAAATGAGTCATCTCAACCACATGCTTGAAGTAGTAGAAGTAAAAATCAAATTTCAAATGTTAGAAAGCCACAGTTTTCATCAAGATCCTTACCTGAATCATATTTCCTCCAAGCCATGTCAGTGTTGTCGAAGTCAATTACTGCAAGAAGGTAGAGATGGATAATAAGTGGAAAGAAAATCACAATAAAAGTAACAAAGCACCTTTAACAGAGTCTCCCAAGTATCAAATGCATATTCGAACAGGATATTGTACCTGCGGCCATTAGAGGAACAGATGTTAATCTATCCACCAATGGGAGCCGATTGAACTGCAAATATGTAGCCAGATCAAATTTTTCAGGAACTAAGAAATTTTTTGTGAGTGAGAAATAAGACAGACACAACACAAGACATACTTGAGTATAGAATAAGGTTCCTAATGGTGCAGGAAGTTGAGGCCGATCTTGGAGAACAGGAAATTCAACCTGCAGAATGATCCGTGGATTTGTTGAGACACACCAAAGCCACTTGACTTGAGCTTGCAAATTTGTCAATAAGGAGTGAAATTTTTGGAAACTTTTCTTCTCTCCGAACATTTCAAATAAGTCTAATTACCTCTAGTCCCTCTTTTGAATATTGTGCGGACTGCAACCAATTAGTGAAGGGCTTCATGCCCAGTTCGTCAACAAGGCTAAATATGTTTTTGTAGGGATACCAAAAACCTAAATATAAAGCAGAAACTAGATATTAGATTTCAAATTATGAGAGAAAAATTAATATATCATAATTTTCTCATACTGTTGAAACACAATGTGGATGTGACACAGTTGAAGAAGAGATATTACAGGCTCACAGACCCATTTGAATGGTCTCTTCTACATCCTATTCAAACTCATGCATCTAAGACTAGGAAGAAGAAAAACAAAATCAACAGTGTTTATATAACTTCATAAACAGTTCATCCATGAAGCAGCAAAGTTCCTGCTTAGCAAATCTCATTAGAGACCCTGCCTGCCTGCAATTATCAGTTTCTTCATCTCTTTTAAATATGAGCCAAGGGATGTAAGCATCTAGTAAGGATGAAAACGTGGAACAACTGACTCCAGAAAAGGAAAAGATAATTAAAAGGGAATTATGCTGTACCATGGATACCAACATCATCAGGATCACCAAAATCATACCCATCTCCAAGAACAGTAACATCAAATCCCTGATCAAAATATCAGTACTCCATATTCAGCACTTTAGCTTTAAGATCTCAATTATAAGTTTTTATTCACCAAAACACAAACAAAGATAGAGATTGAGACAGGGAAAAAAGACCTGGTTACAGAGGTGGTATGCAGCACCAAGACCAGCCCAGCCTGAGCCAACAATGACTACCTTCTTTTTGTTGTTGTTGTACTCTCCATTACTGGCATGGATTTGTCGAGTTGCTGCTTTGCGAGAAAGCCCACTTCTACTTTTATCTCTACATCTTGTGTTTGCAAACACATAAGATGTGAGAGGGAACCTACAACAGCCCAATAACATCCTTTCGCTTTCCCTCCCTCTGTTAACAGTTTTCAACTGCTAGTCATTTAGCTTCCAGGAAGCACAAAGTGGGCAGTTTATATGGTCCACCCTATCTTGAGCATGAATGGTACTTACTAAACTAGTACTGTCCAAAGGGAGATACAGAGATTTGTCCACTGTCCTTGCCACAAATGTGACATTAGGATAAAGAAAAAAGGGAAAAAAACGGTGAACCACACACATCTATACATTGAAGTGTAAACTGCAGAACTTAAAGCAGAAGAAGCAGTTGGTATGCAAGTTTGACAGGGTGTGGGCAATGACCATTATTAGGAGAATGGAGATACATCTAATCATTCTTGGGGAATAACCAAAAGGACCAGTTGTCTATTTTTGACACGGGAACATATATCTTTTGATAAAAAATAAATTTTTGTTCCATTTTTTTCTTCTCTAAGTACCAACAAATTGATAAGAAAACCTTGAACATGCTTCACCACTAATCAAAACACACAAATAAATACAGCGAAAAGACAAGTACTTTATGCTTGAGAATTTGAGCTCTTCATGCCAATTAACAAATAACACATCCAGTTAGCTATGTGATATTCTTTATTGGAGTAATGATTGAATTGATAGCAAAGTAATCACAACACAGAGACATACAAGGACAGAGGAGGCTAACTTGAGGCATAAGTTCACCAACAAGTTTTAAATCTTTGATATGTCAGGCACACATATACCCTCAGAAAACACCCAAACCATTGATAGCATCGTGTTTAGTATTAAATCTTAGGGACTCAATTGAAATAGATTGCATAATTGGGATACTAATCTGTAGTTTACGGAATATTCTCTCACTGATTAACCGTTGCTTGCTTACCCAGTCTTCTCTTCTCTTTTACAACACAAAAAAGAAACCAAACCAGCCATACATTTTTATCCACAAAGAGAACAACAGATGGCTGCCACTCTCTCAGTCCGGTCCAACCACCTCTCTCCACCTGGTTCACGTCTCTCCCGACTACCGGTTCACAATCCCTTAAACGTAAATCAAATAAAATCATCATTAAAAAAAGACCCTGTTTTCTGGAGGGGAGTAATTGTGCAACCCAGGCGTATTTTAGTGAGAGCAGGCTCCAGAGCCGATGATTCGTCGGCGCCGTTTGAGATGTCAGTGGAGAGCGCACTCAAACTTCTTGGTGTCTCAGACGGCGCGTCATTCGATGAAATACTTCGCGCCAAAAATTCCATTGTCGCTATATGTAAAGATGACCAGGAAGCCATTGCACAGGTGATAAACATGTTCTCAATCACACTTGACTACTATCTCTTTCTTTTTTTCTGAATAAATTTTTGCAATTTTATCTAATTGTGAAAATTTGGGCTTTAACTTTTAAATTTAGTATATGAAGATGGGTTTAGTTAGTTAAATGTGTTAGTTTTATTAATGGGTAATTTTTAAACTTGATCAATTAGATCAAGGTTTGAGACTTTAGGTGTTTTGAAGTGTTTTTATTGTTTTTTGGATGGTTGTTAATGATGGGTTTTTGCAAACTGTGAGGTTTAGCTTGCAATGTTTGGAAATTTGTTTCTGGGCTTCGTGCCGAAGCTGGATTAATTATTGCATTTGTGTTAAATTTAGTTTACAGTGGATTGGATTTGTGTTATCATGGCGATTAGAATTTCAAGTTTTGTTTTTTGTTTGAGTTTTGAAGGTAACTGGAAGCCAGCGTGTCATTAGATGCATAACCAGGTAATGGTTAGAACGTAGAATTGCCAAAGGTACCTTAGCTCTATGTTCTGTGTAAAAAGTGATGAGTGAGTTTAGTGGTGGAGGTACTGGATTTATGGGGTGCAGATATCTTGATCCGCACGTTGCTGTCCCGTGTTGAGATTTAGCGTGTTGTTGGTTGGTGATTTTGGAGAGATTTTTGAGATATTGATCTTGGTAGAATCCATGGCATGTAAATCGCAGCATGTAGTGTCTTTTAGGTCTTTTGCCATTTTCTAGCCTTATTTCAAGATAGTAGTTAAGGTTTATTTTGCTTGGGTTTTGTGAACCTTTAATTTGAAGCTTGGGTAAGAGAGCGCCCCGGTTTCTCCCCTTTCCAATTGATGTTTCTGCATGTATGTTGACCTATCTTGCTACAGTTCTTCATTTTTCTATAAGATAGTGTTGTCTTTATGAAATAGTGGCCGTTAAATTGACATTGATATAGTTGAATTAATGACATTTGCTTTCTGTCACAAGCATTTACTGAGCTGGAAGCTGGAATAAGATTTTGCACCACTGTGTTTTAGATATTTTTTTCTGTCATGAGCACTATAGTTAAATTGTGATTTTTAGGTTGAAGCCGCATATGATATGTTGCTCATGCGGAGCTTAATTCAGCGCCGGGCAGGAAAAGTCGTGAGCAGTAACATTCGTTATGCTGATGTTAAACCTGTAAGTGGCCCTGGGATGGGACCAATGCCACAGTGGGTGCAGACTACAATTAAGAAAACCCCTGTTTCAGTGGAAACACCATCAACTGGAGAGTTGGGCTTACAAGCAGGAGTGTATGGAGCTTTGATGGTTTTAACTTATGTTAATGGCACTTCCATGCCTTCTGTGGCACCTTATGCGGGGGCTGATGTTCCTGGCCTGATATTAGCTACAAGCTTTGGTGCTTCCTTGTACTTCATGACCAAAAAGAATGTGAAGTTAGGTAATGCTCTTTCCATATACGCTACATCAAATTGCAAGGAAATTGATCTTTCTTTATGCAGTTCATCAAATTTCAAGGAATTTGGCCTAAAATTTCATATGCTCGAATCAGATCATTTTTTCAGGTTAAAAGTTTCTTTGTTCTGTCAATGATGCACAGTATGCAATTGCTTAATTATGTTGATTGTCCCTTGCAACTTCATAATGGTTGGAGATAAAGAAAAGGGGGTGTGCTTGTGTGTTTGGGTTTGGGTTTGGTTGTGGGGGGTTGCCCAGGAATAATTTGGGTGTAACATTCTAGGATGATACCTATATGGGTTACCAGGGCTTACTGTGTGAGACTGAAACTCAGTCTCAGGGGAAATTGGTAGTTTGTTTTCAGTTTCTGTGAATCGATGACTTCTTGTAAACAAAGACTGCATAGCTTCCATACATTTTGTGAATTTCAATTCTGTAAGAGGAGCAGAAAGCATCTAAGAATGTTGCTGGTCACCTTTGCAGGGAAAGCTACTATAATAACTATAGGGGGGCTCGTGGCTGGAGCAGTGGTGGGGTCAGCAGTTGAGAATTGGTTGCAGGTTGACATTGTCCCGTTTCTTGGACTACACTCCCCAGCAGCTGTAGTTAGTGAATTCATACTCTTCTCTCAATTCTTGGTCTCTCTGTATCTAAGGTAGGGTTATGATGAGATTGAAATTGCAATATAATTGTAAAACCTGTAATTATTCAATTGCGTGATCACACCGAGCTTTTTTAGGTTGCTTATCATTGCATATTGTACAAAACTAGCAAATAGAATGTAGCGAGACTTGAATTGACTTGGAATTTGCTTGGCATTACAATGATCTTCTACACGCCTATTTAATGTTTTAACGCATTCTTTGTCAGTTAAAATTCAGTCCTTAGACCTTGAGGAATTATTGCCCTTTGTTATTTTTTGTTTAAAAAACTGAAACCTGATGCCCCAGTATGCTTTGCCTGTATCCAGTTTGATCAGAAATCGTGTTCTGGCATGATTAATTGACTTTGACACTGGCGATTCTGTGTTCATGTCTTTGTTTCTCTATCTCTTGTCAGTTTTTGGATAGGAGCGGCTGCATTTCCTTTTTATTTTAGTTTTTCTTTTGCCCGCAACAAAGGTTGAGTGCTTCCACCCCTTCAGGAAAACTACCCACCATTGTTGTGAGATCTCCCAGGAATACTATTTTTATGGTAAAACCCAAAAAACGTATGCATAAATATAGAGAGGGAGATAGTTTACCCTGTCACCACATGGTTTATGTTCCAGGCTACTTGATGAGTTCTCAGCCTTCCTCCCACCTGCCTCAGTAAAAAGCCTTTTAACTCCATCACGCAACTTTGCTTTAGGCCACAATTTTATGTATTTGTGAATGAGATAGTAGCTGTGGATTTAAAATATTTTTTTGTTTAGAAATATATTAAAATAATATATTTTTTATTTTTTTAAAATTATTTTTATATCAATATATATATCAAAATAATTTTAAAAAAATATATAATTTTAATTACGTTTTTAAACAGACTTAAAGCCGCTACTAAACTCACGTCACTGACATCTGGACAAGAGCCAAATATTAAAGCTGCTCAAGGGAATCGGCATTCTGAGTCTCAAGGGAATCGGCATCAACATCATCCATAGACAAAGTAGTAGTAGGACTTTGCCACGGAAATAGCCATTGTTAGACCCTTGAAGAAGGGGACTGCTATATTGACTCCATGGCTGTGAAAGATTGAGAGTTGAGCATCTGGACTGCTTATGGCTAACCACAAATTAAAGAAAACAGAAGGTAAAGGAAAAGCACTGGACCTGCCTTCCCTTGGCTTCTATGCGTCAGCAGTCTACTATGTTTGTTTATGTTTACGCGGCCACACCATATTTTAAGAAAAAAATTGATTTTTTTTAAACTAATTAATTAATTTATTATTTTGATATTTTAGTGTTAAAAATAAATTTTAAAAAATAAAAATTATATTATAATGCATTAAAAAAACATTTTAATAAAGAATCATTAGAAAAATAAAAGATGGGTTTTTTAACCATTGTTTCTGCTCAAATTACTGCATCTGCCAGTATTGTTGCCTGTCGTAAGATGTTACTCTGATTTTGGATAGAAGTTTGCAAAGGTTGACAGGTAAGGGAAGCATTTCTCTTCTCTGGGCATCATCCCAGCGCTAAAAATTAAAAAGCAATCCTCTCTTCACTCTTGCAAGATAGCAACCTATCACTACAAAATCCTTCGTTCAACACCAAACTGTGACTAATTACGATGACCTCCCATATAGAATTCCCCCCCTCTGCAGTACTTCTTGTTGTTCACGTCAAGAATGATGCAAGAAAACTGAAACTCCAATTGACAATAAAAAATAAGTAATTCGTGGCTGCAAAAACCTAGTAAAATAGAAATTTCAACTGTCTCGGCGAGCTAAAGATTGCTTCGACAGTGTGGTATACGAGGAGGTGTTTGGCAATGAGATTAAACTTGTCTTTTATTAAATTTTTGTTTTTCAAACTATTTTTTTTTTAGTGTTTTATAATTGATTTGATATGCGGATATCAAAAATAAATTTATAAAAATAAAAAATATTATTTTAATATATTTCTACATAAAAAAAACATTTTAAAAAATAATTTTGGTTAAATTTTTGAATGACTGAGGAACTGCTATCAAGATCTTAATTTATATAGCATTTTTCAAACGGTGGGTATATCTGAAGTTGTTAGTCTCCTATTTTTGATGTAACATTTGCGTATAACGATTCTTTTATGGAAACATTACTAGTAAAATTTATCGATTGAACTAGGATGTGTTTTATATGCGGCCTGCTCGTGACGAGTACTAGGGAACCACGCGAGGACTTGTAGCACAGAGCTCTCTTTGAACTCTCTCTTCCCCTTCTGGGACAGGAATAAACTACCAGGCTACCATTTTTCATGTAATGATTCTTTGCCTGCGCATGATCAGTATTAGAAGTATGTGCTCCCGAAATCCGACTATTTGGCCAAGCACAAGCTTCAGGACTAGATAGATATATCTTTGAAGCCTAGTTTATACTTCTTTCTTGCCACTGATCATAAACTGATGGCCCTTATCACGGTACGCCATAGAAGAAGGGGATTGCTATGGTTAACTCCCTGTAGCCGTGCGAGTTTCACGTTGCCTATGGTCAATCCCACAGTGAAGAAAAGCATTGGACCTCCGATCCCTTTCCCAATATTTTGCTTCCACGTGGCATATAGAAAGCTAAGAGTGGCTCAAAATTTTCTGCTCAACTTCCTGCTTCAGTACTGTCATAAGACGTTACTCGTTATTTTGTATAAAAATTTATCATGCTTCAGTCATTTGGAAAGGTTGACGAATAGGGGAAGCACTTCTCTGAGCATCATATCCCCAGGGAGAAGAGCTGAAAAGAGGTCCGCTCTTAACAAGTTTAGCAAGGGAGCAATCTATCAACAAAAACCTGACATTTATCGGGTCTACACCAAACTGTAAATAATTACAATGACTGCCCACTTGTAATTTTACCTCGGCATTTCTTGATATGAATATCAAGAAAGAGGCTAGAAAACAAAGGGTTTTACAGGTCTCTAAAAAAAAAAGCAGGCAATACAACTCCAATTGACAAAAAACAATCAGGAATTCATTGCTACAAAAACCTGGTGCCATAGAAATCTAAAGTTGTCTCAGCGAGCTGCTTCAACAGTGTATATACCAACCATACATGAAATGGGAGATGCAGCCTTTTTCTGTCACCTGCTGCCATTTTCTTCAGCCAGGGAGTCCCCTATAAAAGATTGCTTCTCCATTTTACCGGCATTATTTTCACTATGATTCACAAGATCATTGTACATCTTCATAGAAGCCTTAGAGAACTCCGTTAAGGACTCAAAAACCGTTGAAAATCCTGTCTGAAATCCACTCAGCGTGATCCTTTGTGTTTCTTGCACGTAGTTGTGGTGTTTTTCCTTTTCTATATCCAGCTTCTTCCTAAACATGTCCAGCTGATCTTTCTTCTCAGTCAAGTGCTCATGCTGGTGTTCTGTCTCTTGCTCAGGTTTATACTCTAGAAGTTTGGATTCGTGAAACCTGTTCTCTACCTTCTGGAATGACAGGTTTCTTCTGTCAAGTTCTTTCGCTAGACTGTCAACTTTCCTCTTCTGTTGTTGTTCCTCCCCTTGCTGAGCCCACAAAGCCCTTACATCTTTTGAGAAGCTTTTCAACGCAAACGATACTGCCTTATCTGGTAACTTATCCACAGAAGATAACCAATCATGGCAGATCACAAGTAATGGGGGACCAAATGCTCGATACGGCGCTGCTGAACTCCTGCCCCGGGAGTAGAATTCAACCTCAGGGACTACGAACTTGCTTAACCAACTATGGAGAGCTTCCACGTATGCCTTTTGTGCTGCAACATACTCTTCAAAGCATGCACGCCAATTCAGAAGCTCAGCCTCAAGCTGAAGTGTCGCAAGCCGGTGTGAGTCATTGCAGAATTTTCCATATGTGGGGCTAGCGAAAGTTTTTACTTCAAGTAGAATTTTGTTCTGGGTTTCATGGGATTCCAACATAATCTTCCAGGTGAGCGTTAGGCTGCAAATAGAGTAAGATAAATGAAAAAACCAGGAAACCCAGAATGAAAATTGAACGGAATTGCTTGTAGTTTCTGTAACTTCCTTACCCTTTTAACAGTTCTACGATTTGAGGCTGCAGTTCTTCATCTCTTAGTTTCTCAATTCTCTTAGATATTGATTCAGCACTTCGAATTGCAACCAAGATCCTAGCATATAAATCTTTTACTGCTGCTCTGGTCTTATCTATGGTGAGTTCATCATCTCCCCTGACATCCTGGTTTCTCATTCGTGAACACTTTTTTTCATATATTTTTCGTGTGCTGTCCCCTGCCTGGGGAACAATAAAAACATGCTCGGGTTTAAATAAAAGATTACAAAGTTTGGCTTTCCAAACCATCTTGCAATTCTCTTTGTCAATAGTTAACTTCATTTTTTTAAATATACTCCAGTTTATCAAGATCAATGTCCATGCATCTTGTCTTTGAAGCTAGTGGACTTTGCCAAAATGGGCAGCTTCTTCATAAATGTTGCTAAGAGAACAGTGCACACAAACTAGAAATCCCCTTTCATGGGGAACCGAGTCCCATTGATGTTCAATTTTATCTTGATTATAGAAAATTTCATGATCTGAAGAAATTGTAAGGCAAACTTCATAAACAAACAATCTGAAGAAACAGTTGAGTGATTGTGACTTACCTTAACCTCTTCATAGAGCTTCTTTTCCCAAGCATACAACCTTCCAAGTGTAAGTGAATGGCTTCCTGAATCCATTCCTCCATAATCATCAAAGAGATCATTTTTATATTCTGTCCAGGTAGAAGAACCTTTCAAACTGGATGCTACAAGGCTCTTACATGATGATGGCTTTGATGAAGTCGACCGATGCCATGCAATGGCTTGGATTAGTTTTGTTGAGTTCTCTGATTCATATAATACGGTGATGAGTCTTGAAAGATTGATATTGACAGTAGAAGTATGGAGTAAGATACTCTATTGTTTTACACGATATAGAAACGCAACAAAATAATATGGAAAACAGATATTGCATTGTCCCAGTTTGATAAATTAGTGAAACAAGTGAGTCTCATACTTACAAGCTATTTGTAACTGCATTCCAAACGGTATTTCCCTAAATTCTGAATTTTAAAAAAAAAATTATTTTTTTCATGTTTATGATACGTTGATATCAAAAATAATTTTTAAAAAATAAAAAATTATATTTTCATGTATTTCCAAACAAAAAATACATTAAAAAACAACCATTATCGCAATCAAACATCCATTTAGCTACAAAAAAATAAAGCAGCAAGTTCCAAGACTTTTCAGGCCTGTGATTTAGACCTATCATTTTTAGGAATTATTGTAGGAAGTTTGCTTACACATATTCTCAAACCATGATAAATTGATAATAATCAAAAACACAGAGACAAAAAGAAATTGTTGAGGTGAATAAAAACAATTTATTTTTCAAGTGATGTTAAAAGAAAAAAAAAATACAAGAAAGTATATAGACGTTGGATTGATGGGACCTACAAGTGATCCCACTTCAAGATCATGATAAAAAGGGCTATTCCTGGAGTTTTTTCTTGTCCTGTCTGCTTTTATGTGTTAGCATTGCTCAAGAATAAACAAGTTCTCATACAATGGAAGAAGTTTTATTCTATTCATTACATGCCAACCAAAAAAGGCAGGGCAGATCTTCCAGTAGAAGAACTTGCCCTATTTAAGCACCCACACAAACAAGGACCACAGTACATGTTTTAAAAATTGAAAGAATAAAATTCATAGAGTGGACTAACTAAAAGATTACCAAAAGCAATAGAAGAATAAGCTAGAAAAGAATTCCGACAAAAAGAAAGAAACAAGTCATAGCATGCGAAGACCAATTACTTCAAGAAAGTGAGCAGATACATTTGGTAGCTAGCTTAGTCTGCGTGATTTAGATAGGATTATGCAAAACAGTATTCTAAGGCAGAGGAAGAAGATTTACATGGTAGTTAGTAGAAAATCACTTTAATTTGTGAGCAAAGATAAAATAAAATATTGGAAATCTTTTCCCCTAAAATTTTTTAAAAAAATTGGACAAAGATCTAAACTAAGACTCACCATATGAAGCAATAATGTTATTTCCTCAACAAATACTCTTCTCATGTTATGTCCTCTCCAAATTGAATTCAGAAATTGGGTTTTAAGTTTTAGCTATAAAAACTATTTCAAGTGATGCAGAAAGTTGAGAATTGGAAGTGAAAATAGCTGCCAGTAAATAGGACAATGAACACAGATAAAGAACCACCTCGGAGTATTTGAGACCATACTAGGATACCAATGTTTACTTGGTACAACTGTTGCAATTGAAGATTAATATTCTTGCAAAAATAACAGGAAATAAAAGGTTAATAATGACAGAAACATAACAATATAATTACCCTACCTTTAATTTCCTCCAAGCCAGAATGCAAAAAAACTTTATTAGCCTCAAGCATCCTTGAAACATCCTTGCCAGAATCATAAGCCCTAATGAAATGGTCCTCGATATCCTTCAATGCCTCCAATAACTCCCTCCCTCTCTCTGGCTTATCAATTACTGTGAGCCCATTTTGCTTTTCTTGGCTGTCATCACCACCTCCATCAACTACCTTAACCACATTACCCCCACTCTCCCCAAGATCTCCTTTTCCTTTCTCTTCAACAAACACCACATTTTTCGCTTCCTCTTCTTCTCTATCTCCTTCTTCTTCTAGGTCAGGAATCCCTTCCTGTTCTCTCACAAACCTCAAATCATCATCAGAAGTTCTCGTGTAAGCACTCATAATCTCTGGTCTCATGGCAGTGTCAAAAGGGTTAAAGAAATCCCACCCAAAATCCCTCTGTGGTGATTGTGGTGGCAGCGGCATTTGCATATAATAGTACCCAAAACTTTGTTGACCACGCTCCTCTCTCTGCATGACTTCTTCTTTATTACTCTCTTCCTCATGATCACTAGAATCAGAAGAAGATGTTGAAGAACCACAAGACTCGCAAGCGATGGCTTCTTCATGAGTTGTTGACTCAGATGGTCTTTGTTGAAGAAACATTGGGTTTGTTATAACATTTTGCTGCTCATTTGATGGTGGAGATGGGCAAGAAGGGAAAGTAATGAGAAATGGTGAAGTTGGAGAAGAATGTCTAGCTACGAAAAGCTTTATGCCTGCTGCTACTGCATAGAGAGATTGACAATATCTACAATGTGCTTCTGCTAGTGCATGTCTTCTCTCTACAGCAAGCTTCAACTGGCGTTTCCTCTCTCTACAGATAGATACAACCTCTTCTTCTTCTAGCTTAGAAGCAACACATCCCATTGTTTCACTTTGTTAAAGCTGAAAGTGTCTTCTCTGTGTGTGTGCTGGCTTCTATATAGGCGTGGATGCTGCCTTTAGAGAAATGGAAGAATGTAAAGAGAGAAAGGTGGTTTTTTGAGAGAATCTATGTATTCTTTAGGGATAAAAAGGAGGCGCGGTTGGGCCAAAATGGGTTTTATGTAGTTTTCAGCAATGGTTTTATACATGTAGAGCAGAAAATGTTGCTTTTGAAGATGTTTCGGGTTGTCCGAGTTCATCTTTTGAAAAAGAAGTGATTTTCTGCTAGAAATTTGGTTCTGGAAGAAGATATAGAGCAACCCATTTCATTTCTTGGCTAGGGAAACATGAAAGAAAAGTTGTAGAGTTAAAAATGCATTACCAGAAAGATTAGTTTTTGTTTAAAAGAACACAAAGGAAAAAGAAGAAAAAACTTTCTTTGTCAAAGAGAGAAGAGGCTTTGGTGGTGATCCTATCTAACTTCTGTATCAGACTAAAAATGGCTTAGCACTATAGCAGAGAATGTGGGGAGACAGAAGTCCTTCTGGTTTAGCTAAAAAGCTGAAGCAAAAGGAGTGAGACTACTCTTCAAAAAGAAATGAACAAGGAGGAGGGAAAGTCCTTTTTTTTTCCCCTTCTTGGCTTCTGCTAAAATGGTTTTAGAGGTGATTAACGCTTTGACAAGCTACTGGCTTGAGATCATCAAAGTAAATGGAGAGAAGGGAGGGAACCAGTCTAGCAGGTACAGACAACAAGGGAAAGCCCTTTAGGGTATCTGGCAGCGGTTAAAACTTAAAAGAAAGTAGGGGCTCGAGAAAGAGAGAGAGGAGATGGTGGTGTCCTTGTGACTGGTAACTGGTAACTCTTTACTTAAATGAATTTGCCCATGGTGATGTTTGGCGATTTAACTGTATTTTTAATAAATTTTAAAAATTAAAAAATATATATTATTTTAATATATTTTTAAACTAAAAAATACAACTTCAATCAGACTGCCCTACAAAACCCTCACTCTTTAAAAGAAATAATAAAAGTTGTGCTGATAAATAAATTTAGCAGAGATTTTTACAGGGAAAGACCAGGCAAGCCACTTGGGAGGTTGGGACAGGCTAGTGAGTAAAAAGAGGAGTCAATTTACTGTTAAAAGGATTGTGACTACAGGGATGCGAGATGAGAGAGAGAGAGAGATTTTGTCTTGTTTCTGGTGCAGTAGTGTTGTCTTTGTTTATGTTTTGAGTAAAATCATGACCTGGTCGCTGTTGTTTTTTTAGGTGTTTGGAACTGAAAGTTATTTTATTTAAAAATATTTTTAATATTAGTTAAAAAATATTAATATAAATTTAGATATATTTTGTAAATGCACTAAAATACAATTTCAATTACAAAAACAATATACAATATGATAATCCCTCTAAATTAAAAAGAAAAGAAAAAAGTTGTGAGAGTAGAAAACAGAGGGAGCAGCTTATAGGTTATTCTAGATAGATTGGTAGTGATATGATGTAAGAGCATAGGCAAATGTTAAGTAAAATACTTAACGGTGCATGAAGACCAGCACTTCCGAGCCATGTAAAGCTCCAAAGTATGATACAAAAAACATGTGCAAATATTGGGAGTGGCGCCATGTTCTTTGCAAAAGTGATCCAGGCTTCGCTGCGAGTTAGGCTAAAACAAATTTGTGGACACTGTTAATATATTTTTTTAATAGTAATTTTAAAAAAAATTATAAGCTCAAAATTTAATATATATTTTATAAAATAAATTGAAAATTATATACATTAATAAATATTAAAATGAGTTATTATTATTCACTAAAGACCAACACTCATAGTCGTATTTGCTTGTTAGAAAATAATATAAATTATATCATGAGACCTCACATAACAGCTTAAACTATTGGATTAAGATGATCTTTTAACATGGTATCAGAGCCTTGATAACTAAGCGGTCAAGAGTTCAAATCTCACCATCCTCATTTATGTGATAAAAATTAAGCACAAGATAGTGTGGGTTTGTGTAACTTTCAAGCCTAAATGACTTTCACTTGAGAAGTTGTGTTAGAGAATAATATAAATCATATCCTGGAACCTCACCTAATAGCTTAAGTTATTGGATTGAGATGGTTTTTTAACATTATTTTTTCTAGAAAGATTAGGAATTAAAAAAAATGCAACACAATAACATCAAAAACAACCTTTTTTATTTTCAAACTATAGTGAAATGATAACTTTTTCTTTTTTTTTCTCGCAACTTATTGTATTTTTTTTCTAAATTAATGACTGAAATATAGATAAAATAAAATTTTAAATTCAAAATGTAAAAACCTCATAAAAATAGGACTAAAAATAAAAAAAATAAAAAATTCTAGGGTCCTAAGAAGTCAAAAAAGCACATCAATTGCAGCAGAGAAAAGGGAAAATGGCTGGAATTTTGTTTCAGCATTAATTTCAATCCCTTGAATCTTAATTAAGTTT
>Ga0307515_10012484_pt1 | contig 15977 bp, 5 predicted proteins | sample 17_EM_MG_FD_194513 | JGI IMG/M metagenome (GOLD analysis project Ga0307515, IMG submission 194513) | Populus trichocarpa ectomycorrhiza microbial communities from riparian zone in the Pacific Northwest, United States - 17_EM | ecosystem: Host-associated > Plants > Roots > Unclassified | place...
TGAATCGAAGTCTTAGTTATAAATACTTGAAAAAATTACTGCATTTCTTCAGATTAATTATTTAAAGATACTTAAGTGCACTGTGATATAAAAGTTGGATTGTGTTATATTTATACCCTCGGTGTTGCTCAATTAAGTTTTTTTTTTTTTTAGGAATGCTAATTTGCCTATACCCATTAAGTAACTGATATTTAATAGATGAAATATTTTTAAATAATTGATCTATTTGTAAATTATCATTTCATTATTCATAAACTATTTGCAAATTATAAAAAAATATATACAGTGGTGAGATCACACGAGAAGAGAGTTGTTGTGAGATGGGCGTACTAGATATTAACTCGTTACTAAAAGCAAGGAGCTGGTATTCTTGGCTTCCACCAACTTAAAATGCGATCATGCTACAAAGAAGCAAGAATAAATTATCCCACATCTCTAAAAAAGAGATCTGATGGCTAGATATTCTTCATTAATGATAAAAAAAAAAGACCCAGATAAAGGCAGGTGGAAAAAAAATTCAAAAGATAGCAGGGAAGAAGAGTACTTGATCTTTGAGTTGAGAGAGCTCCTGAAAGTAGGCCTCAAAAAGGTTTATTGCAACTCTAAGAATGGAGAAGGACGGATTGCCTTTGGAGCGTAGGAAGTCAAAGAGAGGAAACTTCTGCTCCTCGAGAGTTGATGATGAAACCAAATCTCCTCCTTGTAAAATATGGTCTTTTGTACAGAGAGGTGAAGTGGCAAAAGCTATGATGGTACAATTCGATTGTTGAACAAGTTTGTGTCTTACAGACAGAGTGCTGGACAGTTGTTGATGTGGATTGGTTTCTGCGTGCAGGTCCTCTATGGCATCACATGAAAGCTGGAGCAGGTCGGCGTTGACCACCAAGTCTGCCAAATCTAGCCCACTGATAAATCTGCAAACAAGAACAAAACCACACAGGAACAAGATGATAGCATAAGCTGTTAGAAATGAGGATGTAAATTTTGCAGAATTAAACGTTATTGGGCAAGAAGAATTCTTTTGCTCACGGAGGAAATTGACTCATTCTTGGTCACGCTAGAAACGAAGCTGGAAGAGTATAATTTTCACAAATGAAGAGATGGAAATAATTTATAGGATAGTGGGAATCTAGAGAAGTCGCCAAAGGTGCATAAAGAAATTCTTCTGATGCTGCTTGATTTATGCGATTTTTACATACAAAATAAATTTAATTTCTTTCATAAATTCCTTTTAATCAGAAAAATATTCTCTTTTTTGGCAGCGATTTTATGTAATCTCAATTACTAATTTGAGTTTGAAACAGTCCATCGCATTCAAATTATATACTAATTTTTTTTTTTTTTAGTTTAAAATGGATGTCCGGGTCAGCTTGCGCGTACCTCAACTAATCCCACGGGCCCTGAAGTTAACGACCATGTAAGCCTCCAGTGGTCATCATATAAGCAATCACGGGGCTCGAACCTGAGACCACAGAGAAAGCAAACCTCTTGGTCCCAAACTTTTACCACTGGACCACCACCTAAATGGTTATATCCTAAAATCTTGATATATCACACGAATCCCCTTAATTTAGTAAAGAATATATTAATAAATAAGAAATATGTCCTTACAGAGGGAATGAATAATGTTTTTTAAAGGTTTTTGCTGAAAAACAAACTTACTTTTAAAAAGTGAATGAATAGTTGATTTTTTTAATGCTGTTATAGGAACATAGAGGATTCAATCAATCAAGTCATCCGTGTTAACTTGATTGAAAAAGTCGTCTTCTTCTTCTTCTTCTTCTTCTTTTTTACCAGTTAAACTTCCTTCAAAAACAGTTAATGGAGTTCCTCTGCGGCCTATTCCGTTAACAATTCGGACCCTACAACCAATAAGCTGTTCAAGAAAATCCTTAAATCATGAAGATTCCTTACCTGGAAAAGGTGTCACAAACAGAGATGGACATGGTTTGGGGATTTTTCCTACAAGAAGTAACTGGATACCCCTGAAATTCTCAGAACAAACACACGACTAAGGAAGCTTTGTACAATGGTCAGTCCGAATAAATAAAGCATTGAACACCTTGTAAGCAAGGAACACAATTCTCACCTTCAGAAAAATGTTAACTATGTGAACCGTGCTTCTTGCAAAAGGCAAAAGGCAGCTTCTAATCTATACCTTGTCCCTGTCCCTAGAATTCCTCGCTTACAAAATCTGTATAAACTGGTGCTGCTAAATTCACCATTCTGGGAAATTAATGAGCATATCGTAATATAAGGGATGTTGCAAGTTGCCACCGGTTTCCATCCAGCTTCCTAGAAAGAAACAGAGGCATTGGTTTTGTTTTCTTGGTGTCCTATCATCATGAACAAGAAGGTTCCAAGAAATGGACGAGCAACTCCAGTCAACTTAATTTCCCATTTACGAAGACTCGACAACGGTCTAATAAAGTCTTCCCTGGATAGGGAGTAAATAAATTCCCTGGAGAAAGAAATATGACCCATGTTCTTTCATGCATGGTTATAGGACCAGGTTCAAGATCAAGTTGTGGGTTGGTGAAGCTAATTCTGGATCCATGTTCTTTCATGCATGGTTATAGGGCCGGGTTCATTATTCAAGTTATGGTTTGATAAATTAATTTAAATTGATTTATTAATAAAACAATATTAATTATATTATATTGAACAAAAAAAAAATTAAAATTAATTTTTTTAAGTTTAACAATTTAGATTTTATTTGAGTTTAATCATGTTAATTTTTAATTTAATTTCAAAATAAACCTGGCTCAAATCTAAACCTGCATTATTGAATATCGAATCAATCTAGTTGTTTTTCAAAGTGTTTTTAATTTGAAAATATATCATAATATTAATTTTTTTATTTTTTAAAATTTATTTTTGATATCAATACATCAAAACAATCCAATATCACAAAAAAATTAATTTTAAATAAAAAATTTTAAAATTTTAAAAAACTCAAGTGGAAACACCTCAAACACCTTTGAAATAAGAAATTCGGGTGTGCACATACCTGTTAACTTTGTTCACCGGTAAAAAATTATGTTTTGCTGCGAGTTTATTTTAGTGCTATTATTATCTCGATGTTTTTGTTATATTTTTTTTTAATTATAGATATATTAAAATAATATATTTTTTATTTTTTAATATCAGTAAATAAAAAAATAATTTGAAGAATAATTTTAAAAATCCAGATTATAACACAAAAACAATAACTCATTTTTTTCACTCACTTCACAAGGTTTTACTTTTTATATTGAGCGCGTGTACGTGTACGGGCATTGTACTAGTTTTATTTATAGTTCAATTGACTGCATTGGGATTTACAAAACTGAGTCACCATTGATGTTGTTTTTGAGGATCTATCTTTAATTTTATTCCCCCTGTGTTCCTTGCTTTTTTATGTTTTGTTTTTTCCTTCCCCCCGACACACACACACACGTTCCCTTAGACACTGGAATCAAACGTTCTCTAGCTTCCTCTTCATCTACTGCCCTGAAAAAACTGACACCGAAGCTCATCGGGATGCTTTAACATGTGGAATATGACTGTATCCCACCCTGCCGTTACAGTTAATTTTTTGTTATGATTTTTATTTATAATTTTTTTATAAATAAAATAGGTAATAATTTGGATATTACCGAATATTAATATGTGAATGATTTTCTACTATATAAATATTAAAAACATGATAAATTATCATGTTTTTTTTATTTATAACAATCGTTTGCATTAAAGTAATAATTTCTCTATAGTTACACGTGTATACAAGGTCTTTTAAAAGACCTATTATATTTATTATCTTATTAATAATATATATAAAATATTTATTTTTTATTAATATCTCCAAAAGCAAACCACTCACCATGAAATGTAATTGATTTACTAAAGACAGCAGCCCCTATAAAATTTCAGGGAATAGTATGAGTTCTCTTCAAAAGCAATCCCCGAAGCAGTTTCCTCAAGGATAATAATCTCAACTACCTCCTTATGTATAACGCTCCCAACTACAACGAATATCTCGTTATCTAATGTCTTGGGTTACCTATTTTGAATTTTAAAACATCATCACCTACCCTACCAGAGCAATCCCCAATGCAAGTCATGTAATAATCATTAATCTTGTTTGGAATCTTTATAGGTGCTACCATAGTCTTCCAAAATTTGCTTTTCTTCTTTGCTTTCCGTCTCATGTTAAGAGATGTCCATAATAATAATCGATGAAAATTAGAAACTAATGGCATTGTATAATAACTGGGAAGAAAAGGATGAGATGTTATATAAAGGTGGTGTGGTCACGGGATCTTGACGTGGGTTGGAATTGTTTTTTGGAAGCATACAGAGCAAAGATGCGTGCACAAGGATTTAGCTCTAGGGTCTAATGCGAAGAGAGTGAAAATTCTTGGAGCTAGTTTGTTCAACGTACTGGAATTGACCCACTGCTTGTCCCATGCTCAGATTTCCATTCCTGAAAACCAAAATATCACTTAGTTTTTGACGTTTTGTTGGTTAATATGCCAGAGTATTATTTCTTGAAGAAACAAAATACGGGCTCCTTAATCCAGTGAGATGAAGGCGAGAATATCGAGATTCTTATTTCTTGGTTTCATGTATGCACAAATTGAAAGCCTTAAACGTTAATACTACAGAGATCATTCTACTACATACGAAATTGTGCAATAAACTAAGCAGAGGTCTAATTCATTAAAAAACAGAGAGAGAGAGAGAGAGAGAGGGAAGAGAAAAAGTTTTAGTCACTGATGTTGTTTATTATGATGTCTTTTCTGGGCATATAGTGCATTCGAACCGAACCTAACAAAACAAAGACGCAACAAAACCAAGTTGTGTAGGAATCGAATTTAATTTGGTTCCTGAGATTCCCACAAGATAGCTATGATACTCTCTCTGAGTGCACCAAGTCTTCCAATGGGATTCGATGCACTTTACTCTCTTATCAATATGGTTCCTGCTTCATTTCTATACATATGCTTCTACAACTCTGCTTACACTTGCTAATTTCAAAGCCACTTTTCCTTGTGACATGAATTCTAGGGAAATAACCGTAAGGACTACAGGCATGAAGATTCAATGGCGAGTTACAGGCATAAGCAGAGTCCATAGATCACAATTATTTTGGTAGAACATCTCATAGTTTTCAGAGTAAATGGGTGATTGATAGGAATCTTCATGTATTAAATTTACCCCAAAACAAGAGTGATTCATAACCTTTTCATTTCAATCGATTCAGTGTATCCCTCTGGATATGAATTAGACAAAATAATGGCAACTACTTGACCACGACAACAGGGTCAACATCAGGTTAAAAGGGCTCCAAATACAGTCCAATAATTAACCTTCCTGTTTGTTTTAGTCCTATTTTATTCCTTTTCACATTGTTAAAAATGATGACCTTACCATATTAATTTTTACAGATTATGTCGTTTTTTTGTTTTGACAATATTCCACACTCTTTGCAACTCTTGCCGATCCTTCAAATTAACCCTGCCTGATGTTACCTCCAAGAAACAAGTCTAACATAATTTTAAAATCTCAAAATTATTACCCTGGATATACACACACACTCACACTTCTGTTCATCTCAAGATTCTAAATTCTTCTTGATTACAATCTACCTAGGCGTTCCATTTCCTTGTTGGAGCAAAAATGAGGAGCACAGAAAACAAGCAAAGCAACAAGCTCGTCCGAATTTTATTTGCACCTTTCAGAATCATTAGCAAGGCTAGGTACTTCTACATGAAGAGCATGTGGAATTGTGCTGGAAAAGTTGGCAGTGGAAGTTTTGTAGGTGGCCCAACTCCTCAAGCTGTGACCTTGCCTAAGAGTTTCAGTGTTAAACCTGATCCGAACACGTACAGAGATGAGGTGCTCAAGGGGATTTTAGAGTCTTTGGCTAAGAAGAGAGATGATGATCACCAGATCATAGATTCAAATATGGATGGGAATGGAGAGGTGAAACAAACTACTTTGGGGTCTAGTGGCCGTGTGGGGAGGAGTTACAGCGTTGGGGTAGGCAAGATCGGGAGAATTGATGAGGATAAGCCTTGTTCATTCAGGGAGGATAATAATCTGAAGGCAGATTCGTATACTAGGAGTAAAAGCCATGCTGTTAGTAGGAAGAGTATTGAGTATCGGCACTCCTAGGGAAAGATTTTCCCAAAACCTGCAAGAACTCAATGGGGGCACGGCCAAATCAATGGGCGAATTAGTGGGAGAGTCTTGAAACTTAGCTTTTTGTTCTATGATTGTTACCAGACATTTGCAATTTTAATATAAATGATGAGCAATTATGCTTTTTATAATAGTTGATTGTTTTACTCTTTCTTAGCCCTTTGAAAATTATCTTGTGGATGTCTTGATGCACGGGTTCATAACTTTCTTTGTCATGAGTTCATAACCAGTGAACATTATCTGTCTGTTTAGGGCTTCATCGTTGCTTCAGGGTAGGATAGACCACACCCTATCTAACGTACACCCGTGTCTTCCTCAGCTCCCATATGACTAATTCAAACAAAATATCGATTTGGGACCCCACAATTACAAAACATTAATTATTTAACCAAGAAAACTCATATACCGTTTTTATGTTTTTTATTTATTTATTTTTAACACTGGATTAATTTGAAATCTAGTTTTATAATTTATTTTTTATTAAATTATTTTGGATTCATAACCCAGATAGCAGATTTAACATTTTAACCTGGATTGACTCAGCTTACTTTTTTAATCTTTTTTATTTAATTTATTTTTAAATTTCACCATTCAACATTAAGTTTATTGAAAATTGAGCTTTATAATTTATTTTAATATACTTTCTATGTAGCTATTATAGTCTCATGACCTGACATGCGAATTAATAGGTTAACCCAAGTTGATCCAAATCAATCAAATATATTTTCGTCAAAAATATTTATATAAAAAAGATCTCATCTTAAATATTTATTTTGAGTAAAACTATGTTTTTAATGGTCATCCAAGTTGTTTTTGAATCTATCAAGTTAAATAAATCATATCAAATCAATTATCACATAAATATTTCTTTTTACATTGAAAAAAATCATAGCATACCCAAGGATAAAAATCTACTAGTGCTAGCTAGTATTATTTCAACCGTATTGACTTCAACTATGGCAATAAACAACTTGATCCAGGGCATATTAATAATGACGTGGACTTTAGTGAGGCGGCTATTAATCAAGGTTTTGTTGATTATTTCTGTGGAACTGAGTGAGAAGCTTACCACGGGTATTTAGGCATTCACTACTTTTAAAATAAGGTTCACATTATTTTATCACATCAGCTGGCGTGGCAGGTAGATTAGCAAATCTTTTCTCACCTTCTTGCTCCACTGTTGTAGTATTTGGGCAAAATACTAAAATGGTATTTCAGTATAGAGTTTCTATAAATAACAGTTCATTGTTTGTAACTCGGGGGGATCAAATTGCTGCAACTGAGAAACTTTATGGGTAACATTGAAACTAATTTTGTGAAATTAGTTGTAAGACGTAGGGATAAAGTTGTCCAAATAATTATCACGGCTGCGATGACCTCATCAACGGCTTAGCATTCTGCATTCGGGACCACGTCAAATGGAGAACATTTATCTTGACTTTTTTCGAGCTGACTTGACTTCTTTTTTTAAAAAAAAAAAGCTTACGACAGCACTGTCTCGTATTTTCATATTTCCTTTCTATAATTTCCTTGCAAACGAGAATTTCAAAAATCTCTCAAAAAACATCTTGGGGGATTTTCCAATTCCAAGGTCCTGAAGACAAAATTTATATGTTATGCTGGGAATTATATTGCCTCTTCCGGTTAAAGAATTAAAGTTGTAAGGTCGAACAAAGCCCATAAATCGATAAGGGCATGACAATCTTGGTGCTGAGATTATAATAAAAAGGCCAGCACAAATATAATCACATTATATATATATATATATCACATTCTCATTCTTTATAATATATACGAGTATAATAAATATATGATTTATTAGCAGTAATCTTTGTATTCTTATTGAAAACAATGAGTGGTCAAATTTGAAATCTGATCATTCATGAGGTGGGATTCTGAGCCCATTGAGCATTTTCCATCTTGGCCTACTCGATGAACTGCTATAATACTCCTATTCACTCCTGAAACCTTCAGATGCCTGCCCTTTATGGTTGGAAAGCGTCCACACGTTTTTCCTTCTCCATTCAACAAACTCAACGTGGAAAAGTCATCAAAATCCAAATCCAACCATCACGCACCTATATATTCACTCTTTCTCCATGATGGCCATAAAAGTTCCAAGATTTCAATTGCAACAAGATATCCCACCTGCTTAATTCTCAATAGTTGCACTTCATTTTTTCGCAAATTAGTAATAACATGGGTGGGACAAGTACGAGAAGCGAAGCAAAAAAGCGAAGCAAGCTCGTGGTGATTTTGTTAGCGCCCTTCACTGTTCTTAGGAAGGCTGGGAACTTTTACATGAAGTTCGTGGCAGATTGCTCTGATATGGTTGGGAATGATTATAATGGTATGGTAGGTGGACCGACAGCTCAAATGTCAACCTTGCCTAAGAGTTTCAGCAGTAATTCCATGAGAGAAAGCAGTATAGGATACTCAGCTTCAGGGAGGAGAAGTGGGCCGTTACAATCAGCTTCAGGGAGGAGAAGTGGACCGTTGCAATCAGCTTCAGGGAGAAGAGGTGGTGTGATTTCAGAATCGGCTTCAGGGAGGAGAAGTCACGAGATGCAGCCAGATATGCATTACAGGGAAGCAGGAGTCATGAGAAGGGAGAGCACCATGAGATATTCTAATGGAATGGCAATGAGGAGCTATAGTGTTGGGATAGGAAAGATTGGCAAAATCGAAGAGGAGAAACCTTGTTCATTTAGAGAGGATGATGAAGATGACAAGGTAGATGTGTTTCCTAGAAGTAGAAGCCATGCGGTTACAAGGAATAAAGGTGCCTATTACTAGTGAAATTAAGAGCGTTGGAGGGTATCCACTCAGGTTTAATTACATGAACTTGATTAATCATTGTGGTTAATTAATTTCTTCTTCTTTTTTGCTTCCTTGTTTCCACTTGTAAAATATGTAATACGATGCGACCACAAGAAAATGGTCAAGGTGTGAGAGATATTTCTTCGTACAATTGATCGCTTCATTTTTCCCTTTTCTTTTTCAAATTGATCAGAAAGTAGCACAGAAATCTACGATCAGCTCCAAAAGTCAAATAATAAAATGCTATCTTAAATCTTTTGTGCCGGCACCGTTCACGGAAAACGACGCGTGGATAAGCAACTTGTACATGCAGGTTAAGACTCAGTAGCAGTTCGCTAGCTATATTTGACTCCTTGCAGCTAAGATCAATTGCTAATAATTCGAGAAATTATGATGCAAACCCAATTCATATAAACCAAACCAGTCGTTTTACAGGAATTCAAGAATATTCAGTAAAGAAGCATTGCTTCGTGATTTGTTGAGCTTGCGCATCTGTCCCCGTTGTTTTTGTTGCATTCCAAGACGTCAAACTCGGCTTCGATTCCATTTCTTTCATTATGTAATAACCAGTCATTCATCTGCATTCTAATAGCTGCATCAATGCTTTTGCGTTGTCTATGATAGACAAATGTCCAGCAGAATAGCACCAGAAGAAGTAGATGCCAATTTTTCTGCCGCTACTTATGCCTCGTCTCAACAACCATTAACTTGGGCAAGTTCTCTTAATTTTGCTGCACAAAACTTTAACCATCAACTTCAAATATAATGGAATTGCAAACCAGAATGAAATCTATGATCAACTTCGTATATTATCTTTGTGCCTGCGTTTCGCAAGGAAATTGGTTGACATGGCAAAGTAGCAATACCCAGCAGATAAAGCATTCACTACTCATAAATAATGATAAAATAATTGTAATCCACCTCTTTCTCAAAATAATTGTAATAATACCCAGCACATAAAATATACAAAACAATTGTAGAGATACAAAATATACCCAGCACATAGTGGAAAATAATTGTAATAATTGTAAGCCACCTTTTCAATTTTCACCGAGCAAAATATACAGAAGAAGAAGAAGAAGAAGGGAAAAAAATGATATTGCGATTCATGTCTTTCGTGAATTAATCAAAACAACCCATTACAAATCATGCCCATCTTGCAAAATTATTTGAGAAATCAAATACCATTTCAAGGCAAACTTGATCTTCAATAATCTTTCACGGGCAAACCCCAGTCTATCTTTCATGTCCATTTCAATTATCCAAAAAACAAGTTATAAGACAGATAGTATTACTAAAAAAAAAAAACAGAGAGAGTAAAAACAACGATAGAGATTGAGATCTAGAAATGAAGAGAACAAAAGGAATAGTGAAGCTACGTATTGCTAGCAGAGTTTAAAGAAGTTCCCATCTGATGAAACTGAGAAACTGATCAAACTGTTTAATACCTTGAATCTTGCTATTTGTATTTACGGGTCAGGATTGCAATATACAAGAAAGAGGACATGGACGCTTTACACCAAATATGTTGTGATGTCCATTATTGTCAACCGATCTTTTCCTTGCACTACATGATTGACGATTTAAGCCGCCAACTTTCTTGGGTCTCTCGTTTTCAGTTCGCGCTTCTTGAATCGGGATGGGTCCAATTAAAAACAGCCGAACCCTTAATCCCTTATTTCGTGCGCGTCTTGTTTCTTATGGTCAAGTGGGTTTGTGAAACCTGAGGATGGCAATGGCTGGGCCAGGTCAGGTTTATCCCTTCCTCCTCTACTCCGTCGAGTTTCGGATCGAGTGATCGGTTTTTTATGGCTTTATTCCTGTTGATGATTTTTATTTATTTGTTTTTTAAGTTTAACTTTAATATCTAGTGTTTCTCATTATATGACTCCTTAATAAGATAAAATAAATAAATAAACTAAAACAAACATAAAATTGCTAAAAGAAGCTATAAACTAAATTTATCAGGTCTTCATAGATGACCAAAATCATACCCTTTAAAAAAAGAAGAATCTAGGTTCAGTTTTCTGGAAGAGAGATGCAAATAATATCTTCAGTTATTACGATATTATGAAGTGATAATAATACTATAGATAATGTATTGTACATGGTTATCAGTATAAACTATAAACAGTGAAAAATATATATTATTGAAGCAGCTAAGTCATTTGGAATCAATAAGGTATAACATTTCTCGTTAGCATTTTAATTCCTGAGTTTGTCCTATGTTTCCAGTGTCACCCAGACGACCAGTTTAAGTTATCATCCTAAATTGGTCGACTGGTTCAACATTTTTAATAATATTAGAATTTAATTAATATTACGGTTGTGAACTAAAACATCAATTAAAAATTTATTATGATTATAAACTGTAATATTTAATTAATATCATAAATAAATATCATAATTTTAAACCGTTACATCTGAAAATATACTATTTCATCAATTGTTGCTATGTTAATTCACAATTTCTTTTTAATTTGTATGTTAGTAGCCCAATTTGTCCTAAATTTAACCAAGATTTTCTTATTTGTTCCAACTACACGCAAATATTCAACTCAATAGCCGAAATTACAAGCAAAAGTGTAATTAAGGTTCAATTAGAATTTAATTCAACACCGATATTTTCATTGAATTTATTTCAATTATTGATATTTCTGCTTGCTGAAGTATAATCTTAGCTCATCCGCGGTAGTGAAGTCAACTATAAAGGTCCCTTATTACGCATTGGAAAACAAATTAATAAATACCCTCTGAACGAAGCATATACAAGTCATTGACAGAAATGTATTGCTTGCTTTACATGAGTTTCTTGTCAAAATCACAAAAATCATATACCAAGTGAATTATAATAAGCCAGAAGAAAATGCATGATGGTCAACAAACCAATAAAATAAACGCCAGAAGAAAATGTTAAAGCATTTACTGCATATGAAATGGAAGTCTTGAATATTGATCAAAAGCCAGAGTAGACTTTTGTTAAAATATAATCCCGTAATCTGAATCATGAACTGAAGAATTGGACCTTGATTTCACGCCACCTTTTTAATATAATTAGAAGAGGTTCTAATTCTACTTGTAATTCTGATAAAAATGCCCAAGCTTTTAGACCAATTCCAATTAGGAAATGAATTTAATTCTTGAAAACAAAGAAAAAGAAAAACCCTATAAAATTGTTTTAAAGAAAGAAGAAGAAAGATGGTGTTTGAGAGTGAGCTTTGGTGCAATTTCCACTGTGATCCGGTTTCAACATAATCAAACAAAGCTTCTCCCTCTCCTTTGCAAAAGCACAGGGAAGACATGATCCTTTAGATCCATGCAATGGGAGGAGCTCCTACACTAAAAACGCCCTTTTTATTGCTGATGCTGATGAGCCAAATGGCCCAAAATCCCAACTTTCCATTTCCCGTGAAACTCTCTAATTTGACCTTTTCAAAGGCAAACTCGGCTACTCAAATTAACAGAAATATCCTTCTTCCTCTTCTCACTCGCATACTAATCGCTTTAACTTTATTCAGTCCTTGACAATTGCAAGAAACAATTGCTCGTGGCAAACAGGTAGCATCGGAGAACTGACCCATTAATGTTATATGGGCAGATTGTCGGTGTGAAAAATGCTGTTATTGTATATCAGATAACATTGATTGTCAATATATATATGAACTATTGTTTCGTGTAGATTATAGATGAACTATTCATCAAGTTTCTTCTTTGTTGATTCATATCCCGAACAACCATTGGAATCTCATTCGAATCCATACCAAAAGGAAGTAAATAGCAACAAATTAAATATGTAAGCTTTTCATTGATCCTTACATAGAAAAAAACATTCTGACGTCAGGCCAAACCCGAAACGGTTCCCCGCCTTAAAAGTTCTTAACTTCTGAAGAAACACAGAATCGGAAGGCATACAGAAGAAACAACCCCTCCCCCCCCCCCCCCAAAAAAAAAAAAAATCTAAAATTTACCTATACAATGATTAGAGAACATTTATTGGAGACGAGAAAATTGCTAAAGAGAATCAAGAAATGGTGCGCTTCCCAGGACGATCAGCAACTTGAAGAGTCTTGTCAATAAGTTTTCTTGCTTTTCTGCTACGGATCTCAACCTTAACACTTGCACTCTTGTCCATCTTGATGTATGGTTTCTTGGACTTCTTCTTCAAGGCTCTAACTTTTGATTTGATTGACTGCACCAGATTCTCTAGCTGAATTGCCATCTGGGTTAACTCTCAAAAACAAACCAAGAAAAATCACTGAGTTTAATTTGTATGAAAAAAACGAAAGACGAAATTTGGGTTCTCTTCTCTAAAAATCCAGTGCCTTTGACATTTGCTTCTCTGGCTTTCCTAAGTTTTTTTTTTTTTTTAATGTGGTTTGTGACAAAGTGACTTTGTGTTCAGGTTTGGTTTCGCTTCATGTTTATATTGACAGGTTGGCCAGATATGGGGCATGGTTTTGTACATTATTACGGGTTTACAACATGCTCTGTTTTTTATTTTTTGTTTCCTAACTTTTGTGCTGAAGTGGAGATGAGAACAGTAAAATTGAAAATATTTTTTTAAAATTTTATTTTGGGTTAAAAAATATATTAAAATAATTTATTATTTTTTAAAATTAATTTTTAAAATTAATACATTAAAATAATTTTAAAACATTAAAAATATAATTTAAAATAAAAAAATCAAAATATTTCAGAAAAATATATCCATGATAATGACGTGTCTTTTGATTTTGTTACCATCAGAGCATTGAAAAATATAATGGTGAGGTGCAAGACCTAGAAGATTTTTCAAATATGAAAAACATAATGGATACATCAGTACTTTATATTTAAAAAGTTTTGCATGATTTGTTTGTTTTCATAGGATTTTTAATAAATACATGAAAAATTCTCTAAATATCTACTTGCATGAAAAATGTTGATTTAATTAGTGAAAAATTCAAGCTGGAACTTTTCATTCCTCGTCAAGACGAAGATAAGCAAGTCGAAACGCAATTCTGAGTAGTCTCACCGTATCAGAATGAACAAGGCAGTAGTGTTTTCATTGGACATTTTGGTAAACAGCAAAATATTTGTTATTATCTATGGTCTACGTTTAATTTCTCACCAAAATACTCTTCTTCTTTTTTGCTGGAAATAAATCAATAACCAGAAGAAGAACCTCCTCGGAAGCTGCTAAAAAAAACAAAAATCACAGCATCAGCACGCAGCAAAGACCTAAAGTAGGAGCCAAAAACAAAACAGTTGAAATCGATTTTGTTGCCCCTTTTTCCAGTGAAAAATACTTGATGATACGCCATGTTTGTTCCCGAAGAAAATTATTTTTTAAATTTTTTTGTGTTTATTTTTTATTAGAAAAATTGATCAACGAAAAATACTTTCTAATCAAAGAAAAATTTAGCTTGGTTTTCAGGAAAGTGTTTTCTTGAAAAATTTAGACGGAAAACACTTTCCAGAAGTTGTGAAAAATTTAGAAATGTTATATTATTTGCTGATTATATCAAATTTGGTCCTCAAACTTTTGATTGCTATATATATTTTGTTTTGAATATTTATTTTTCAATTTCATCTCTTAAAATTTAATTTTTATATTAACTTTGGTCCTCATTTTTATAATTATTATTTGCTTTTCCCTTATCATTTTCTTATTGAAATGTTTTATCTATCAAATTTAATCCTCATTATTTTGATTGTTACTTATTTTATTTGAAATAATTTATGAAATGTTAATTATTATTTTTTTAATTTCTTCATCTTTCATTTCTATTTTATTTTTTAGATTTGATTTCTATTATTTTGATTATTATTTATTTTATTTGAGATAATTTATGAAATTATTTTTTTTTTCAATTTCATCCTTATTCAACTTTTTAATTTGTAAGATTTGTTCCTCATTATTTTAATAAACTTGAGAAAATAAAATATTAATAAATTATTTTCCCGGTCATTTTCTATGACATAACCAAATATTAGAAAGTGTTTTCCAACTTATTTCTCATTACATTATCAAACATCAAAAAATAATTTACTTTTTTAAAATATATTTTTTTTTAAAAAATATTTTTCAGCAAGCAAACAAACTGTGAGATAAGCTGATTTCCATCACATACTCTGTAGTCTGCCGCTCTTTGCCACATAAATTGTCTCGGGGCCGTAACATAACCGGAAAAACTAATAATTCAATATCAAAGTAGTTTTTTTAGTTTTTTTTATATTAATAAATTAAAATTATCAAAAAATATTTTTTAAAAATATTAAAAAACAGTTTCAAATGCATTACCGAAACACGCCATAGCATCACTTCTCGTTGTATCTGTTTTACTACTATTATATAAATAAATCAATGAATATATTTTACTCAATTCAAATTTAATGGTTTAATGGAAATCAATATTTGCAAATATTACAGCAATTCATATCAGATGTATTCATGAAAGGCACAACATGATAAGAAAAAAGAAAAACAAAAGAAAGAAGGAGAAAGAGAGACATAAAGATTGATAATCAATTTGTTTTCTCGTTTCAAGTTATTTTTAACAGTATTTTTATTTTAAAATATATTAAATTAATATTTTCAGGTGTTTTTTTTATATAATTTTTATCATATTAAAAACAGAAATAAAAATAAAAAATATTATTTAATATACTTTTAATAAAAAAATATTTTTACACAAATACCTCGCACCTATCATCAAATACACAGTAAGGCTGAAGAGAAGAATTACAAGCGAACCAACGAAAAAGAGAACCTCAAAAAAGTCCGCCCGTCAGAACCAACGAAAAACCTATCAGCCAACACATTCATTAATTGTGATGCAAATACCAATAAATCATAGGTCTTCTCCATAACAACCAGGACCTGAACAATTAATGTGGCACATTTTCTTAGGAATGTTAAAAAACCGATATATATATATATATATATAATTATGATGCAATTCAATAAATTGAAATCAAATAATATAAAT
>Ga0307515_10012485_pt1 | contig 15977 bp, 14 predicted proteins | sample 17_EM_MG_FD_194513 | JGI IMG/M metagenome (GOLD analysis project Ga0307515, IMG submission 194513) | Populus trichocarpa ectomycorrhiza microbial communities from riparian zone in the Pacific Northwest, United States - 17_EM | ecosystem: Host-associated > Plants > Roots > Unclassified | place...
TCTGGTTCTCTCCTGAAATTGACGCTTCTAAGTTTACACTCCGCCTCCTCTCAGACACTCCTGGAGGCTCCCAGTGACTAAAATACATTTTGCTGATGTCGTGGCCGCAGCTAGCTTCCTCTGCATGGCATCCTCCCAACTCCAGCTGAGAATAGGTCCATGATTTCTGGGATGAATTGGATGGTGATGCTGGGATGTAGAGCGCAAATTCAACAATCTTCCCGATGACTTAAACAGGCTTCCAAAAGTTCAATACAAAACTTCAAAGTAGGATTTTGAGTCTGCAGCAATACCTTCAAGTTATCCGGAATTCTGCTCTTGGTCACTTTGCCAATTGCAAGCAAAGTGTTATTACTGATGACTATGTTGCTTGGCTACGCAAGCATGATCACATTGGGAATCCTCCTACTGCAGGCTCCATTGCCAATTGCAAGTGAACAACCTGTAGCGCAGCTGCAGATTAGTTGATGTGAGGATGCAATGCACTAGCGGGACAGCAGTTCAAGGATTTGTGCGGTGGGTGGGTATTGTTCTGGCACTTTGGGTGGAGGACAGATGGGTGATAATTTCGATTTTTTGGGAGAGGTTTTGGGTCACTTTTTTGTATTTTGTTGATTTTATTATTTCATTGGTCATATTCATACATAAAGGGCTGTGTTGCAAGTTCACGATGTTGGGATTAATCGTGGTGAGGCGGGATTTCGGGATAGGCACAGTGTCAGTGATGGGACTCCATGTATGGCTATCATGTAATTGCTAGTTCAGCATCTTTGCCCAGCGGATGTTCGCCACAATGATTTGTGAAATGAGATTGCTTTTTAGCTTGCTGACACAATGATTTTCGTCAAAAGAAGCCAATCAACAACACAGTGGCATACTTATCACCTGCTGTTCTTACGGCCGAATTCCCATCCATCCAAGGAGTTGGAACTGTGGGTGGCGGGACGAGTCAAGATCCTATAATCGTCATCAGTATAATAGGATGCATCTCGACGATGATTTTAATCATACCAACCATTTCTGTCCTTTACACAAAGCTTTAATTAAAGTACTATATATTGATTGATATTTCCTCTAGTCAGAGAATTAATTTTTTCGGACTTATCACGTGACATCTTTTCGAATCATGACCGGCCAGCTGCGCACTTTTTCTCCTCCTCCTCCTCCTCCTCATTCCAGCACCAGGAGAAGGAGACGATCTATCCACAACAAGGTTCTTGATAACAATCTCAGTATGACACCCGACAATTACAATGATCGTTGAAATGACAATTCATAATCTGATGTCGAGCCTCTTCGGTGACCATCCAGGAATGCAATGGCCCAGCGGCCATGGAAACATTCCTTTGTGTAGACACTGGGAAAGGAGTCGTGGCAACTCGATGAACTCCTACATAGGCAAGACCCCTACATCCTGAGCATTGGGAGGTTGATGGTGTCTCGGAGGAGGAGGATGAATGACAGCATGAGCCACTGGCATCCAAGAAGGTATTCGATTCAGTGTTCAAACAATTGAATTCGCCCACTGATGTATATAATCACGAGAGGAAGGATTCGAACGAAGCCGGTGAGCAATTGGTCGCATGGAAAGCTGAAAATCAAGGGCAATATGAGCCGTGTATTGACCATGTGACAGGCCTAATGGTTCGCACAGTATATGATTCCGAGATAGCTCTTTGCCACTTTCCAGCGATTATCATGGCACATGTGAAGCCTAGAGGCATCAATTATTCAATGTCTGTGAATCTCTTTGCCACGAATGCAGTGAAGACCGCCCAGATGCTCAGTTGGTGGCATGAGGAAATCGCCAGGATTGATCCAGCCCAGAGAAACTCAGACCCTCCATGTGCCTACATTTCAGTGGTAAATCAATCATCTCAACAATTGTGTTCAACAGTGAGATTGTGCATCAGTCTCGCACAATGATTTCTTGCTCCCGTGCCGCAATGGCATACCACTCCAAGACTTCGATTGACTCTATTTACAGATTTCGTACAATGTCACCTACAGAGAACCAGAGAATGGTAGCCTGGCCAATGGCTAACGAAAGGTTCACATGCCACACAAATGGTCACAAGGAAAGTTCACAGTTCCCTGCCTGTCCAAGCACAGACTTGATGGTCGATTCCGGAGTGCAAGTTTCGATTTGCGGCGACTGAAATTTTGGATCTTATTGACCTGACATACTTCTATGGCATACGACAAATGTGAATGAAAGATAGATGAATATCTGATTTAATCAACCCAACATTCATTGCCCTCACTGCGACAGCCATCCACCATTCTCTGTCAGCCTGGGCAACAGGCCAGTTTAGGGTCCCGCCAGAGTTTGGCCCAGGAGGTGGAGCGCAATGTAAGTGCAATACCAGAAACATTCATCCTGCGGTTAACAATGCATGCGCTGATGTAGTTCGTTGTTTTGATGTCAATTTTCGTACATCCTTGCCACAGGTTCAAACCGAATACGTTGACACTATCAGCAGCATGATTTGCCGAAGGAACCACTCAACTGGTATGGAATGTATGATGGCGCAATCTCACAATACTCAGGGCAGCATTGATGAGGACTTCCATCGTCACATCCCGGAGGAGCTGATAGAGCAGCGCAACCATTATTTTCATTCTATCAGCAGCTTTGTTGCTGATACTGACGCTTGCATTCGATTCTTAGCTGTTCTGCCTAATGGCGGGTCTGCCAATGCCAGCAGCAGCCAGCCTGTCCCCTGCAGCGACAGAAACAACCATGACATCACCCACATCACCAACATTGAGAATATGGGATTCGTCGATGGAAGTACAATTGTGGAGGGTGCAATGTCTCTTGCAGTTTAGAATTTGTATGAGTGATCAGATTTAGGATTTCGTTTGGGTGCTATTTTAATCCAGATTTTGTCGATATATCATAATAGTAGTAGATCTAATCGAAATGATGGTTTCCTGAAGCCTGGGCTCAAATGCGCGGAATCATTGTCGCAATGATGCATAGCCCTCCTGCGACGGATAAAACACTGCAACCAACGGAACCATCTGATATCAACAAATTCAATATCGTGAACCACTTCTGCATTGTAACCATTATTGATCAAATTAAGGTGTGCGGGATCTTTCAAAACAAGAACCATACACTTTTTTAAATGTATGCAGGAAATACTATCATCATTGAGAGGCCAAATTGAATTGGGCGACACAGGAGTCTGCCAAGGGATGATTTGTACCATTGCCACAGAAAGTGTGAACCATTTGTCAAGTACTCTTTGTAACATTTGCGAAAGTCGGTCAGATTGTTGGGAAGCATGAACACAGCATCATGATCACTCAAAGAAAACTCTGGAATGTTACAGCAATGCCATATTTCAAGGAAACCTTGATTTCATTTTTTTGAGTTTGTGGGTACAATAAACTCAATAAATTTAATGAAGGATATTTAGTTTTTGCTGGTGTATACATACATACATACACTGATGTGGGTACAAACTAAGTGCATATTTGCAATCGTTTAGTAATGTGCAGTAACTAGGATCTCTAGGTGCGATTTATCCAGTCCGATACCAATCTCATCAATATGATCTGTAGTATATCTGTCATTTATAAATTATAGATACTAGTCAAGTCAGAATGTACGGTGACTGAGTGCTATTCGTGGAGTTCATCAGGCCAGTTATACCAGATTCAAGACAAACTTGGAGCAATATATTCAAAGTCACAAATAGGTCCAATTACTTATACCTCTAAGTAATATGAGACACTTCCCTCTGTCAGACACATACAACTGACTAGTCATAAGTGCAGGGACCGCTACTGCAATACCAAGTTGTTGAAAAAAGTAATTCTGACATTCAAATCATAGTATTTGAAGGATAAATGCCTTCCAAGTACTGTTGAAAATGGTTTGATGTCGAATGGAGAGCATATATGTTGTGATGAACCTGGCCTGACAATTGATTAAGCCTCAGTATACGATAACACTGCATTGTCATAGTAGCTACCACCCCAAACAGCACACTGTGGAATAATGTACTATAAAAAGACTCATTCTAATATTCCTGTACAGTGGTATTATGTCTGTAAATCACTAAACCATAGATCAACAGACAGAATTCAAACAGAAGAAAGGAACCAAACAATATCATGCCCTGAGCTCCTTTCAGATTGGTATTACTTCCACTGATGCCACTAAACACATCAATTATAGGCCCATATCTAAGCTTTGCAGTTGATTGAACTGGCACCTTGACATGTAATGACTGCAACCAACCGGTTCCACCAAAGTTGAGCTCCTGTCCTGATATACAGTTCAACAATATATGTAATCATGCAGTACTGCCATTGTACTATGTCAAGTGTTCTGCTCCAAATGGCTGGGGCTTTATTCTGTTCTTTACCTGGTCTCTTCATCCTAATCATAAGTGGTACTGCCAATATTGGTGTTGGTATTGGTGTTGGTGTTGGCATTGTTGTAGGAATTAGAGTTGCTAGGGGTGTCAGTGTCAGTATCAAAATTGGGGATAATACTCCATTTCGGGATTGACTTCCACTAGACAAATAAGGTGACAGTGTCAATTGTTGTTTCCATTTTATTATGCAAGTTCTGATTGCCTGTTGTATTCTAGCAGATACTTCAATAGTCATGTATGTGATAGAGTCATTATCAGTGTCAAAATTGGAGATGCTTATGAGTAGGTGAAATTTGAGTTGCAGACTCTGCTCCGAGGTCACATGTTCATCTGAACCAGCCCTGGAAACATAATTGCTATATATTGAGAATTTCGATTCAGAGCCTCACAGGAGGAGGAATGTTGTTGTTGTATTTGAAGATTTAGAAGAGAAGGAAAACACTGTCTAGTTTCTAATAATGCTTCCTAATCATCACAGTAGAGGAGTCCCATGTCCTTGTTCAGCTGTAACAACAATTGCCACTGCTAGTCTCACAAGTAAATTGTCACACATCACACACCAATGGTTTTACTGTGGAGGATTACCCACTGTATACCCTGCTGGCTGTGTGTTTCTAGCAACATCTCCCAAGCCATCGCTGTCTATATCTTCCCAAACTCTCATAGACTATTCAATTTTCATACTGTATTTGATCTTGCCCACTGGTTAACGTAGTCTTGGAACTGAAAACATGCATTGTTTGATAACTAATATCCCCCTAAATCATTTCTGCACAACTGAGAAGCTGCTCTGTAAACTCATCCTGAATACAGCCAGTGCATGTCATTTGGTTGACAAACCTTAATCTCCATTTATTTCAATACTATGGCAATTACAGCCTGTTAAGCAGTTGAGTGTGTGAGTTCATAGTGGTGAATCAACATTTGCACTGATGAATCGTAGTCTTCTGATGGCATGGCATCATTATCCCCAGTGCAGTGGAGGTGGATTATATCTGGGATGTTGCCATCTCACTCCTATGTAGATATGGGCTGTAACGTTAGTCTAACCTATATATTTGTTGAAAAACACACATTCAAAATGTTATTACACCTGGGTTGATATCTAGTTCCAACCACCATGCCAAGACAATTCATTGAGTGTAAGTCTATTATCACACATAGCTGATCCAGTAGCTGTTACCCTTAATCCAAAGTAGTATGATAATATATACTACCATGCATCAGTCGAATACTATTTAGATTTAGAAAATCAATCGAAGTCTCAGATGCAATCAATGCAGTTTAGACCATGTGAGTTTGAACAAGTATTAGTTCAGGACAAGCTAATGCTAACTGTAGTAATCCCATTCTAACCAACCATTGTACAAAGCTGAACAACCAACTATTAATATCTGGAGGAAATAGTCCAATGCAAATATAGAGCCAAATAGAACTTTGAGTAGCAGTAGTGTTATGCATTAAGTGTCTTTTAAAGAGGAGCGAATATAGAGCACATGGTGGTGCAGCTCAAGGTACCTGTACAGCTCTATATGCGTATGCAGATATCAGAACCTACTTTGAATAAAGATCATACCTGGAGGAATTATTATCCAGTTGATTTTTATTCGGACAGTAACAAAGTCTGATTCTAAAATAACTCAGATTGATGAGAGTCAATCATTCTAAACAGTACATCCTCAATTCGAATATTGTATCTCTCAGTTTCCACCATATGGATGGTTTACAGAAATGTGCATGTTATTACAACAAACTTCACAAAGCTTCATTTCATTATCACTGCCTTGATTCAAATCTCTGCCCTGTCCAAATCATAGATCTAATTACATTCATTTATTGTTTAATATGTATATTTGTAACTTTATTTCCTAAAAACACCAATCTAGAAATATAACTATATACAAGGTCAGTTACAGCTATTGGAGACAATTTTCAAGTTCAATGGAACTCTTAGTTGCAGTGTTCTGGAACAGTTAGAAATTTACTTGGAAGTATATTTGAAGGTTTACTTGAAGGTTAACCTAAAAGTTAACTTTTCAGTTTATCAATAGGTAGACTTGAAGAGGTACTTGGAAATGATACTTAACTTTGATTAGAGATAGCACTGGGCTGTACTTCCAAATACACTTGGCAATTGTACAGAAAGATAACTGACTGCAGACGGATAATAGTTGTACTGTGGGAGCTGTAGCAACAGTCAGCATATCTTCAGTGGTAGTGGGCAGCAGACAGAACTTGTCATGATGGTACATCAGAGAGCAAATTGAATGAAACAAAGGAGGGCTAAACAGTCGATCGGCTAGTGTTAGGACAAATCTGGGGATAGGTTAGCACAATGTGCAATGGTCCACAAGCCACATGCGAGGCTTTCAGACACTCCGGTTTGTGTCACTGATGTTTCTAAGTAATTCCAGACGCTCCCAGGTCCCCCTTGAGCTAACACAGTGCACTCAGTTGCTGCAAGAGCATTCTGAGCTGCATCTAAAAGCTCCTGCAGTTATGGAGGTGCATTCAAGATGCTATGGTGTTTGAGTTATAGGTGAGTCAACTATCCCACCAGCTGAGGCCTCTTTGCAGGTCTGCAGGACACTTCATGATCAGCTGATGAGGCCTCTATATAGCTGTGGGGGAAACTCCGAGCAGTATGCTCACAGTAGTTGGTCTTATACACCAATAACCACAAGTCATTTCATTGCTCATATTCATCTTTGTTACAATCACAAGAGGATTCGCTACATCACAATATGGCATTTATTATCATTCTAAATTGCTCAATAGATATACATGTGGTCAATCCGGCAGCAGACAGTATATGCACGCAATCTGAGTAGCACCTGCAGATGCAGTATGAGTCAACTCAGAGATGCTGTTGGAGGCTGTGAATCAGAGAGTTTGAAAATGCACATGGATGGAGGCTGTGATAGTGTGAATTCAAAGATGCACCTGCAGGCCAGGATCAAGTGAGCGCAGCGAGGTACTTGGAGGGCATGATTGAGCAAGTTTCGAGGTGCATTTCGAGACAATGATTATGTAAACTGGGAGGGCATGATTGAGTGAGTTTTGAGATGAATTTGGATGCCATGACTGTGCGAACCTGGAAGCTGTGATCATGTGAGTTTGGAGATGCAATTGCAGGCCATGGTAGTGTGAACTTGGAGGATGTGATCAAGGGAGGTTGGGGATAAACTTGGAGGCCATGATCGTGCATATTTGGAGGCTGTGATAAACTGAGTTTGGAGATGCACTTAGAGGCCATGACCATGCGAACCTGGTGGCCGTGATCCATGGAGTTTGGAATTGAACTTGGAGGCCATGATCATATGAAATGGGAGGCTATGATCAACTGAGTCAGGAGACAAGTCTGGATACAATGGACATGCAAATGTGCAGGCTGTGATCGACTGAGTGTTGAGACATACTTGGCCGCCATAATGGAGTGAACTTGGAGGCCGTGATTGAGTGACTTTGGACATATACTTGATGGTGATGATTGAGTGAGCTTTGAAGGCACTGTTCGACTGTGTGTATAGATGCACATGGAGGCCGGGACCGAGCAACTGTGGCGGCAGTGAACAAAAGAGTTTGGTCATGATTCGAAGATACTACGATGTGAACATGGAGGCTGTGATCGACTGAGTTTCGACATATACTTGGGGGCCATGATCGACTGAGTTTGGTAATGAACTTGGTAACCTTGATTATTCAAACTTGGAGGCTGTTATTGAGGGAGTTTGGAGATGCATTTGGAGGCCATGATCATGTGATGTTGGAAGGCTACTAGAGAGCAAGTTTGGACATACACTTGGAGGCCTACTGAGGCAGCGATCATGCGAAACTGAAGGTGTACTTGTAGATGATTGACCTGGAGGTGTTATATTGGAAGGCAGGCATGATCAGAGCCAAGACTGTATTCATCGGAGAACACCTGAGTGTGGGAATGTATAGTGTAGAGTACAAAGAAGTTGGCGGTGACATCAGAGATGAAACATGAGAGACTGGCTGTGAGCGGGAGATTGTCAATATGTGGTTGATGCCATACATGTTGGATGCTTTACTGGGTGTATGCTGTTACTCGGTGTATGCTGTACTCGGTGGCAACTGACCCTCATGGCATTGACAGCTAAAGAGGGATGACCTAACTCCGTGTTCTCATGGGATGCTAGTAGTGAGTACGAGAAAGTGAGAGATGGGATCAGATGGGGGAAATCATCATTAGGTGCTGGTACTTAGGAGGATATTGTGTGCAGGTCAGTGTACCAGTCCAAAAATTGCAGTTTAGACTCCCAAGTGGGGATGGTCAGAACCCTGAGCCAAGGTATTCTACACCCCACCTGGTGAGTTGTACCCCTGGTTTCCTACAGTCACTCTTATCGTTGATATCATTCCCATCTTCATCCCTTATCTCACTTCCTTCTTCACAACTCTACGATCATCACAGAATACATAGTTAAGTCATTCCTCTGCATATTGCCATGCCAAGGTCATGAGTTAACCCCGAATGCAGCATACACTGAGTGCAGGACCAAGCACAGCATACACTGAGTGGAAGCATGCACCCAACAGTGGCTGTGATCCCTTCATTCTCACAATTGCGTGATGACCCTGGAATGTACCATCAGTTTCTGGCTTGCCTCCCTACCGGATGGACCGCCTCCTGCCAGCCCTCTATGAGAACTCAAAGCTAAAGTCAACTTGTCACATTCCCATGGCTGTGAGTTAACTAACTAATGGATAGTGTCTCAGTACCCATTGTGACTTCCAATTCACTGAGTCAAGATTGACCGCCTCCAGATCATCCACCTTCAAGTACATCTCCCATATCACACAATAATGTGCTCCAAGTGCGCTCCAAAGTCACACGATCACGGCCTGCATGTTGCCACAATCATGGCCTCCATGTCCATCTTCAAAGTCATTGGCTCATGGCTTTCAAATGCATCCCCAATCGCCCATGATCAGGGCCTCCAAGTGCATCTCCAACTCGGTCGATCATGGCTTCCAATTTTGCACAACGCTGGCCTCTAGGTTTATCTGCACACAGGCTTGATCACAGCCTCCAAGTTTGCGCTCTCATTGCTTCCAAGTGCATCTCCAAACTCGCTCAATCGCAGCCTCCAAGTGCAATCTCAGTGTGCACTAGATCTCAACCTCCCAGTGTATCTCCAAATATACTCAATCACAGCCTCCAAGTTTGCATGATCATGGCCTCCAAATGTATGTCAAATCTCGCCCAATCAAGGCCTCCAGAGTGCTTCTCTAAGTTCACTCGATGTCCATCTTCAGGATCTCCCCAAATTCATCCCAAGCACCGCCTGTAGCCAGTACAGATAGTATAGCATGTGCAGATGGATAGCTATACAGATACATCAATGAGAATACAATCTGAATACATGAGTTTTAACAACTGTTGAATGATAAGTAATAACTACAATTTCTAGGCGCAGCAGCTGCATACCCAAAGAAGAGGGTTTTCCCAGACTGCTCTACAGCTGTTGGAGATGCTCCCAGCCTTGTTGCCACTACTCCCAGCCTTGTTGCCAGTGATCCCCAGCTTGCTGCGGGTTCTCCCATGATTGTTGCAAGGTGCTCCCTGGCTTGTTGCAAGTGCTCCCAGGTTTGTTGCCAGTGCTCTGAGGCTTGCTTCCAGTGCTCCCAGGCTTGGTGCCAGTGCTTCCTGACTTGTTGCTGATGCACCCAGATATGTTACCAGTGCTCACAGGTGCTCCCCAGATTGTCACTGAACATTCTATGTCCTTGCAGATTTGTTACCAGTGGTTCCAGGAGCACCTTAAGTCCACTGCATTAATACAGTTCACATTCAGATTTGAATACTCCAGGCCGGAGATATGAGTGCTGCATGTACAATCGATGATCTAATCACTGGATACAGCATTCGAGAGACGGACAACGCAATACTTCTCAATCGAAGCGGTGAGAGTCACTGTAGTCCACGCTGCAATTAATGCTTTTGCGGCACACTCTGTTGTCTTTGGAGGATCCTCGCATTGGTTACTCAAGTAGTTCTTCGTGACATGCCCTCTCTGTTGGCAATGAAAGTATTTCCGCTGATTAATCTCTTTCCTATTTTCCTCAGTATACCTCTTCTTCCTTTTTTAACCTTTGCTACCTTTAGTACCATTACCACCCTGATTTGCAAAGAGCACAGATTGTGGAGTGAGCCCATTCTCTCTCTTGATTGAAGCTTACTTTTCGATGAGCTTGGTGACAATCTTATCAAGCTTGGCAGTCATTGTGACGTTTTGTCCATTGTGAACTCCAAGAAAACTTGCCACTAGTCGGTCCGTGGGATCCTGCAAAGGAGGTAGCAGATGTACTCCTGCTCACTCATCCTCGCGATTGTCTTTGCAGTGTCTATATCAGCAGGATCACCATCAGCGGCCAATGGTGCTGCACTGATTTTGAAATTCTTGACTGAGTGATTGATTCGAAATGAATAGTTCTCGAGATCTCCACAGTCCTGCAGGTTGATATTCAAATGTCACCCCTAATCTCGAACATAGTGAGGTTCAATTCTGACCTGCAGGCTGATGTGAGAATTTCCCAAGGGGTTATTGCGTCATCAACGACTGTGTATTCCATTGGGATTCAGTGCTCCACGTTCATATGACTGGTGGTGTGGCAACACAATCGTGATTCATCCAGTCTTTGAAAGCTGGCTTCTCTGTTGCAGCCACTTTTGCAGCTGGCTCTTGCGGCAAGTCATTGTATTCTTGGATGAGACCAGACATTTGTTTCTGCTCGAGAAGTAGGGCAATCTTGCTTGCCCATTGAGTCCAGTTCATGCCTGTGAACATTGTAATGGTCAGCAGGGTTGAACTCAGTTGCCATAGTCTTTCAGACACTGTGGGAGATGTGGAGTAGCCGCTGTCAATAGGACGGCAGGATGCGAGGTATTTGCTGAGATTGTGTAGTCAGTTCTCCATAACAATATTGGTCTCCACTGGACAAACACGGTGGAAGTGTTAATTATCGTATCCATTCTAAATGCAAGGGCTCATGTTGTGATTTTTTCATACTGTATTCACTGCAACTGGAGGATGACAGGACAAAATAATGCATCCACCTCCGGGCAAGCAGGGTAGATAGTTGTGCTCCCCCCCTGCTACCCTTCATCTCTGCTGTCTAATGAAAGGTAAAATAATCCAAAGACAGATGCTGGGAAAATATATGATGTGAGATATGAACCCACCGCTGCTGCCCCAAGTGCAAGGGATCATAACCTATTTCACAGTGCATGCTGGAATAGTCATATATGGCTGGGCGTTGGCCAAGGTGTACCGGTGGAATTGTGCAATGGGACATGTGGCATTGACATATGGTCGATTGATGACTAATTGCAACATCTAAAAAGAGGTAAGTTACGTCATAGTCCTTGGCATCGTGATATCTGTAATTCTCATCACCTCAACACCATTTCCATATGTGATGATTGACGTCATGCAATGCAATAACAGCATGAGATGATTCACTCAATGTGTGTGCAGTGTAGAAGAGAAATGGTTACAGTATCAGCAAAAGTAATATATTCCTTAGCACTGCAAATTACAGCTTTGCATTGTCCAAAAGCATTATGATATGACACTTACGAGTTATCCAGCATGAGCAATGACATTGACAGTACTTGATTGATAGTACAACTGCAAAAATATCTTCAAGGATGTTGACAGATGTATTCAATATTACCATACCTTCCAATAAGCTTGGAGTTCATGACATACAACATTTCAAAAACTTAGACCACTCCCTGTACCAGAAAAGCCTAGTGACGACATCAGGCAAATGTATTACTATCACATGGAAGCCTCTGGGAGTAGGTGGAAGTTGTCGGACCGGAATGCAAGAAGGTGCATTTGGAGATGTTCAGTTGCCGGATGCAGTTGCCTTAAGGTGCACCAGGGAGCGCTGGCAATACATCTTGGATGTATTTGGACAAATCCAGTTGGCTTCAGGTAGACCTTGAAGCATTGTTGCCAAATCCGCAAGGATACAGGATAACCAGTGCCAATCACAGAAGTACCAAGTCATGCAGGCAATAAGTATTGAAGTCAGATTGCTGCATGTGCACCAGGAAATCATAGTCACTAGTCATCATTGTCCGATTTTAAACCTGATGTATGCGGTTTGTATTTGCATAGATGTATCAATATATGATTGTATATATTTATGTCAGTATCTATGTCTTGACGTAGCTATCGATCAACTCATGGTAATTTTGGACTAACTCCAGGCTGTGCTTGAGAGAAATCGGAGGTTCAATTGAAGTGTGTGATCAAGTCAACTCCAAGATGCACTTGGAGGCCATAATTGAGTCAATTTCAAAATGCACCTGTAGGCAAAGATCAAGTGAACTCAGTGATAACCTTGAAGGCTATAATTATCTGAATATAGAAATGCACTAGAAGGCCATAATCAAGTGATTGTGGAGATAATCAAGGAGGCTAAGATCAAGTAATCTCAGAGATGTGCTTGGAGACTCTCATCTTGTAAGCTGAGATATGCACTTCAAGATCAAGATCGAGTGAGTCTAGTGATGAACTTCCAGGCCGAATTGGACTGACCTCAGAACGGTAGTTGGAGGCCGTGTCAGTATAAACACTGTGACGCACTCTGAGGCCATAATCAAGCATGTTTGGTGATCTACTTGGATTCCCGGATACAGCGAAATTTGAGAAGTACTTGGAGGTGGTCAATCTGGCGGTAGTCAATATGGAGGTGGTCAATGTGGAGGTGTTCAATCTGGAGGTGGTTTATTTGGAGTCAGTCAAACTGGAAGCATTCAATCTGGAGGCAGTCAATATGGCATGGAGAAATAGAGACAGATAACATTACATGGCATTTGGCAATGCTGGTGGAGTTGTGGATGAAAAAGAGTGATGGGGTATGAACTTGCAAATGATATGGAGGATACAATGGAATGTGAGAAATCCGTGGCACAATCTTCCTGAAAAGTTTTGATAATTTCCTATTGAGATGCTGAGGCGCCAAATTGGTGGTTGAATCTACCAGTGTCTGAATGGCAAATTCACCTGTACATGATATCTTCTAACATCCCTGTTTCTAATTATAATTTGCCCCATCTTCTCTCATTTCACTCTTCCTCAAACTCAACACTGCGATCCTTGGGGAATACAAAGTTATTGTATCCCTCTCTACCTCCCCATGCCATGATCATGAGTGAACACCTGGTATTGCATATACCAATTAAGACATACACCAAGTACAGTATACACCATTTACAGTATACACCATGTAGAGCATACACCTACTACAGTATACATTAGGTCGAGCATATACCAAGTACAGTATACACCAAGTACAGCATACAGCAAGTACAGCATACACCAAGTACAGCATACACCAAGTGCAGGAAATACTGAGTGCATAATACGTTGAGTGCAGCATCAACCCAACATCAACTGTCTTTCGCTCCCAGCCGATTTCACATATCTCATCTCCCATCTCTCGGCCGATCATATTGTACTCCACTCTCTACATTCCGAGGTATATAAGGTAACATACAAATACAGTGTCAGCTCCCGTTATGTCACCCCCTGTTACGCCTTCGGTGTTTCAGTTATATTCCCGGGATCATACAAAATCACTCGATGATCCTGAAATAGATGTTTGATCTGAAATGACGAACTGTCACTCAGATTTCTATATGGGATCTACCTTCCGGATTTGTTCACCTATTAGTCATAACCCCATTACCTGTCCTTTGTATCAACCGATCCATGACAACAGTCAAGCCAAGCATGAATACGATGTGTATCATTTTTGGGTCTGTACTGGTCACGACTTGTCTATTCTCAATGGTTACTCCATGTCGGCAGGAAAGCATATTACTGGTCGCCGACCAAACAACTATTAAGTCATGCTGCAATGGTTCACTCTCAGGGAGATGAGGTGTTGTCCATATCAGACTACCATGGCATCTAGAGATGTGGAGGGTCATGTGAGAGATATGTAATCACCCAATAATCAATATATCGGAGTCCTGTCGACTGAATGGACTTATACCAGTCCACCCTTAGTTCTACCACACTGTCTGTGTTTGGGCGAATAGGTCTTGGGATTCATATTTTCCGAGTGATGCAGTATGCACTCCGTTCGATATATGGCATAACTAATCAGTTGCAGATCACTGCATATTAGGCTCAAATGAAGTGTAGTCAAATTGAGTGTTCTGTGGTTTACCGTGGTTGTTAAACCGTTATGTACCCGGTGGGTATATGAGAGGGCACTCTCACTGGCTCTTGGTGACACGAACCTATTTGTCGATAATTGGTTTCAGATCTACTTGTATCCATATGAGGAATCGCCAATAGCAATTGTGTCGCAATACGAGCACATTACCTTGATCATGTAGTTAATACTCCTGGGAGTTAGAACTCAACTATCAATGGTAGAAGCAAAGGATGATGAGGCAGTTACATATGTGAACTCCAATGCAGGCTTTGGCAGTCTTAGGATTGATAAAAGTGTGGATCGTCTGATATATATTCAACGATACCGACATGGAGGAAGGACATCGATAAGAACATCTACAAGACAGATCCATCTATGGATACTCATTGACTATCTCGACCTGGAGGTTAAGCCTTAACGTTATTCCTGTATATTATCTATTACTTCTGCATCGAAGTCAATGAGGTTACTTCTTCCCTGAAGCTCAGAGCTGTATGTTCACCATTCAGTTCTATATCACAGATATATCTATCACCTTTTGATACTTGGTTATTCTTAGTACCTTTGTAAAGGCGAGTCGTTCATCGGGAAGTGAGCAAGACGATACTTTGGAGTCGGAAGGAAGTCCGAGGACCAGCCCGATAGCTTGTTGGTTCAGAGGATACTTCTGGTAGGATACTCCCGAGTTGGCAGTACTCCTTCTGCTGAGGCGAAACTAGTTTGCTGTTTCTTATAGACAAGTCGATACTTAGAGTTGTTGCATTCTTGGACAGACGGTCCTCGAGTATAAGTGCTGGTTGCGGGGATGATACTTTTGCATCCGTTAGAAGTCCTAGAGTCATCACGATATTGTGGTGGTTCAGAGGATACTCATTTCTGGCTCAGCTAAAGTCATGTACATCAGCATACTGATAGCTTAGGACAATACTCTTTAGTTGATACTATCTATTGGGCACGGAGAACAGATCAGTTAACTTGGATTCTTCGGGTGTCAATCCTATTAAGCATCCTGAGTGAAGCCTTATTCATGTTCTTCTTTATCAGTCTGGAACTCATTAGGGGCTTTTATTGATTAGGACCTGGGGTGAATATCCCCATGTTACCCCCCCCTCATCTGCAATCTTCTATTCAACCACCTCCCAGTCAACCACCTCCAGATCAACCACCTCCAGATCAACCACCTCCAGATCAACCACCTCCAGATCAACCACCTCCAGATCAACCACCTCCAGATCAACCACCTCCAAGTCAACCACCTCCAGATCAACCACCTCCAGATCAACCACCTCCAGATCAACCACCTCCAGATCAACCACCTCCAGATCAACCACCTCCAGATCAACCACCTCCAGATCAACCACCTCCAGATCAACC
>Ga0307515_10012486_pt1 | contig 15977 bp, 15 predicted proteins | sample 17_EM_MG_FD_194513 | JGI IMG/M metagenome (GOLD analysis project Ga0307515, IMG submission 194513) | Populus trichocarpa ectomycorrhiza microbial communities from riparian zone in the Pacific Northwest, United States - 17_EM | ecosystem: Host-associated > Plants > Roots > Unclassified | place...
TGGCTGGGCAGCGCAGCAGTGCGTCCAGCCCTAGCACTAACATCCACTAACACCACCTCCATTACCAGCTCCACCAGCGCGCTACAAGCCAAGCCTAGGTGCTGCTACTGCTGCCACTGCTGCCACTGCTGCTTCTCTGCTTATCCCCCTGCTAACACATGCGCTGTATGTCATTGCCTTTTCCGACAATCCCCCACCACGCGGCCCGCATCTTGGAGCGCAGAAGGTTGATGCAACGGCAGCGAATCAAGGCTTCCAGAAAGCGTCAGACAAGACGACTGGCAGGTTTTGCCCGTCATGAGACATGGGTAAAGGTAGCCACGGTCTCAATGCGGGGAAAAAACGTCTTCCAAAGTTGCTTCTTCAACACTTCACGGATTACCACAGTTTGATATATTGGCGCACCCCGGCGGATGCTGCCGAAGCCATTTGCCTCCAATTATCTATCAACGTATGCAGCCTGCACCGCGGCCAAGATGGAAAACCTCTCACGACATGTTGGATATCGAAAAAGAATCCCACTGCCCAAATACCCAATTGCTTCAATTGCACCAATTGCATCCCCTCCTCGCTCCCTAGCTTCCCGAGAATGGCGACGAATATTCTAGTGCTGCGATTGGAGTCAGAATTTAATGCTATCCGCTGAATGACGACACCCGCTTTGAGACATACATCAACATCATCCCAGCCGCGGCCTTTGACGTTCGACAGCTCCTCCATGGTCATTATCTTCCCTGTCGTGACTGTTGGGGGGTAATAAGCCACGGTCTAGAACGTAGATCTGCGAGAGAGACACTTACAATAGCCAGCATGGATCTTCGCGTCGATCTCCACTCTACTATCTTCCGGTATCATCTCATCCGGAATTGGCACTCGCTCGTGGATCGGAATGCCTTGTTCAACGATGGCGTCGTGCTTCATGCTGGCGCGGGTCAGCTTGACAGGGGTGGAACTGAGGGGAAGTGACAAAGCTTACTTGGACATACTCAACATACGATCAATTTTGGTGATTCCCAACCAATGCAGGATCTGAGTTTGTGGGGTGACAATTAGTTCGAGATCGGCAGGTACAAATTGTATACAAACTCGGCTAAATTTGAAACTTTGGAGGAGTGATACTTACGTCTGGCATGAGAGCTTGGAACCGCATGTCCTTCACGCCGGCAATGTTCTCCGTTCTCTTGAAGTACTCCGACGCCCTATCGGTTCCACGCTTCCTTGCGTTGTACACGAGATACTTGGTGACCTCTCCTAAAGCACGCCCTTCCTTACGGAAGTAGATGACCACACCACTGCCGCCTTTCTGCGCTTCTTTTACGGCTTCTTCAACACCAAAGATGAGATATGGGCGGCAAGTGCAGATGTCTGAACCAAATACGTCGCTTCCATTACACTCATCGTGGACGCGAAGTGCCAACCGAACATTAGGATCAGCCATCTTCGCTGGGTCACCAAAGCAGTAGACAGTGAGGCCACCAATTGGCGGGAGGAAAAGTTTGATATCTCCTCTTGTAATAAGCTCAGGATACGAGCCGCCTGTCTCCTCGAAGAGCGATCTGCGGAGTGTCCCCTCATCTAATTGGGCAATGTCAGATACTCAACTTGCATATACGCTGCGTCCGGGCTTACCAATGCCAAACCTCTCTGCCACACCTGGGAGATACCACACAGGCTCAACAGCGAACTTAGTGACAGCAAGCTCTCCAGAATCATTCAAGCATATCTTGCCATCTGGAACTAATCGGCCTGCCTTCACGCTGTGCTCCAGCTCCGGTAGCTTCATGTGAGCTCGGGTAACGGCTATTGTTGGCCTAATCTCTATGTTTTCCTTTGTAATGATGTCTTTGAAGAGCCAGGGGGCAAGATGACCTAAAGGATCCATGGAGACGATCTTCTTCGGGTCACTCCACTGCGGGAATGGACCAATGTTGGCAGCAGGTTCCGTGTTGGTGAAGTCTGGCTTATGGTCGACGTTGAGATTCTTGCTGGCGACGGCGAGAGCGTGATATATGGCGTAAGATCCTCCGTGAGCGCCAATAGCTGCAGCCCGTAAGCTTATTGCGAAATTTATAGATGCCATAAAACCTTACCGTTACGCCGCCGGATGGTATTCGAGTGTCTCGACACCACCACCGGCCCTCTGCGGTTGGGATCCTTGTGTCCCCAATTCATGATCAGTGGATCAACGCCAGCTTGGCCCGGGTACGAAGTCAATATAATTTTCGAAGTCGTGCTGGGGCGGCGAGATGGATGTTCAATATTTGCGGCCGTAGGGCCTTCATAGTGTTCACTAACGGATGTGACGGTTTGCGCAGGCTTGGTATCTTTTGCATTTTTAGTGGCTGCCATAGGCACAGCACCGGTTGCAGAACTAGTAGATGCAGCATCATGGACTTGCTTGACTCCTGCTAACATGTTCACACGGCCGTTGATCTCGTCGACGGCAGAGGCAAGTTGCGCATTGTCCACCTGAAGCGCTTTTAACCCCGCAAGTATCTCGTTGAGGAGGGACTCATTTGGAGTTTCAGGCGAAGCCATTGTGTGCTTGCGACCTTAACACAGTCAAAGATAGAGAATCACTGTGGGACTAAAAAGGCGAATGCTTCAAGCCGTAGATTGGACTAGATTTCGCTCCTAACCGGACGCAAAGATGATGGTTGGACTAAGCAAGCTCTAAATTAGCGGGGAATGGGAAAGACGACGAAGAGGAATACAAGAAAAAGTGGTCAATGGCTTCTTTATAAACCGGACCACGAGACTTCTCCCACTTCTGGAGTTGGACCCGGTTGGACGGGTTCGATCTGCCGGGTGAGCTGCTGATTGGCGTTGGCACTTCTCATCCTGTAATAGACAGCTGAGGGCGGTGAGCATGCCCAGCGGGCTTGGCATAGAGCCTCTCTGCCAGCCCTAAACCTCACCACCACACTTCCATGTCACTCTGATCGAGACCATCTCCAAATATCTACTGCCTCCGTGGGCATTTCATCTTTCCTTTCCTTGCGCCACAGCTTCATATTGACGCTTAGGTCTGGATCCCACGAGTACTCTACGCGCATTAGTCCGCAAAGAAGAGATTCTTCAGTTCACTTCCGCTTTTCGATAATAGAAACAAAATGGTAAGTCATTTATGCAGGCCCTCTAGAATCATCATCTAACTAATGTCCAGGGTAAACGTAAGAAGTCATCGCGCAAGCCCATGGGGCCCAAGAAAGCAAGCCTCTTCGCACTCCTCGACTAGTCGATACACAGGACTGACAAACCCACAGAAGGAGAAACTTCCCTCGAACTTTCAGTGTCTTTTTTGCAATCATGAGAACTCGGTTTCAATTACGCTAGAGAAGAAGCAAGGGGTTGGTAATCTACACTGTAAAGTTTGTGGACAGACTTTTCAGACTGGTATAAACTGTACGCGACCTACGCGCATACACGCAACATACATTCAATGGAAATGTGTGAGCCTTAGAACGCAAGCTAATTTCATGTTACAGATCTCTCAGCTGCAGTGGATGTCTACGCGGATTGGATTGATGCTTGTGATGCTGTTGCAAAGGATTCAGCCGAAGCCTCAGGGCCAAAAGATACATATCGGGGCAGTGGTCCGGCATCAAGAACCGCAGTAGGTGGGGTAGGAGGTGGGAATTCAGGAGGGGATGATTTCATAGTCGAGGATGATCTCGACGCGGAAGGAGAGTTCGCAGACGATGAATGACCTTGTGTGGAGCATGGATACCTGTAAAACCAAACGTTTTTTTATATTATTTAGTACTAGGTTCTTTAGGTTGGTTGGCGCATGGGATCGCAGGTATGGAGCAATGTAAGATTTCAAAATCAAAGAGCACCCAATTGCCTAATCAGAGAGTAGTATTCGATGACCGGAACAGTCATAGCTGATTCCATTCCTCACATAGTGTAGAACCTGTCGCCAAAATCCCCAAGGCCTGGAACTATGTAGCTACAAACCCGTCCGTTAGCGCCAAATTCCTTTGTACAAGGCTAGTACCTACTTCTTCTCATTGAGTCCAATATCTACGAATGCCGTTACAACCCGCACTTTGGGAAACTCGTTGGCGAAATTCACAGCTCCCTCAGGGCTAGCAATGAGATTGAGGAAGAGGATGCGCTCCTCGGGCACGCCTCGTGATTTAAGTACATCTACAGCCATCAAGGCTGAGCCACCTGTCTAGCGGTTAAGATGCTGAATGAAGGCATGTTTTAGGCAAACGAAGTATACCTGTGGCAAGCATGGGATCGAGAAGCAGCACCCATCTATCAGCAATATCCTCTGGTAGCTTATCGTAGAATAGCTTGGGCCTTGAAGTCTCTTCGTCTCGCTGAATAAGAATTTTCCCAATCCTTACGGATCTGCAACAATCCCGTAAACCTTGCTCCATGGCTTCTCCAGCTCTCATGATTGATACACCGCATATTTTGCCCTCGAATTTTACACCGGAGTAAGACCGACCAACCGGAGTACTGATCGTGTGCTCAATGACCGGGAGATGGTTGAGACCCTCCTCGACTAGTAAACGTATGATACGATTTGAGTAGAAGATAAAGTCTGCTCTACCAGTGTTCTTGTCTCGAATCATGCTAAAATATCAAGCCAATCTGTCAGGTTGGCCTCTGACTATTACTGGAAGTACCTACGTCAACAGGGCAATGAGTTGTGGGGTTTGCGGCAGGATGTGCACATTTTCATGAGACACCTCTGTAGAAACGGTGGCTGTGGGTTTCTGAGTATCTGGACGATACTCTGGACCAACGCATTGAGACGGGGCTGAAGGCTCTGGCTGAGAGGTCATTGCGTTTCGTTTGGTTTAACAACACACGAAGGGAATATGCGGTCAGCCTAATGCCAGTTTTTTCTTTTATCTAAGGAACCACCAGCATAGGTAGAGTGAATGAACAAAGAGGCCAAGTGTTCGGAGCAGAGAAGTGTAGAAGTAGAAATACAAAGAGCCAACCCCGAGGGTCGAGGCTTAAGATAAACAAAATGGCATAGCACAACAGCGTGACCACCGAACCCCTTGCAACCTTTCGGCCATCTCCACCACTAAACCACCACTTCTGGCGCCTTGACCTTGTTACTTTACCCAAGTAGGTGGGCGGTCAGCCATTATTTCTGGACCCTGGCATGTCTGACAACGCCTCAATCCTGCACCTCGCAACAGCACATCAACAATTCCCCAACACCACCGCCACATCCAACCGGGATTATTCCTACCATTGTTCTTGGATCCATGCGACTTCCCGAACTCAATCGCTCTCCTATATACACCTCTCGCTTCGCGTGCCTTGCGGTCCACCTCTATCACCCAGCGAGGAAACATTGAGCCCGTCTTACACCGCTGCTTCTGATCGCGTCGTGTTGTCAGCCATCACCATGTGGAATTAGCACTTCAACACTGTTCCATCTCGCAGATACACCCTCGGTGCTCATGGCTACAACTGCGATGGCTTCGTCTTCCTCCTTCAGCACAGCCCAGCGCCGACGCAAGGTTACAACTTATGGCAAAGCGGCGCGCAGTTCTAACTTTGCTGCTCGGGAAGATCTGCTTTCCCAGGATCGCCCGAAAGGCTCCCGGGAAGGTTGGAGAGACGGTTTAAGTAAACCAGATACCCTCTTCAAGTCGAGCAACGGGTTGCCGTCGCAAGGAAGCGGTTGCGAAAGCTCTACCAAGCCGGCGGCAAATCTAGGAATCTTTGACGTACCATCCTCTGACGATGAGAACATAACCACTCTTAAACACACATCGACGAAGCCATCGACTGTATTGCAATCTATAAAGCCCGCGGAATTGGGTGGCCCTTCGTCTGGCAACGACGTATTACGGTCACGACGCGCAGAGAGAAAAGCCTCCACGGAGCCGAAATCTACAGATCTGAATATCTTCGACGTCCCTTCGTCGGAGGACGACAATCTCTCCTCTAGACGAACCCCGAGCCAGCCTCAGACTTCCGGTCCAAAAATATCTCCCAAATCTCAGAATGCAACTATGCAACCATCACCGCGGCGGGCTTTAGACTCTGATTCGTCTACTTCAGCGCGAAAACGAAAAAGACGTATCCCTTTACACTCTGGACAAGAATCTCAAGCTAACAATGGTCGGGGACGTCAAGCACAGGACTCTCTTCTGATGGTGGATCACCGAAGCACAAAACAACCTCGCAAAGGGGACAGCGGTCCCCTATCGCGCGATAAAAAGGCACCGGTGGAAGTTTCTGCTCCATTGGAAATGGTTGCTCCAGATACAACGGCACTTAAAGTGCCGCGACGGACGAGGACAAGGACGGTGCCGACAATTCTGAAAGGACAATCAGCGCCTGCCATAATGCATGGTATGCTAACAGCACTAGAGTCACGCCCAGTACAATACCCTTCACCATTACCTAGTGTACCACCGTCTCCAAGCAGCAGCCATATTATGAACAACGATATGATGCCTACCACACCACCGTATTATCAATCTAAATCTCCCTCATCGGACTTAAAGAATGGTTCGGTCACACCGCGCCAAGCCCAGATATGGAGCAATCTGTTAGGTGATCCATCAGAGAAAACAACCGCCGGAATTCTCAAGATCGAAAACCTGCGAATTTCCGACCGCCGAACGAACGGGCCTCCGGCTCGACTGGCAAGATCTACATCCGATGTTCCTCGGTCAACGCAGACCAAGCGGCGAAGGCTTATTGACACCCTCATCCAGGTCGCACCTACGGCAGATGAAGAGGAAAGCGACAGTGATGGTGAGGAAGAAGACCATGCAGCTAAAGAGCCAAGGCCCGTTTACGACAAATCAAAGGAGCATCAAAGATGCGACCCCCGAAAGGATCAGGCTCGACTGACCGATGAGCCCGGGATGCATGAAGAAATGGATGTAGGCGTGGAGCCAACCTCTGCTTCACAGTCTTCTCAACCTGTACCAATCTTGAATGGTGGCCCCAAGGTGACATACGCGAAACAACGGTCATACCTGGACGAAGCTAGCCTTGAAGCTGAGCTCCTATCATCCTTACCGATGGAGAGCGGTTCCCCGTTTGCCGGAAGCTCACGTCGGAGAGATATTACCACAAGCACCTCTCTTGCTCGGCGCACGCAGCTCGTCTCAGATCTGGAAGATCTGGATGAGCCTACGAACAAAGTACGAGGTATTCACGAGCTTCGAAAAGGAGGGCAAAACTTTCGTTTTGAATTCGATACAGGAGCCCTGTTGGACGACATCAAAGACCAGAGCAACGTTGGAAAGTCGAGAAGACGAAGCGCGATGATCGAACTTTGTACAAAGCTGTCTGATGATAGCTTCATCGGTCGAATGATTGACCAGGGTTTAGACAGGCAGCTATTCTTGAGCTTGGCCTCGGCATCTGATCCAATATTCGGATTTGCAGCTGCTGTTGCTATCGCATTCATCGTTAAGGCTGGCGTTGCTCTTAACATTCTGGATAACATCTTCCGTTCGCAATGTCTGGCGACCCTCAAATTCCTTCTTGATTATGACGCGGACATTATTCGCATCGCCAAAGAGCGTCGTACCAACATGTCAAAGGTCGCTCAAGGCTCTGTTGCCGATTTCCGAAAACTGGTGCAGGAGTCGGTTCTATGGAAAGGTGACAAGCCAGAGGTGCTTTCCCCCCGACTTGTCGCTATGAGGAGCATGGAGCTTTTGATTCGCAGTCTAAGGAAGTCTGGAAATACTGAAGAGTTGTTGAACGAAGAAATAATATCCACTTTATTGGATGTTGCCAAAGCTCCGTGTAAGCGGCTTGTTGCAGGAGGCGCGTCACCATCCGACCTCCTAAACCTCAGGTTAGCGCTCTCAATTACTGAGTCTGCATCTGTAGGTGCGGGAAGACAAGTAGTTTGGTCAATCAAACTGTTGCGCAGGTTGGTTGAGATGATGCCGGCTTTCTTGGAAGTTAATGGTCACGCTCCAGCTCAGCTGAAATCCTTCGCCATTCGACTATGCATCAATCTAGCAAATAACAATCCCAGAGTCTGCGAAAGTTTCGCTGAGCCGATGTTTGTTCAGCCTCTGGTTCGCTCGATCGATCATAAATTTAAGATGCTCTCGGAGCCTCTAGATGAAGAACAACGTGCGGTGGTGCTCGAATGCCTTATCCTTAGCCTTGGCGCTATGATCAATCTTGCTGAATACAGCGACAAGGCTAGGTCCTCGGTTTCCGCCGGTGACGATTCTATATTGGATGCACTACTTCAATCTTTCCTCGAAGGACTTGAAAGGGCGTCTCAGGTAAGCTCTGTCAGATCCTTTTATCTGTGCTTATTGCTGACTCAAGATAGGCGGACTCGATGGAAGAGTCGCAGTCTAACGTAGCTTACGGCTACCTATCGGTGCTTCTTGGCAACCTTTGCCAGAACGACCAGGTGCTTCGTAAGATCCAGAGCAAGCTTCCGAATCGGCGGCTAGATATACTTATCAATGCTGTGGAGGAGTTCATTCAATACCACCAGAAGGTTGATCGGGATATGTTTGATGGCGATGAGGGCGGGGAAATCTCGATAAACTACACGGAGCGACTGCAGTCAGTGGTCGATCGATTGAGAGGTGTGGTGAGTATAACGGAATAATAATGTCTTTTTTGGGACAATTACTGTATAATGATGCTGAGAGGGTTGGGCATTTTGTTACTGGATATCCTTGGATGATGGACGAACTATAGATGAATTTGGGCCTTGGAGCGAGGATGCCTGGCTTTGGAATAGGCTCTTACTTTTGCTGTATTTTTTTCTCGATAGCTCTAAGGCACATGGGACATGATAGAGGCAACTGAATGTCACCTGGCTGCCCAGCCACCGAGCCACCGAGCCACCGTGCCACCAAAGCTATCTACCAGGGGTGCAGGTAGGCAAAATTTGTGTGGCTGAAGCGGGTTCTTTTGCTGTGACGTGACTAGCTTGCTCGGAGCTAGAGAGTGAAACCAAGTCTCTCCGATGTTTTCCGCTTATCATAAGCAAATACGATGCTCGATCCCTCGACTCACCAAATACTCCCGCAGTAGGGCAGGCCTTCACGCATCAGGGCATGCGGCATTCGGGTAAAGCTGGCGGGAAACCGGACGCCATTTCTGCTCTGCTGCCCCGCGTTCACGCACATGGGGCCGCCAGAGCTCCCTAGGCGCGCTACGGCGCTCCTCTCGATTCCAAAGGCTCCCGTTCCTATTACTTGATGTGAATGCATTTCCACCTACCACGACCTTTTTTGAGACGCTATGGATGTCGTGCCGTCATAGGGGAGCGTAGCGCCTTGTCTTTTTTATTTTTATTTTTATTTTTTTTGGGTTCTTGAACAACTGCCTCTGTAATCTCACCGAGCACCTCAACACCTTCATACCTCAGCTTACCTCAATCCCTTCAGTCTACTTTTTTCCGCCGCACAAATATTCCCCAGCACTACGCAACGCCTCGAGAAAAACAGTGCATCAGTCACGAACTATGCCGTCGCCTCCTAAGCAGCGCAAAATTGCCATAGTCGGCAGTCGCTCTGTCGGTACTCACTCGATGCTCCAATCCCCTTTCGCATCGAGAGCTAGAATCGCTAACGGTGGTGGCTTAGGCAAATCGTCACTTACAGTACAGTTCGTTGACGGCCACTTCGTAGAAAGCTACTACCCTACCATAGAAAATACCTTCAGCAAAGTCATTAGGTACAAGACACAGGATTTTGCTACTGAAATCATTGATACTGCAGGCCAGGTAGGATACCTCTACCCTCTCCCCTAGCCAGCCCTACCGCGGCCGGATTCAGAATGGGAGCTTTGATCTGTTGTACGGAAGTTCATGGCTGAGCGGACACTGGAGGACGAGGCGACTGACTAGTTCGCTTCATCTAAGGATGAGTACAGTATCCTGAATTCGAAGCATTTCATTGGCATTCACGGCTATATGATTGTGTATTCGGTCGCATCCAAGCAGAGCTTTGAGATGGCGGGAATTATCAGGGATAAAATCCTCAATCATTTGGTGCGTACAACAATCCATTGCCCGCAGACGATGCTGACTGGGAACTTCGAGGGCACCGAATGGGTACCCATCGTCATCGTCGGCAACAAAAGCGATCTGAGACCGGAACAACGGCAAGTCCAACCCGAGAACGGCAAAGCTCTCGCAGAGGAGTTCAAGTGCGCATGGACGGAGGCCAGTGCGCGGTACAACGAGAATGTCTCAAAGGCCTTTGAGCTCATAATCGCCGAAGTTGAAAAATCGCAGAATCCAGGAGAGCCAACAGGCGGGGCGAAGTGTGCGGTCATGTAGCACGAGTTACTTATTATCTATGCCCAAATCTGCTGGCATAGATGGTCAAATGTGGTGTTTCTGGGTTTTTATATGGAGTTCTTGGGTTATAGCGGTTCACTTGGTTATGGCGGTCTTCATATGCAGCATCTAGGTCATGCTCTTGTTGCAATTTCCAATAGAGAGGCGGAATTCCAAGAGATAGTGTCGTACTTTGTCAAGATTTTCTAGAAATAAGGCTGAAGCTGTTCTTTGGAGGGGTAGAGAGGTTTCTTGAGGCCTGAGGTTTGGCCCGTGCCCTGACTCACAACGCCCGCAATCTGTTTTAACACCCCACTATCCATCTCTGTCAAAACATTTGACCACCAAATTTCCCTCCACCCCCAAATATTCTCCTTATTTGCCCGCGACCATGCTAGACGTAAATGACTTCATCATCGAGCGAGGAGGCAACCCAGAGAAGATTCGGGAGAGTCAACGGCGCCGCCATGCTAAAGTTGAGCTCGTTGTATGTGACAGCAGAGCGCGATGATTCAAGCGTGGATGGAACAAAGTCTCATTCACTGATATGTATTTAGGACGAGGTAATTGCGGATTTTGTGGACCATAGGGAGAGTGCGTGTTCCACCCTTCCATAGGCATTGAGGCCTTTTGGCTGATCTCGTGAATGAATAGCCCAATATGCAGCTACACAGATCGGTTCTCAAATGAACATGATCCAGAAGGAAATAGGCCAAAAGAAGAAGGCATGTCGCATATTCCTGTCGCCGAAGCTCCACCATTGAGGATCGTCGTTACCCGCAGAGCAAACACTTACAAAGGCATCCTGGACAGGCAAAAGAGAACGCGGACGACCTGCTGAAGAAGAAGGTGGAGCTTCAAAACGATAAAAAGGCACGTGAAGATGTAGCGGCAGAGAAGCTAGCCAAGCTCCTCCAGAAAGTAAAGTCCGTCGGCAACTATGTGCACGACAGTGTTCCAGTGTCAAATAACGAGGTGCGTATACGTTCTTGGGTTTATGAGCAGGGCGCTCTGATGGTGGGGCTGATGAGCACAGGACAATAATGTGGAGATTCGCAAGTGGGCACCTGAAGGCGTGGTAGTGGAGCACAAGAAGGACTTTCTAAGTCATCACGGAGGTCTGAAGTTCAGATCTTGCGGTCATAAAGCCTTACATACAGGATGCTAATACCATCGTAGTGCTAACACGGCTAGATGGTTATGACCCTGAGCGAGGTGTCAAGATCGTGGGTTAGTATATAAGCAGAACCGGCCATTCATAGAATTCAGTCTCAAGATTTACTAACTTCTCCAAGGCCACCGTGGTTACTGCCTTACTGGATATGGTCTCTTCCTAAACTTAGCTCTCGTCAACTATGGCCTCGAATTCCTCTTCAAAAAGGGCTACACACCCAACCAGCCGCCATTTTTCATGCTTCGGGATCAGATGGCTAAGACTGCTCAGCTCTCCGATTTCGATGACGAACTCTATAAGGTCACAGAGTCTAAGGACAGGCCGGAAACGGACAAGTACTTGATCGCAACATCTGAGCAGCCTCTCTCAGCGCTACATGCGGATGAGTGGCTGCAAGATAAAGATCTTCCGATCAAGTACGCAGGGTATTCCACAAACTTTAGGTCCGCTCGCTCTTCCCTCTTGAATATCTACAAGTCTAATTATTCTGTAGGAAGGAAGCTGGATCGTGAGTAACTCCCGACACCAAAAGCGGAAAACTGTTGGAATGTACTGACTCCGGACAGTCATGGCAAGGACGCATGGGGTATATTCCGTATCCATCAATTGTAAGTGAGAACCCCTTTAAAAGCTTGTCTACATCACCAACCAAGTATCTATGGCCGGGTGCTCGTCTTGAGCACCGAATTAATTAGCAGTGCTCTGTGCTACTACAGATGAATTTTCCTCTCGCTTCACCTGTCTGTCTTTTTGATTCCCTCGTCATAGAACGAAGAAACCCCTCACTAATTTTTCTTCTCATCAGCGAAAAAATCGAGGTAAGCATGCCGTATGTAAGGAAACCACGAGAAATTGTCTAAAAACGTTTAGCAATTCGTCTTTACGAAACCCGAGGATAGTTGGGAAGCTTTTGATCAGATGATCGCGACCTCAGAAGGTGATCCGGGATATCTTTGAAATTCCTCTTATGAAAGCTAACGGAGGGCCTCAGAATTCTACCAATCGCTAGGACTTCCATATCATGTGGTCGCCATTGTCTCTGGTATTTTTTTCTCGGTTATAAAGCGACTCTGCTTCATTCCATTAACCTTAATTGTCCTCTAGGTGCCCTGAACAATGCTGCTGCCAAGAAATATGATCTCGAAGCCTGGTTTCCCTATCAAGGCGAATACAAGGTAGACGCACCCTGAAGAAGATGGGTTATATGGCCAATTTTAGGATCTCGATTAGGCTTGGGACTGTTTGTGTGTAAGGCTGATTGTACTGCGATAGGAACTTGTAAGCTGTTCGAACTGTACCGACTACCAAACCCGCGAATTGGAGTAGGTCCATCAATTTCCTCTCAGGTAAAATAGAGTTTAGAATGCTGATTTAAACAGGATTCGCTATGGCGTGAAGAAGCAGACCGGCACACGGAAAGACTACGTACACGCCCTCAACTGCACCTGTACGTGTTTCTCCACTGTCCTACCATTCCTTGCTTGGCCTTTATCAAACTAATTTCACCTGTCTCTAGTGTGTGCTACGGAACGCACCTTGTGCTGCATTCTAGAGAATTACCAAACCGAGGAGGGTATTGTTGTGCCAGAAGTGCTGCGGAAGGTATTCTTGGAAATTTCAACGTTTAACGGATCTATCCGCGGGTAGTGAGCTAACAAAATATAGTATATCCCTGGGCAGCCAGAGACCCTACCGTATGTGAAGGAGTTCAAAAAAGAGACGACGCTCCTGGACAGGACAAAATAAGGCGTTGCACTCTTTGCTCGAAAAGAAAACGAGGTAGTTAGTAGATGAGATCATGTGTTGGTAGCGAGTTTTCATGCCATGTGTAACGGGAATGATTCTTTGCGGCATGCTAGGGAAACTGGAGTATTGGAGGATACGAAGAAACGCTCCCAGTGGGAGGCATAAAGCATTAACGCACTGGTCATAGAAAATTAAGCATTTCCATGCCTGAACTAGAGGTGTGTATAGAAAAGATACGTATCTCGTGTTTGAACCCCAAGACTCTAAAATTGGACAAGCCGGCCACGAATGCCTAAGCCGCTATGAACTATAAATGCTGGGATAACCGACTGTTCGGAAGATAATCCAAGATGGCTTTCGCGTGACGCAAGACCGTTCCTATTTCAAGCCAGTATAATTGCTGTGCGTAACGTTTTCGCCTGGGCCGTGATCTACAACTATCAGAGGTTCTCTATTAATTAACCAACTTTCAAAAATACATCCTCTTGGCATCAACCATTCCAAATCATCTTTATCCTTCCTCGCCAATCGCGGCATCCAGCAGTGAGTGCATTTTAGGTACGAACGGTTACGGCGTGGACTTACTCGGAATCGCGAACTTTCGGGCTTGTTTGCTAGCTTGTCATATGATAGAAGACGGGCTACAATACTGGGTTCCTAGACGATTCAGAGCGAATATGAACTATCTTGGGACAGTACGGTTGAGGGAAGTCTCGCATTTTGGGAAGCCGGTTGATTATTATTTTCTCGAAGCGATATCGTTCGATTAGGGAATATACTGCAGCGAGCATTAAGCCTTGCGGAACATTCTCTTATCAGATGCCTCAGACGGGTGCCGGAAAACCAGACTGTTAGCACCAGGTGTAATACATCTGTGGGATGAAGCGGGGGAAGGATATTTGTCGACCTAAATCAAGTTGTTTTGCCACCCGACTCAGTTACCTACCCCTCGACCCAGTCACCACCCCCTGCTTGACTCGATCACCTACCCCCTATTACGTACTCCCCCCACTAGTCGCATCTACATCATGTATATATATTCTCTTTTCTTTCATAGATCAATCAATACACGAGTTCTACAGATCGACAATATTGTGCTTTGTCCCTAGGGATGGCAAGGTAGAGCAGTTCATGCTGTTGGCCCCAGAAGGCACCGTAGTAGCCCACATATGGAGGAGTTTAGAATTGAAATGCGCTATGGCTTGGATGGTCTATCAATCCAAAGCGGTTTCAGCAATACGGAGAATGAGGAGTATTTGGTGAAGAACTGTGCGAGACTGCATCTGGGGCATAACTTCTTCATTGTGTAACGGCGGATATACCCTATATCTTCAGTGAAACGCAGCTAGGCTCTAAGCGCCCAAACTTTAATTTTATCCAGAAGTATGCGGAGTTCCTTTTTTTTCTTGCTCGGTTCCAGAGTAAATGAAGCTTGTATTAGCAGATTTACGAAAACCCATAAGCAATCTATGTTTCCCGCTGTTCCTTACGGATATTACAGACAGAGAGTGCTACAGTACGCCAAATCCCGCATTACTGTCCTTATTCTCTGATTCCATACTGACCCTGCTTCCTAAGGCCTCTTGAGCGGGGAAATTTAGCTGCATCATGATGCTCGCTCAATGTTTATCTATACTCCTGTCACAAGTCCTTCTGAGATTTGCAGTCACAACACATACAGTCAAAGGACATAACAAGATTCAGAGAGTAGTATGCTATCTAGCGATGTCAGCGTTAAACAGTTGTTGAACGGATGATCAGTAATGAGAATTCTGTCTATCAAATGTGGCTCTAGGGCCTCTATACATACATGAGGTAGGTATATGCAACCGAGACAGGTGGTAAGACTCATGAGGGTAAGCAGCCGAGTGGTGAGATCAGGGATGCATATAATCAACGTAATCGTAATCAGCCCATTGATTTTGATTATTATAAAATCACCGCACCTGATTCTGATTGATTACATTGATTATATTGATTATCTATTCACTTGCTCGCAGAGGTAGAGATATATTCTGAATAATGTATTGATTGGGGGTGTAGGCCCGAGGAGAGGGTAATCATCTCAGCCTGCTGTATCGCATAGTAGGTTCCCTACTGTCTCAAGCAGTGGTAGATGATTACACACTCATTGCCCCCCTCGGGCCTACCGCAAGCCTAAGAGGCTGCAAAATCTATCTATAGGGTGGAGGGTGGGAAAGCGAAAAGCCGAAAGGCTGATTGTGATAGATATTGATGTTGCTGTTCAGAGGGAAGGCGTGACTTCGCTTTAAATAGACATTTTTATTTATTCACTTGCTCGCAGAGATAGAGATATATTCTGAATAATATATTGATTGGGGGTGTAGGCCCGAGGAGAGGGTAATTATCTCAGCCTGCTGTATTGCATAGTAGGTTCCCTACTGTCTCAAGCAGTGGTAGATAATTACACACTCATTGCCCCAAACAACGCGTACCGTTAGAAGCTAGCGGTATAAGGCCTGCCCCACAACCAATATAGAAGTAGGAATATATCTCGTCTTTTTTTGCGCCCGTAGGGTATCATTAAAAGACCATTTAGGTAACCCAGAACCTAGGTAATATCGAAGGCTGTTAACGACAAACCCAGGGGTACAAGGCCTGCGCCCAATAACCAATATAGGAGTAGGAATATATGTCGTCTCTTTACGCCCATAGAGTATTATTAAAAACCGTTCGGGTAGGTAATATCGAAGGCTATTAACGACGACGACGTAGTAAGCTAGAAAGCGTCAATTCAAAACCTGTTAAAAAACCCTGTGGGAA
>Ga0307515_10012487_pt1 | contig 15976 bp, 9 predicted proteins | sample 17_EM_MG_FD_194513 | JGI IMG/M metagenome (GOLD analysis project Ga0307515, IMG submission 194513) | Populus trichocarpa ectomycorrhiza microbial communities from riparian zone in the Pacific Northwest, United States - 17_EM | ecosystem: Host-associated > Plants > Roots > Unclassified | place...
ATAGATAATCTGAATCTAATTTAACTTGCCCTTTCCATAAAGGCTGGCTATACATAAATAACTCTCCAGGGAACCCATAGAGGTGGGAAGGACGGCGATCTTGATTTTTGTCGGCCGGCGGTGGGTTACCCACTAAGGTTATGGCTAACCCTTTACTTAAAAATATAGACCAAGTGTTTGTCTGATTGATGCAGTGTACAGTGATCAAAGATATAAAATTAGGGTTTTATAAGCTTTTAAAAATTAAAACTACAGCTATAAACTATAGAGGGAAAAAAAAAGGGATTTCTCAAGCCCTAGAATTATAGTTTATAAAATATAGAGAAAACTCTAAATTAAAAAGTTTAGAATAAATTTTGGAATAATCAATATATAATATATTTTGAAAATAAACTATAAAATTATTTAAATAATGATTAAAATAATATAAGCTAATTAAAATCAAATCAAATTAAGATTCTAAAACCTGAATAAGAAAGGAATCCCAAAATAACTAAAAAATTAAGAAAATCCCTAAACAATAACTTATAAGGCTAATTTCAGTATGATCTCTATCTTAGTTAGTTATAAGGAGTTGAACCATTATAAAATTGACTTGTAAAACATGCTGATCAAATTTCAACTTTATCCAACAATAAAATAAAAAATTATGCTTGTTTACTAGAAAATATTTTTGACTGGTTCAAATTAATTCTTTATTCTTATAACACATCACACATCATGATAATGTTATTCTTATAGCACAATTATTTATATTTTTTTAATCTAAAAATAATATATGTTAAGATTTTAAGCACGCAAACTTAAAAGAAAGAAAACTTGCTTTTTAGTATATTTTGTTTATTTATTGGAAAGTGTTTTCATGTAAAACACTTTTCTAATTTTTTTCATGTTTAGCTATATTGTTAAAAAATGATTGGTAAAATTTACTTTCTAGTTAAAAAGAAAGCATGAGCTGTTTATTAGTTTAAAAGATTAAAAAACACTTTACATAAATGACAATAAAACTATAATGGGGTGTGTGTGTGTGTATTAGGGTATATTAATATACAATATAAAAATATATTGACTTGATATATTAGTGCATTTAATATTTTAATTTAAATAATATTGCTAGAAAATATATTCAAATACGAAACATGATATGTTATACAATACTCATACATTTTAAATCATATAAATTGTGTTATAAAATTTACTTTATAAAATTTACATTTTAAATCATGGAAAGTATTATTTCATGTATGGCTATATTGTGAAAAATTGGTCAGTAAAATTTACTTTCTAGTAAAAAAAATTCATAAGCTTTAAATGGATGAAAATGTTTTTTGATTTAAAAGATTGAAAAACTCTTTCCATAAATGATTCAAAAACTATAGTGGGAGTGTGTTTGTGTATTAGGGTATATTAATATACAATATAAAAGTATATTGATTTGATATATTAGTGTATATAATACTTTAATTTAGATAATATTGCTAGAAAATAAATTTAAATAAAGAACATGTTATGTTATACAATACTCATACATCTTAAATCATATAAATTGTGTTATAAAATTAGAATACCATAGAAAAAAAATTTATTTTCAATGATCTCTAAACACCAAACAATTGTTACATGTCTATAACATGCATAGTTACATTTTATAAAATAAATTATATATAAATATATGATATAGTAAATTCTTTTTTGTTTCCCACCATTACACTTTTTATATCTCATTATTTTATTATAAGTAGACCAAGTAGTTACATTTAATGTTCTATACAAGTTAGATAAACTTGAAAAATATATATTAATAAGTGATTTTCAAGCTTATTTTCCATGGCATAATTAAAGAATAAAAAATATTATTCAACTTATTTTTTTATGATAATGCCAAACATAAAATAATAATCAACTTTTCAGAAATTCACTTTTTATGGAAACTATTTTTTTTTTTTAAAAAAACAAATTGCTTTCTAGCAAACAAACAAGACATATAATTGCTACCATGATTGTAGTAAAAAAAAGATCACACACGCACACTCAAGGGTGTGACTAAATCACTGTAACCACAATGTTTTCTGTTTTCTTTTTTTTTCTTTTTATTGTTTAGTTTTTTTTCTTCAATTTAACCATTCAACAATCCAATCTTATTTGTTTTTTAGCTTTTTTAATCATTCAATATTAGATTGTATGAGAATAGTGTTTTGTATTTTTTTTTAATTTTCTTTATGTGGGGTTACATGACGGTCTCATGGATTTAATTTTTTTTCTTGATTTAAATCTTCAACATTAGATCTGTTGAAAGTGAAGACTTTATAATTTTTTTTATTTGCTTTTTATGAATTTATCCCAATATCATGATTTAGGTCGCGAATTTAATAGGAAAACTCGAGTGGATTCGGGTTGTTTTTTTTCTGTAATGCTTTTTCTAATTGATTCTTTTCGATTTTATCCTTCAATATTGAGTTGATTATTATTTTTTATTTAGATATGATTATCTTGATCTCATTATCAAGGTTGCAAGTTTGATAAGTTGATTTAGTTTGACTCTATTTAGTTTTTGGTTTTTTTTTAATTGGGCTTTGTAATTTTTTTTCAATTTACTTTCTATAAGGTTATCCTGATCAGGCTGACCCGAGTTTTAGGTTTGACAAGTTGACTTTTTTTATTTTTTAATCCCTTTTTAATTGAATTTTTTTTTCAATCTCTCCCTCCAACAACTCAAACTTCTTTTTTTTATTTAGTTTTTTTTTTAATTTCATCTTTCAATATTAAGTTGTTTTGGAATTGCGGTTCATAAGTTTTTTCAATTTGCTTTACGTAGAGTTATATCAATCTCATGAATTTAGTTTTTTTTCTCAATTTAAACTTTCAACATTGGATCTGTTGAAAATAAAGCTTCATAAACTTTTTTATTTGGTTTTTATAGAGTTATCTCGGTTTAATGATTTAGGTGGAGGGTTCAATAGGTTAGCCCGAGTTGACTTGAGTTGTTTTGGTTTCTGTTGTTTTTTTAATTGATTTCTTTTAAATTTCATCATTTTATATTGGGTTGACTGAAAATTGAGTTTCATAAGTTTTTTTTTTCAATTTATTTTATATAGAGTTATCCTGATCTTATGATCAAGGTTACAAGTTTGACAAGTTAATCTGAGTTGACTCGAGTAGTTATTTTGTTATTTTTTAATTTAACATTTTTCTTTCAATTCTTTCCTTTATCATTGGGTTGATTAAAAACTGATCTTCATAATTTATTTTGATTTACTTTTTATAGGGTTATCATAGTCTCATGACCCTAGCCGTAGATTTGTTAGGTTAACCCAGGTCATCTTATTTTTTTTTAAATAATTTCATCTAATACGTCGTCTTATCAATATTTAGAAAAGATATTGCCCAATATGCATTACATTTTGAATTCGTGATTATTTTTTTTTACTAGAAATCACATCAGCAACGTTTGAATAATAAAATTTATTTAAACTGCAACATAACAAGTGACAATGATCTAAGTATAAACTATAAAGAAACAATCAAATAATTTCCAAAATAAAGATGAAGCTACTCGGCTTTAGTGATCAAGTTAGGAGCTACCCTGCACTCAAATGTTTAGCAACCAAATGAATTTAATCACAAAGTAAGGCCTTCATCATCATTACATAGAAATGTTAGTGTTATATAAGCTTTTTCTTCTTGTTGTTTTTTTTTATATATATAAACTAAGATTCTTTTGAATTTTATTTATCAAAACATGATAACTTTTTAACTTATTTTCCAAACAGAGTTTTTTATGTCAAATAGACTCTGCGCATAAGCATTCCATATCATTTTTTAAAATATCAATAAAAGTGAAATTAAAATTTAGAACAAATAAATAATTTAAAAGGTAAGAAACTCACCTCCCTATTCTATTTCTCCTAGGTTGAGTATTTTTGTTTTGGTCCCTATTTTTGTTTTTTTTCCTTTTCCCATCAATTTTTACACTTGAAATGAAAATCTAACAAAAGCAAATAAAATGGTTTTGTAACACAAAACTAATAACTAATATTCATATAAATTAGTGTCTTATAATTTGTTGAGAACTAATCTTAACAAAGAGACCGAAAGAAGTTGGAGGAAGAATTAAAAGAAAAGAGAGAGTTATGAAAATGTAGAATTGCAGGATTTTCTTTTTTGATATTTCTTGAATTACACATTTTAAAATTCATGATTATATACATTGGATTTCCCTCTAATTCTAACTGCTTAACTAACTAACAAAATCAACTATTAATTGCCACTAACTATTTATTTTTCAAACAAGATTCATGTGCTAATTCTAATTATTTCTTTAAGAAGAACTTATGCTTGAACTATACCTTCTATATTGCTTCCAAAACTGGTCTTCTACAATTATCCCATATGTCTCTAATAGTTTTCTTCTGCTTCTTATTCTTGTTGTAACAACTGCCTCGCCTTAAAAGGATTCTTGACCTAAAAAATATGTGTTGAAATTTGAAAATTGAGTTCATCAAGATCTTCTCAAATGACATTTTCTACAAAGAGTTTGGACCACCTTACCAATCCTATTATAGTAGCCTTTTTTCCTTCATTAATTTTCTATGTAAGATTGCTAATAGAGTCACCTTAACCCTACCAGATTCATCCATGATTGGCAGTTTTGAAGAAAGAACTGCATTCTCCCCAACGTTTTTTTTAATAGTGAAATGTGAAAAACTAGATGAATTAAAACACCTTCTAGCAACTGTAATCTATAAGCTACAACACCAACCTTTTGAGTTATCTTATAAGGGCCATTAAACCTAGGATTAAGCTTGAAATTCTTCCTGAGAGTTACACTCATATACCTGTAGGGATGTAATTTTAGATATCTGAAATCACCGATCTAGAATTCTCTCACAGTCCTACCTTTATTAGTAATTTGTTTTATTTTATTTCTAGCTAAGTACAATTGCTACTAAAAAATGTTGTCTATGTTTTCTCTAGCTATAAACATATCTTCCACAACTACTACTGAGGATACCCCTTGTGCAACTATCTATCTACTAGGAGGGAAATAACCATACAATGCTTAAAAATGACATATTTTGATGGTTGAATGGTAACTTGTATTGTACCACCACTAAGCTAAGGACAACTATGAATTCCATCTCGTAGGATTATACATTGTCATGCATCGTAGGTAAGTTTATAAACACTAATTGACCCTCTTAGTTTGTCTATCTGTTTGAAGATGGTAAGCAGAACTCATAAGAAGAACACCCAACCTTTTAAACAATTTTTTCCTATTCACACTTATAAAGATTTTGTCCCTTGTTAGTTACAACTACAATTGAGGCTGACAATCCATGATTTTTGTAGAAACAATTAAAGAATACTTAAGCAACATCATAAGAAAAATAATGATGAGTTAAAATAATGAAATGAGCATATTTTGTAAATCTATCTAGCACCACCAATAATACATCTTTTTAGATTTAGGTAAAGATTCAATAAAGTCCATTGTGATACCCCTTCAAGTTCCCTCTGGTACTGGTAGAGGCTGCAATAAGCCTGGATAAGCCACTATTTCTATTTTTTCCCTTTTATAAACATCACATTCTTCTATCATTTATTTCATTAGTTGTTTCATAGATGACCAATAAGACAATGCCTTCAGCCTCTTATAAAAGTTTTGAATCCATGCATGCCCTCCATTATAAGAATCATAAAAAGCATTAACTAGTCTTTTTCTTAATTCTTCATCACTTCCTATCACAATCCTATTTTTATAATTCAGAATGCCATCCACTAATTCAAATTCTGGCTAACTATTAGCATTAACCAATTTTCAATCACTACATTCTTGAATTTAGGATTTAGTGCATAAGACTTGTTGGTCTCCTCATACCATACTGGCACCACTGCTGTCAGAACATGAATACTTTATTGCTTCTTCTTATTTGCATCAAGATTCAATGTGGTGTTTATATACAAATCTTATTTTTTGAACAAGGCATCTACAACTAAATTATCTCTTCCCTGTCTGTATTGTATGATATATTTCAATCCTAGTAACTTTGTTAATCCTTTCCTTTGCATTAGAGTATGTATTTTATATTCCAACAAATACTTTAAACTTTCATGGCCAGTCTTTATGACAAATTGATCATGTTATAGGTAGTGTCTTCATTTGTATATTGTTATTAAGATGGACATGTATTATTTTTTATAAATGGATAACCCCAAGTGTTGAGGACTTAAGGCCTTACTAATATAAGCTAAAGGTATGCCCTTTGACTCAGTATTCCTCCTAACCCTACAACACAAGTATCAGTCTCTAGCACAAACACCTTATGAAAATTCGATAAGGCCAATATTAGAGCCTCACATAAGGCCATTTTAAGTTGCTCAAATGTTGCATTAACCACTTCATTCCATTTGAAATTGTTTTCTTTAATAAATCAGTTAATGGTTTACTGATAATGTTAAAACCCCTAATGAGTTTCCTGTAATATCCAGCTAGACCAAAAACATTTCTCAACTCCTTCACAGAATAAGGAGTAGGCCAAGTCCTCATATCTTCAGTTTTTTAAGGATCAGTTCCCACCCTTTCGGCAAAGATAGTATATCCTGGATAACCTATTTTCTCTTTATAAAATGAGTATTTAGATTTCTTTACAAATAGTTGATTATGTATCAGTGTTTCTAAGATAGTTCTTAAATGAATGATATGCAATTCCATTGTGAAACTATATGTCAATGTGTCATCGAAAAATATTAACACAGATCTTCTTAAATAAGGCTCCAGTACATTATTCATCAAAGCTTGAAACGTGGTTGGAGTATTAGTCAAGCCAAAAGGCATTACCTTGAATTCATAATGTCTTTGATGAGTCTTGAAGGCTATCTTTTTCACATATTTTGTATTCATCTTTAGTTGATGTAACTTGATCTCAAATCTAGTTTTGAGAAGTATCTGGATCCATTAAGTTCATCTAACAACTCATCTATAAGAGAGATTAAAAATTTATTTTTGATTGTAAGATTGTTCAACTCCTTGTAATCCATATAAAACCTTCATATATTATCCTTCTTTTTTACCAAGAGAACCGGAGATGCAAAGAAGCTAGAACTATGTTAAATAACTTTATTTGTCAACATCTTATTTACCAACTTTTTTATTTCATCTTTATAAATAAAAGAGGTTTTTTAGGGTCTAATATTTACTATTTTATCATTTAGGATAAGAGGGATTTTATGATCAAGTTTCTTTCTGGAGGTAAGGTTTTTGGCTCAGCAAATACAGGCTGAGATTTTTCCAATAATATTGTCACTTTGTATTACTTCCTTTCTTATTGAATTCTTCCAAGGCTGTTAAAAAAGAAAATTGACCTACAAAACCAAATATTGTTTCATTCAAATTCTTATGAAGCTTTGTTGCCACCATCATCTACAGTTTAGCTTCTTCAACCATTTCCTTTAACTCAACAGTTTTTCCTTCTCTCTTAAAAGAAATCTTTATTTTGATAAAGTCAAACATAATAGAACAATACTTTTAGCTAGTCTACTCCCAATACCATATCACATCTCTCTAGCTTCAACAATCCTAGATCAATTTGAAACTAATAACCTTCCATGAAGCATGAGAGTTTTGAGCATTATGCATCACACTTCAACACATTTTCATTTTCTACTGTGACAACCAATGTAGTAATTATTTCCATCATTGGTTTAACCTCATAAACAACACATTCATCAATAAAGTTGTGGGTACTCCCACTAACAATCAAGATCACTAATTTTTTTCCAAGATAACTTTCTCTAATCCTGATTGTGTTATGGGCATAACTTTCTACCAATGCATTCAATGATAGACCATATTCTTTAATATCTTCAGCATCTATCTCATTATTTCTACCTTTTATTTGTTTCATAAAGTCATCCTCTTATTTCTTATATCCTTTTATCAAATGTATACTTTTATTTTGACATAAATAACCAGGACTGTATTTTTCTCAATACTTATAACATTGCTCCGGTAGTTTTTTTATTCATAAACAAATTATTAAGGTTGTTTTGAACCTTGTGTTGTATCATTCTTAACTGGATTGTAAGACATTGATGGTTAATTATTTGTCAATCTATTAGTATTGATTGGAACCATTGATCTTGTGGCCATCTTATTCCTCCTGGCCATAGTAAGTTTTGATTTTTCCTACCATTTGGATTGTTCAAATGCCTGTATTAATGTGATTAGCTTTAAAATTTTCAACATAGGCTTCACAACTTTCTTAAGTCCACTGATGAAGCTTGAAATGTAATAAGATTCTGGCAATGTAAGGTTCTTGACAATCATTAAAGATTTAAGTTCTTCAAACTTCTCAATGTATTCTTTTATTCCTTTCTATTGTGTCAATTTATTGAATTCTTCTACCGCTTTTTCTTTGTTGCCAAATATCATACAAATTCCTTTTGTAAAATCATCCTAACTAGCCATACCTTTACTGTTTCGCATGTATCCTTCAAACCATACCTCAGCTATTCCTTTTAAGTATATAGAAACTATCTCAACACACTAACCAATAAGAGTAAAGTATAACTTAAAGTGTTTTTTTATATTTTCTAATCCAATTTTGAGGGTTATCTCCATAGAAATTTGTTATCTTTACCCTGGATAGAGCATTATTATAACCAAGTTCCTGTCCTTCAAAAAATTAACCTTCTCTATTCTTGTATGTGTTTTTGGTTGTGGTAGAATTCCATTAGAAATTGGATTGTTCCTTACACCAAGCAATAAAATATTTCTGCCTTCTTTTTCAGCTTCTTGATTGTTAACCATTATTGAAGCCAACCTAGAAGTGAATTATTTGTTCTTTATGTTTTGTTCTTCCCATTGCCTTTGATTATGCAGAAGTCCATCATTCATGCCTTGTAATTGTTCTTAAAATTTATCATGTATTCTCTGAATTTGTTCTTCCATTTTGTTTCCATGCTCTTCCAAGGCTCTATCTGTATTGTTTTCAACCATATTTAACAGTAATGATTGGATCTTTTGGGATCTGATACCAATTTGTTAAGAACTAATCTTAACAAAGAGGTCAAAATAAGTGGGAGGGAGAATTAGAAGAAAAGAGATTATAATGAAATTACAAAATTACATGATTTTCTTTATTAATATTTCTTGAATTGCACGTTATAGAATTCCTGATTTATATACATTGGATTTCCCTCCCATTCTAACTGCCTATCTAACTAACAGAATCAACTACTAATTGTCACTAATTGTTTATTTATCAAACAAGATTCATGTGCTAATTTTAATTATTTATTCAACAAGAACTTTTGCTTAAACTCTGCCCTCTTTGTTACTTTCAGGACTGATATTCTACAATTATCCCACATGTCGTGCCTCTAATAGTCTTCTTTTATTTCTTATTCTTGTTGTAACATAATTTACCTTCAATCTATATTTTATCTCACTTCTGTGCATATATAAGGGTAGAAATTGAAGCATAAGAAACTAATTAATCTACAACATGAATTTTATTCAAAAAACTCATTCCAAACTCAATGAGTGTTTAAGAGTGACGTAGCTTTTGTTTTTTAGTGTATTTCACTTGGAAAGAAATCAAATGAATAATTTTTAATATTTTCTGATAGTTTTAATGCTCTGATATAAAAAAAAATGAAAAAAATTATTTTAATACATTTTTAAATTAAAAGCTCCTTATACCATAAAACACACATGCAGAAACCAATGAAAATCCATATAATGATTCCCGAGTTTAAAAAGAGAGAAAAGAATCATTCAAGGCATACAACGAATGAAAATGTAATTATATATAGCAATAAATTACAATGTGCATGCTTTATGTCGAGGAGATGAATCGTTTTTTTTTTTATTATTAAATTTGATAATTGAGTGTGAACTTTATTTAAAATATTTAAGTCTTGTGATAGGTAATTTATTTTTAATTTTATATAGAGAGAATTATTTTATTGATTTCATTTTCTCTTAAGAATTTTTATTGAGCACTTACTTGTAAAGCATTTGATTTATTAACTAAAAAATAACATGATAATCGATATCGTACATGGAAAAAAAAATATCTAGTGTAAGAAATAAAATTAAACCAAACTTGATAATTTAACCTAAACTTGATAGATATCAATATGACTTGATTTAGATGTGTGGATTTTTTTATATAGTTATCTTACTCAATAAGGATAATGGATAGAGTATAATATCATTAAACTTGATCCAATCCAACCCAAAACCTGATCAAAGCATACGAAAAGCATTTATAGTTTTTAAATTCAATATAATATTCGTATACCCTGTTATTATACACGAGCGCGCATGCACATATATAAATTTCTTATTTAATAAAAATAAAAAAAAATCTACTTATAAATACCCATTTTGTTTTAAAGGGCAAGCGCACATGTCCAAGTTGCAAGACAAAACAAACAAGAGCCTTAAAAAAATTGGATTTGAAATAGAATGATGATTACTAATGTTAAAAGTATTTATAAAAATTATGACCCTCCTGAAACCATTACAACTGGGTAAACTGCTAATTAGGAAAGGCATGCATTCTTGTTACTATAATAATACTATGTACAATCATGTCTTGGTAGTGGTAGATTAGGCAAAAAGACTGTAGGAGCGGCCTAGGTACCATTTTTTTTAACCTAATGCCAAAATACAGCACAAGCCTGAAGCCCCACCTTGTTCCCAAAGAACAAAAGTCAACATCGAGTCAGAACATGCACATGAGAAGCATAAGCAGTAGGGGCCATTTTTTCATAATGGAAATGGGGCTCTTGAGCCTGAAATGGTCGCTTTAGAAGCTCCACCTTCACACCTCCTAGAATGGAGGAACCACGAGACCAAAGATTTGAGGGCAAAAACAGACGTTAGTTACTGCTCCCCTCTTTTGTTCAGCGTGGAGACAGAGAGAAAATCAATGTGTTTATTCTAGTTTCCAAGCACAGGAGAGAAAAACCAAAACTAGAGAGAGATAAAAACACAGCCAATTCAGCTTTAGATTTCTAAGAATCTGAACATTTCAATGTTCTTTTTATTATTATTTTATCCCTTTTGTCATGGATAAAACCTAGCAGTGAGCAGTTTGTGACAGGCAAAGTTAAAAGCGAAAACTGTGGCCAGTGGCCCCCTATAGCAAGGGAAGGGGCCAGTTTTTAGGCCGAAAGGGGATTCGGACGCCAACTTGCCCCTTAAAAAATACGAAGGTTGGTACCACTCGGCCACAAGGCCGTTGGTGCATAAATTTCTAACAAGTTGCCATGGATTCTAAAAACGAGTAAGAAGCTAAACCTTTGTGAGAAAGAAACAGCACTTCCATCTCACTTTGACAGCATTATATATATAAAAAAAAAAACAGCTGCTTTTTAACAAGCTCACCTTTTCTTTTTGACAAGTGAGTTTGTCAAGATTTTTGTAATGGCATATCCCTCAAGATCAAGGTATCATGGACACAATTTTAAGTACAGTGGGCACCCATAAGATCTGAAAACAATATTTCTCCACCTCATGACCAGATATTACATTTCACCTCGACAATCTAAAGAAACAAGGCAAAAGATTCCAGTTACATTTCAAGGAGGAGGCCAGCAACATCTAAGCAGAAGTCAAGTTTTGTAATCAGAATTGTCTGCTTTTTATTCTGGTTTCTAATCACCTCGGCTATGAGGAAAGCAGAAATTGTGAACAGATAGCTATGGCGGAATATCCCCAGAAGAAAACAAATCAGAACACAGAAAGTAGAATTAGCTGATGCTAAAAGAAGAGTTGTTGCCAGAATAGAAACTCTTGATAGAACCAAATGAACTTGTTACATCCTTTAATCTCATAAATCATGATAATCAAGGTTAAATAACAGAAGGCAAAGCACCATGAAAACTATAATAATCATCAAAGAAAAAAATAAAACTTGATTACAGTCATTATAGCATCCAGCTCTCGAAACTAATTTAAAGGATGCCTGGTAGAAATGGAACTGATGCTGTATGTTTACTTTCAACATTAGCTTGTTCTTCATGCATTTGCCCTTTCATCCCCGCCTCCTCCAGAGACATACAAGTTTCAACAGAAGAGTTGTCTTTAACTTCAAAATCATCATCCACGACAACAATACTTCTAGTATCAGTATCTCCATGCTCTTGCTCTTCCACAGCTAGCTTCTCCAGGTTCTAACTTCTTGCAACTGAAAGAATATCTTTAACTATCATGCTATTTGACTGGAATATGATCCACAAGTGCAATTGTTTCATTCTCAGACTCCTTAAGTTGTTCTCTACCTGAAACAGTTTTTTGTCACAGATTTATCATCTTCATCCATCATAACTTCCAGGTTATTTGCAACTGAAGAGACATTTTCAACTTTTGTTTCATCAGCAGCAACGAGAAGAGGAATATAATCTACCATTGTAATCGAATCATCTCCCCGACTCTCCTAATTGTTCACTGCTTGAAACTTTTTCAGTCACTGGAATTTTTTTCTCAGTCTTTAACATCAATATCCATTATGTCTTCATTCAAAGAAACATTTTGTACATAAAACTACATCAGAGGAGTTCTCAATCTGATGAGCAAGAACATTAGCATTCTCACACAAAGTATCTGTTCTAGCATTATCAGCACTAGTATTTGCCTCAACGTCCAGGGTAGATGTCTGACTCATCGCACTCGCATTAGATAACACAACATTTATTTGACGACTACGGATGCTTATTGTGATTGCATATCATGCTTTTCATCTACTATTGAAGGAAGTATAACGTCTGATATGTTTGAATTCTTTGATTCTACCATGGTGGGGGTCCTCACATGGCTTCTAATTCCCTCATATTTGGTGAAAGGTCTCGTGTCATCATTTCCTCCTTCAAATACTCCACTAGTTGCAAGTGGCGCCTAAGTTGCCTGAATATTAGCTAAACAATTTGCACCCATGCTGTTAAAAACATCAGAAAAATCAATTGCTTTTGAAGCTATTTATGGATACTCTAGTGGTGGAAGAAAAAGACTTTTCCATATCATCCAGTTGTAAATCGCCCTCTAAATTCATTTACAGAAGAATCAGCACTTATGAAAATGAGATTCTCTCCACGAGTCCATTGCACTAGTAACTGAAAGCTCAGAAAGAGTATAGCTCAGATGATTAGTGAAAACATGCTTCAACTTTTCAGCTAAAAACAAAAATAAATCAGCCTATAAGTATATAAGACTTTCATACCGATACATGTAGGATGAATCACAACTATTTGTTCTTTTTTTAAAATAATCTTTTATTAAACAGCACTCAACGCACATTGAATTCGAAAATCAATTTTGTACCTGTAGGGATCCCAACAGTCCCAAGTGATGCTTCCATTCTAAACAGAACTCAATGCACATTGAATTTGAAAATCGATAAAACAGTGTTTTGCTTCCAGATGAGTAGAACATTCAACAATAAAATGAAAGTAGAGAGTGAATGGGGCTTAGACGCTTCAAGTTGACGATAGCAACAATTGTAAATAATGTCTAGTCAAAACACCAAATATTCTATAACTCTAGTTATTTACACATTTTCTTCAATGCAAACTCAATTCTGCAATAACATGAGATCCACGAATCTGGGGTTTCGTGATGGCATCCTTAAGTCCTTATATTTCTTATGCAGTAGGTCAATTAGCAGCTGCTTCGCAGAACCATTCAATGAGTTATGGAGGATAATCAAACACTCAAAACATGATTAAAGGAACCTCTACCAGCCAGACATACAATTTGTATTTCAGATAACCTAAAACAATAGCATTTGAGGAAATCAATGCCAAAAGGTAAGTAATATATACTATTGCTACTGGTTTTCTTTGGAGTCATTTTTCTTGATAAATTGTAGGGTTAACCATTATTTAATTGCTAATAATACCGTGTGTGGATGCATGAAAACAATCAACTTTTAGAGCTTTTGGAAGAATTGATATTTTCTTTGTAATTTTAGTCTTCCTATTTAGTTTTGGAATCCCCAAGTTATTTGGATCTTTTATTAGTTGTATAACTTTTAACAGTGAGTCCCTTTCCTATGAGGATTAGGATTTAGACTTACTAGTATAAATTAGGGCTGCCTATGATATTTTTCAGACACATCGTATATCTTATCAATCAGTTTCCATATTAGAGATTGTTACGATAATGATAGAGTGCAATTTTTCTTGTATAAAAATACATTCTATTTGGGTATTGACAGAACTAGACCGCAGCAAGAGTACACAAACAATAGCAATTCACTTAGAAGCACAAGGATAATTTTTCTACATCTGCACTAGACTTGTAAGGGTAAGGATCATTGCCACACATCTCCAGAGGACAACACAGGAATTATGCAACATTTACCATGTCTAGAAGATTAAGCAAGCTTGATTATTAAAAGGCGATCCAAGCAGAAATTTGAAAAAGCTCTCATGTTCTAGCATCATTCGTCCTCGTGGTTTTTAGCTAAATTGCCTTTGAACACTCATTCTTGCATGCTAATGATTCTTATTTCAACTGTGAGGAGTCACAGCAACACACATGTATCAACATCAATGTTTGTTCCAGCTAATCAATTTTTCTCCCCATCACAGAAATGCTGGTTTGTTTGCTGGAAGCTCACAATTTACAAGGACCAACCAGGCACCGACAATTTTCATGATATGATTTATACATGGTGCAGGCTGATGATTAAGTCCATAAAATTCAAACTCTGTGTTCCAAGACGAGTTTCATCTATCACTTGTTCTGATATCAGAAGAAGTTGATGGGATCCCCTTTCTTATGCTCCCATGTCCCGAAAGGTATCAGAGGCATGCACAGGTTTCCTCAGGCTGGACAGAGATTGGCCCTACACCTCCTAATATAAGAACTAATCCCAAAAAACTTCCCAAAAGGAAGAATGAGAGACTCTATTAGAACTAGTTGTCTGAGGTTAAACCGCACATGCAACAACAATCATAGCCAAGGACATGAAAACTTGGAGGCCCAAATCATACTAGCATCATGACAGCTCAACGATGAGTCCAGACTCATATGTACTGGAGAATAGAATATCTTCAATAGGGTTATTTTTCCCCAGCAACGGTGATGGTGTTCTATAAAAGAAACGCCGAGAATTGCGAAAAAATTTCTGTGTCGAACTTGTCAAGTGGGGAGAGGGGGTAATGTGATTGGCATGCCATTACATCAAAGCATTACATATTTCTAAGAAACATGTGTTGAAACATGTGTTGCAAAGTACTTCATCGTAAACATGCATCGCATGTCATTCACAAACAAGAAATGAGACAGATTCTTGGATTTCTTCCAATAAATTTGACTTCACTTATCACCATGGCTCGTTACCAAAATGATTCTAAACTTTAATGCCTTAAGCAAACCACAGAGCATTGAACAGTCCCAAAACTCACCTTCGCTTCGCATTGGGTATCGTTTGCCTCCTCACTTGAACATCAGCAATAAGATCAGCGTATGTAATTCCGAAATAAACTCCATGCTGATTATGAATACCAAAAGAAAAGATTAAAAAAAAAGCCCATCAGGCAAAACCACCAACAAAAAGAAATAAATTAAAAAGAAAAAATGAGAAAGCTATTGAACAGCAAACAAACCTCTATCGCAGCGTTAACCACAGGCAGCTTTTCAAAACAGGATTTCCAGCGTTAAGCGCCTGGACCTGAGAAGGCAATGGAAGGAGCCACGTGGAGTGGAGTAAAGAGAAAGAGAAGAGAGTGGGATTGAGCAACGGTCGTCGCCTTCTTAGATGCTGCGGTTGTATGCGATGCCACTCTATCAGAGGTGGTGTCATGGGGCATGTTAAGGTCGAAGAATCAATCCCCTTTTTCATATTAATGATGATTTTTTTTTTTCAAATTTCTTTATTGCATTTGATTACAGGGACGAAGACAATAAAAATAAAAGAAACGCGTCCATGAACATTTTTTTTTTTTTTTTATCTATTTATTA
>Ga0307515_10012488_pt1 | contig 15975 bp, 7 predicted proteins | sample 17_EM_MG_FD_194513 | JGI IMG/M metagenome (GOLD analysis project Ga0307515, IMG submission 194513) | Populus trichocarpa ectomycorrhiza microbial communities from riparian zone in the Pacific Northwest, United States - 17_EM | ecosystem: Host-associated > Plants > Roots > Unclassified | place...
GTTTCTTCTAATGTAATTTTTTGTAGTACATTTAATAATTTAAGATAGCTGCATATGACTCGTAAGTGGCATCTAAGCAATGCTATTTTCTTAAAAAGCTTATGAAATATGTTTTTTTTGTTAATTCTTGTTAACTGTTCTAAGGTAAAAAAAAAACTCATTTCTGCTTACTTAGAGTCCGTTTAACATTGTGGTAGCTATTGTTTTTTAAAATATTTTTTACTTAAAAATACTTTAAAATAATAAATTTTTTCTTATTTTTTAAAATTTATTTTATGACATCGATGTATTAAAACAATCTAAAATACTAAAAAAATATTAATTAAAAAAAAAAATCAAAATTTTACAAAAACCAACGCAAGAGGGAGCCTGGTATGGATCTAATTATTGTTAGATAAATTGTCAAAATCAAATAAATCTCATTCTCATGAAAAGCTATATTTAAAGAAATTTGGAAAAAGAAAACAAAGGGAGGTATTTCTTATCAAATATAACAAAAACTAAAAGCAATTTAACCATTTAAGATGATAAAAACTTATATGAGAATTTTTTAAAAAAAATACAAGAGGATTTGCTATGTAATTTGCGACCTAAGGAATGCAAATATGATACTTTAATTAATGATATCTTATTGAAATATTAACTTATCTTGTACATATTTATATTTTACCATTTTTTAAGAAATATATATACAAATAATGAGTATCTGAATTAAGCACAACTAATCCTTTGTAAAAATAATAAATTATCGATTAGGTGTAATTTAGAAGGATAATAAGAACGTTAAAATCACTCATTTTAACTTTCTTTAATAATATTCACGACATATAGATTGATGTACATATCTATGTACGTATACATATGTGTGGGTGTGCTGTGTTTTATTATAGTTTATCATTTAAGTTGTAAGAAATTTATAAAAATATGTTAATTCATATGAAAGAAGTATTCATAAATTATGATTGTCAATTTGTTTAATAAAAATATCTGTGAGGATCTTTCTAATTAGATTGGAATTTTATAAATGTTCGTCCATATCCAAATCCTAATTTGTTCAGCTCAGATTTAAGAATCTATTATATTTATCTTTCTGTTTTTTTTTTTTAAAATGTTGTGTTCACTATATTTCAATATTTTCTTCAAGCACTACAGAGATGAGACGAATGTTTTTAAACCCTAACCTTTAAATCCAGCTTAAGTTCCGGTCACCGGGTTTTGACCGGGTCACTAAATCATCCAGATTAATTCTAAATTTTTTAAAATTAAAATAATGTTGTTTTGATAAAAAATAAAAAAATAATTAATAAATTATAATTAAATTTTTGATTAAATCTTATCGAATAAATTGCATTATGAGATCTACCCACCAACCAAATTTTACTTTTATTTTTTTATAAACTCGTCCTGGTTTACCGAATTAGCGGATTCTCAAAGAATTTAAAACTATAGATGAGACGAGAGCCGATGGCCCACGTCGTCTCTGGGGCAGCAGTTATTTTAGTTGATGCTTCACAATTCTATTGAGTTTTATTATGAATTCTTACATAACTTTAGGTTTTTTTTTTTTTTTTTTTTTAGCACTGGTAAATGGTATTATACTTTTTTTAGGCTGTTTCCAGAGGTGGAGCGAAGCCGGCGCATTAGAATTGGAGGATCAAATTAAAAAAAAAAAATTAGAAAGGGCAGGAGTTAAAATTTAATAATTCCAGAGCTAAAATTTATAATTATTTAAGAGAGATGCAGGGAGAAAAATGATTTTTGCACGGGCTACGGCCTGCCGGCCACTCCTGTTGTTTTTGTCAGATAACTAATTTGAAATGAACTTGTTTATTCTAGGAGAATGTGATTACATTTCAAAAATAACAGCTGAAATGTAAATAAAGATATTTAGAGGTGTTTGAAATTACAGTAAATTTTATTTTCAAAATTTTTTAAAAATATATATTTTTTTAAAAATAAGTTAACGTTTTATATTAGTGTTTTTCTGGTAATTTTAATATACTAATATAAAAAATAAAAAAAAATTATTTTAATATATTTTTAATTAAACAATATTTTTTTAAAAATACTATATATTATAATATTAAAAATACACTTAGCAATACTAAAATAAAAATGATAATTAGCAAGACGTTTATTATACATGTAATTATACATTAACAATATTCAAAATGATGTGGGCGAATCACTTTTCCCCCACATCAAAATCATTGTGGATTACAACAGTAATCCACAGTGTATTTTTTTTTTGTTACTTTTTTGTTTGTTTTACTTTTTTTTTGCACTTTTTATTTTTTTCCCCCTTTTGTTTGTTTTTTTTCCTAAAATTATCTTTGTGAATTTTAGTTTTTTAATATTAAGCTGATTAAAAATTTTGCTTTGTAATTGTTTTTCTTTAAAATACTGTGGATTGCTACGGTGTTTTTCTACATGGTTTTACTATTTTATTCTTTTATTTTTCAAAATTATATTTGTTGATATTATTTTTTCAATATTAAGTTGATTGATAATTTAGTTTTATATATTTTTTTTAAAACATTGTTGATTGCTACAGTTTTTCTCCACATGATTTTTTTTGTTTGTTTTTTTTATGATTTTCTCCAAAATTATCATTTTCAATTTTATTTTTTAATATTGAGTTGGTTAAAAATTACAGTTACAATATGTGAGGGAAGCACTGTAGCTTTCCTCGCAAATTACGGTGGATTGCTACGGTGTTTTTTTCCACATAGTTTTTTTTTCTAAAATTGTCTTTGTCAATTTTATTTTTTTGATATTAAACTGGTTAGGAATTACAATTAAGTAATAAGCTAAAGGGTGTTGGGAATTCACTGTTCACCCACACCCAATACATTGTGGATTACAATAGTAATCCACAATGCATTCCTTTTTTTTTGTTTATTTGTTTTTTCAAAATTATCTTTGTCGATTTTACTTTTTTAATGTTGAGCTAGTTAAAAATTTTGCTTTGTAATTTTTTTTCCTTTAAAATACTGTGAATTGCTACAGTATTTTCCTACATGGTTTTTCTATTTTACTTTTTGATTTTTCAAAATTATATTTGTTGACTTTATTTTTTTAATATTGAGCTGATTGAAAATTTAATTTTGTAATTTTTTTTCTTTAAAACATTGTTGATTGCTCATAGTGTTTCTCGACATGGTTTTTTGTTTTTTGATGATTTTCTCAGAAATTAACTTTTTAGAATTTATTTTTTAATATTGAGCTGGTTAAAAATTACAGTTACAATATGTGAGAAAAACACTGTAACTTTCCTCGCAAATTACTAAGAATTGCCATAATGTTTTTTCCCATATGAATATTTTCCAGTTTCTTTTGTGTTTTCTTTTTTTGTAATATTTTTTTCCAAAATTATCTTTGTCAATTTTATTTTTTTAATATTGAGCTGGTTAGAATTTAACTTTGTAATAAAGTTTAATCATGTGGAGAAAGCATTGTAGCTTTCCTCACAAAACACTATGGATAGCTAGAGTGTCTCTCAACATGGTTTTTTTTTTCTTATGATTTTTTCAAAATTATCTTTGTCAATTTTATTTTTTTAATATTGAACTGGTTGAGAGTTACAATTACAAGTCATTACAAATAAGATTAAATCATGTGGGGAAGCATTGTATCTTTCATCACAAAACATTGTGAATTGTTACAATATTTCCAACATGGTTTTTTTCCCTGTTTTTTTTTTGTTATTTTTTTTCTAAAATTGTATCTGTCGATTTTATTTTTTTAATATTAAGCTTATTAAGAATTTAACTTTCTAATTTTTTTTGAAACACTGTGAATTGTTGTAGTGTTTTCCCATATGATTTTTTTATCATTTTTTTCAAAATTATTTTTGTCGATTTTTTTTTTAATATTGAGTTGGTTAAGAATTATAATTACAATAAAGCTAAATCATATGGGAAAAGCGTTGTAGCTTTTCTCACAAAACACTGTGAATTGCTACAGTATTTCTCTAAATGTTTTTTTTATGATTTTTTTTAAAATTATCTTTGTCAATTTTATTAGAGAAAGCACTGTAGTTTTCCTCACAAAACATTGTCAATTGCTACAACGTTTTTCCTCATGGGTTCTTTTTCCTTCCAAGATTATCTTTGTTGGTTTTTTTTTAATATTAAGTTGGTAGAGAATTTAGCTTTGTAATTTTTTTTATTTCTATTAACAGAAAAGCTAAAAAATATGGTGAAAACAATCATTTTGTTCAGTCTCTAAGTTTTTGATCACCAACACAACTTTTTTTCCCATCATGAAATATTGGCTTCATCATACCTTTAGTTTTTATCACTAATTTAGCGCTGGTTCATAATTATAACACTATCAAGTATATTTGTTTTATAAGTCCACGGCAGCGCGCAGGCATGCCATCTCGTATAACTAAAGGGTGTGGGGAAATCATTGTTTCCCCACACCCAAATGCACTGTGGATTACAACACTAATCCACAGTGCATTCCTCTTTTTTTTTCACTTTTTTTTTGTATTTTTTCATTTTTTTCCAACTTATTCTTCATTTTTTTTTCGTTTTTTTCCTTCTTTTTTTTCCAAAATTACTTTCCTTTTTTTTTCAACTTTTCTCTTTTCTCTTTTTTTTCATTTATTTTTTTTCAAAATTATTTTTGTTGATTTTACTTTTTAAATATTGAGCTGGTTAAAAATTGCGCTTTGTAATTGTTTTCCTTTAAAATACTGTGGATTTCTGCGGTGTTTTCCCACATACTTTTTCTATTTTATTTTTTTCTTTTTCAAAATTATATTTGTCGTTTTTTTTAATATTGAACTGATTGAGAATTTAGTTTTGTAATTTATAAAAAAAACATTGTTGATTGCTACAGTGTTTCTCCGCATTGTTTTTTTTTATGATTTTTCTGAAATTATCTTTTTTATTTTATTTTTTAATATTAAGCTGGTTAAAAATTACAGTTACAATATGTGAGGAAAGCACTGTAACTTTCCTCGCAAATTACTATGGATTGCTATAATGTTTTTTCTCACATGGTTTTTTTTCTGTTTTGTTATGTTTTTTCCTAAAATTATCTTTGTCAATTTTATTTTTTAAATATTAAGTTGGTTAAGAATTGCAATTACAAGTAACTACAAGTTTTTCCTCACAAAACACTATGGATTGATATAGTTTTTCCTCACATGGTTTTTTTCCAGTTTCTTTTGTATTTTTTTTTTGTAATATTTTTTTCTAAAATTATCTTCGTCGAATTTTTTTTTTTTAATATTGAGTTGGTTAGAATTTAACTTTTTAATAAAGCTTAATCATGTGGGGAAAGCACTGTAGCTTTCCTCACAAAATATTGTGGATTGCTACAATGTCTGTCCACATGGTTTTTTTTTCTTATATTTTTTTTAAAATTATCTTTGTTAATTTTATTTTTTTAATATTGAGGTGTTTGAGAATTAAAAGTCATTACAAATAAGGCTAAATCATGTGGGGAAGCACTGTAGCTTTCATTACAAAACACTGTGAATTGCTACAGTGTTTCTAACATGATTTTGTTTTTCTTTTGTGTTTTTTTTTTGTTATTGTTTTTCTAAAATTATCTCTGTTGATTTTTTTTTAATATTGAGCTGATTAAGAATTTAACTTTGTAATTTTTTTCTTTAAAACACTGTGAATTGTTGCAGTGTTTTCCCATATGATTTTTTTTATAATTTTTTTTAAAATTATCTTTGCCAATTTGTTTTTTGAATATGGAGTTGGTTAAGAATTATAATTACAATAAAACTAAATTATATGGCGAAAGCGTTGTAGTTTTTCTCATAAAACACTGTGGATTGCTACAGTATTTCTCTAAATGGTTATTTTATTTTATTTATTGGGGAAAGAACTGTAGTTTTCCTCACAAAACATTATCAATTGCTACAATGTTTTTCCTCATGGGTTTTTTTCCTTCCAAAATTATCTTTGTTGGTTTTTTTTTTTTTTAATATTAAGTTGGTAGAGAATTTAGTTTTGTAATTTGTTTTGCTTTTTATTAACAGAAAAGCTAAATCATGTGGCGAAAGCACTGTATCTTTCCTCACTAAACATTGTGGGTTGCTACAAATCATTTTGTTCAGTCTCTAAATTTTTGATCACCAAAACAACCTTTTTTTTTTCGTCATGAAATATTTGCGTCATCATATCTTTAGTTTCTATTACTTATCTAGCATTGGTTCACAATTATAACACTATTAAGTGCATTTGTTTTATAAGCCCGCGGTAGCGCGTGAGCATGTCATCTCATTATGCACTATACAATGTTGATTTTATTTTTCAATTAATTGTAAGTAGAAATAAACATGAAAACTTGACCATCAAATTAATTGATAGATGAATATTAGGACAAAGAGATCATGACGAGGGTGCAGCTAATTAAGGGTGTTTGAGAGTGAATTTTAATTTTTTTTATTAAATTATATATTTTTAGTATTTTTAAATTGTTTTGAAGTGTTGAAATCAAAAATATTTTTTTGAAAAAATATATTTTAATACTTATCTAAATAAAAAATATTTTAAAAAACAACTGCTACAATACTCTAAATATTATTAATTTATAAATTAGAAAAAGTTAGTTGATATAGGATATAATTGACATAATCAAAAGTTAGGAGGGCATTTTTGTTCAAAAGCATCATGTAGTTTAAAATTCTTTGAGATGCGCCTCATGAACTTGTCTTTCAGCACAAAATATTTTTCTATGCGATGACTGATTAAGTAATGATATTTGCAATAACTCTGGTAGCTCAATGAGATTTGCTTTGAGTAAATAATCTAGCATTCTAGATATGTTTTAGTTAGGGAACAAATACTCCTTTTCTTGTCACTCTTTCAAGGATGACTTCTTTCTTTTACCATTTTGAAAAGTAGTCAGTATTGCATAATCATTTATTTTGACTCCAGTTGGTACCTTTACGACAACATAATTAGTCATTAAAGACTGTTTTCCTCAACCTTCGGAGTGCTCTTTCTGAATCTATAACTTTCAGGCTTATTGCTCTTGGGCTATTGCATAGGTAATTATGAGTTTTTAGCAGCAACAATGCTAAGTTTCATGTTAAGTGCTTGAGTAGCCAATTCTTCAAAAAGCTTTGGTGTGTTGCCTTGTAAAATACAGCGTAGTCCCTAATGTATCCCTTGAATACACATATCTAGCGCATAAGTTTTGATAAGTCAGTCCCTATAGTCAAGGCTAAGGTTTCTCCACAAATGAATATAATCAATGACATGCTTTTCCTTCTATTGACGTGCATTGGTGAGTTTAATTTTACTAACCATATTATAAGTGTTATAGAAGCGGTTAAGAAACTTGCGTTCCAATTGCTCCCAACTATCAATTGAGCCAGACTTCAAGTTAGTGTACCAATCGAAGGCATTACCTTTCAAGGAATGGACAAACTATTTTACCACGAGATCACCATCAATTTTAGCATTGTTGCAAGTCTCCACAAAGTAAGCTACATGTTGCCTTGGATTCTATTTTCTATCAAATTATTGAGACTTTAATGGTTGCTAGCTCAAAGGCATCCTTAGCAGGTCAATTCTTTGGGTGTACAACTTCACATAAGAATATGAAGGTTGGATTAATCTTTCTACTTTGTCTGTTATGATGTTTTTGATAAGTTCTTTTAGTTAATTTGTGGTGATGATGCCATCAGTAATACTACGGATATTCTTTGTGGCTCTAATTGTAGAATCCTCAACGACATCTAATTGATCTACTTGAAAATCCTTTATAGTTGAAGTTTGGCCTCCCTCGTTCATGCTCTCGAGTTTGTTTATCATCTTTGTTATCTAGTGTTCTTTTGCCTTGAATGAACTCGAAAGCCCTTCAACGAGTTTTGACAAGTTAGCCACTTGATCCTCCAAAGATGCAGTCTCGATCATCATCACTAACGTGGTGCTAAAACCCAAAACCTTATTTAGTGATTGACATGGAGAAGTCTCTATGGATGAATTTTTAGAGTACTCACCTTAAGAGCCGGAAAAAAGCCCACGGACCCCACTTGACTTTTGTGGTGGAGTTACTTGTAGCTTCAACTTTAGAGCAATCTCTCGTGCCTCCTTTGAATTCCATGCTAACATCAGCTCAATAATTGGCTTAGTTGGCACATACAACTCTACGATGAATTTTGTTTTCAATGACAGTTGAAGAATCTTCATCGGTATATCGGTGACTTGAATCAGTAGCCTTTTTTTTTTTTTTTTTTTTTTTTATGGAAGTGACAATGATAATCATGTTCTTCCTTGTTATCATTGAGAGGTTGTTGGAAATTCTTTCTGAAGGGAAGAGATGAGAGGTATAGATGTCTCTAGTGGAGTTGCTAGAAATTTATAGACACAATTTTAAGCACCTGAAATTTGATAAGTACATGTGTATAAATATTTGATTATATTAAATATATGACTAGGTACAATTTCTATTTAAAATATTCTTACAAAAAAAATAAACAATTCTTTTATCCTTCCCTTGAATTTAGTATATGATGATTTGATTTATTTGTGAAATTAAGCCAATATTTGTGTCGTGCAAGAACATAAATTTAGATATGTATTGAAGAACGATATTTGATGATTTGATGCTTTGAAGAGTATCTTTGATTTGTTTTCAAAGTATTGTTGAAGAACTTTTATGGGACGTTTATGCTTGATCCAACAAGGTTTCATTCGTTAAGAGCTTTTGAGAGAGTTTCCTTGCTTGAAGAGTTTGTCTTGAAAAGAAATTTGTATATCCAAAAATCTTTTTTTTTTCTAGGGTGAAGCCCTTTATTTATAGAGTTTTGTAGGGGCTCTTAAGTTTTTTTTCAATGCCACATGATTTTATTTTATTGGTTGATTTTTATTTATGAGATCTTGTATATATGACAAGATATCTTAAATATCTCATTCCATGTGTCAACCTTTCATTGGCCCAAAAATATATGAAGATCCATTTTTTTATCATTTATTTTTCATGCTATTTATTTTTATTTTATTTTATCTTTTCATGTAAAAAAAAAATAACAAACATCAAATTTTGATTGATAGAATTTTTTTTATTTTTGCAACAAATTTGCAATTTTTTTTTTTATCAAATTGATGTTTGTAACCGAGTTGATAAGGTGGTTAATTCTTACATAAAGACTTTGGGAATGCTTTTGCAATGATAGACCAAACTTAAAGGATAAAGCTTCATCTCCTGAAAGACCCTTTAATAATTGCATATCAATTAATAAAAAATAAATTAATATATATATATATATATATATATTTAATATCATATTAAAAAAAATCAAATATTCTAAAAATATATTTATATAATATACATATATATATTTCGGGGTTTTGGGTCATGTATAATAATATTCATACTCTACCAATTATCAATCGAATAAAAAAAAGCCCATATATTTGGGTCAGATGAGGTCAATGTCCATTAAACCCGTATTAAATTGTCATCTCTACTTGCACTTATTAAATAAGGGATTTTAATATATTTAATCAATATAATTACTATTAAATTAAACAATTCATAAACATTGTAAGCCCAAAATCAATTAATAAAATAAAATAATAATGTTATTTTTTTCATTAACATCATTCAAACTGCTTCATTGTCTATAGAATAGAAAAGGTTTTTGTAAAGTGCCAAAATATTTTTATTATGAGAACTATAATGAATTAGGCTGGTGATAACTTATATTTGATAATTTTCTTTTTAGATTGGCCATGCTTAGCCACCATCATTTTAAGGACGATTCTCAACAATTTCTGTTCCATCTCATAAATTCCTCACCAATTTCATTCCTTTTAAATAACATTATCCAAATTTAATTTTCTGTATGTTTTTCTTTTCCTAAAATGTAAATAAATAGTTTTTTCAGTCTCTAAAACATTCCATATATATTAGATTAAGAACCTCTATATGCTCATCACCCTTCACTTCTATAAATAGACACCACATCTCCCCAACTTCTCCTCACATCCATCCTTTCAAGTTCGAATCAACCAAAGGCAAATTAAAACATAAATTTCAAGCAAGATGACAAGTTTTAGGGATGCAAGCTTTGCATTTTTTTGGTACTATTATATTGCTTTTAGCCTTTTGTTACTTGTAAATATGGGCTTCTTATGTCTGGATTCATTCAAATTACAAACACCTAATTTGTCCTAAATGGCTCTCCATTTCTTTTCAATGGGTTCAACTCTTATTGGATGATGAATGCTACAGCGCAGCCAAGTCAAAGGTACAAAGTATCTAATGTGTTTCATGCGGCTGCTGCCGTAGGTCTTACTGTCTGTCGAACATGGGCATTTAGTGATGAAGGTTATCAAGCTCTGCAGATTTGTCTAAGGGTTTATAGTGAGCATGTATTTCAGGTATATGCTTGTATATTTCTATCTCCAAAATTGTGTTTTAACTTGTTTCCCAACTAAGAAAAATCTAAGCAATGCTAAATACTGTTTGTAATTCTTAGGGACTTGATTTTGAGATTTTTTAGGCCAGAAAGTACATAATTCGCTTATTCTTGACATTAAGCAATAATTACCATGACTTTGGAAAGAGACCACAATACATGAATTGGGTTAGAGCCGCAGGAGTGCCAGTAAACAACGATAATGATTTTTATTTATGCAAACGCTGTTGTGAAGGGTTATTACAAGAACCATGTCAAGTTACATACTTTGAGCACCAAATCAAATATGACAGATTTCCCTTCTGTAATGTTATGATTAGAGATGAATAATGTTTCTTTTCTTTTTTTATTTTTCAACACAAAGAGTGTTAACAAGGATCAACACGGTCACTGGAGTTGCTTATATGGATGAACCAACCATCATGGCATGGGAATTGATGTACGAACCTCGCTGCTAGGTTGACTACTCTAGAAAGAATGTAAATGTAAGAAACAACAACCATGAATAATTGATTATTTTTGCAGGTAGCTATCAGGTTAATTATAATATCATCTATTAATTAATGATTGTCTTTAAATCTGACAGGGATGGGTTCAAGAGCTGGCACCCAATGTTAAATCTATTGACACTGAGCATTTGTTGTCACTAGGTATGGAAGGCTTTTATGGGGACTCAAATCCTGACAGAAAACGATACAATCCTGCTTACCAAATCGGCACAGATTTTATTAGCAATCATCTCGTTAGGGATATTGAATTTGCTATAATACATGCATACCTTGATATATGGTAAGCACAAAAGGAAATAATAATCAATAAATCATGATGTTTTATTCACCAAGCTTAAAAAGACATGTTGCAAAGATAATTAATATGGTATTGTTCTATCAAATTTACAGGGTATCTGGACAGAATGATAATGCACAAATGGAATTCATGCAAAGGTGGGATATCTAGTCATTGGACAGACTAAAAAATCATATTGAAGAAGCCATTGGTTTTTGCTGAATTTGGGAAATCAAACAAAGATCCAAGATACAGTACATGTGTGATGGATTCTTTCTTGAATACAGTCTATACAAGCATCTACAACTTTGCAAGAACTGGAGGGATAATTGGTGGTGGCTTGGTTTGGCAAATCTTGGCTGAAGGCATGAACTTATATTATGATGGATATGAGATTATTTCATCTCAAAACCCATCAACAAGCAGTGTCATTGCTCAACAATCTCATAAGATGACGACTCTTCAACACATTGAAAAGGTTGAAATAGATGGAGTGGGTGATGGGTTGTTTGCTAAAGTCCGATGTGCAATGGAAGATACTTTCAAGACAGGTCCCCAATCCTCATCCCATGAAGCATTGCTCTTTGCTGCAGGTGCAACAATACAACTTGTTTTGCTCGAGGCTTCTAGCTGAACCCTATTGGGAAAAGATGATGAATTTACCTCTGAAATTCTAGAATCAGTTACTATAGCTCATCTTTTCTCTCCTAGCAGTCTATGATAAAAGCCCAAAGTCCTAAAAAAAAAAAAAAGATAATTTCTCTAATATGTGCATGCAGAAAAACATATGATAAGTATCTCTCACACATTCGTATGTGTGCCACACACGACAACTTATTTATCCTACATGTTTGCCGAGTTCTTATATTTGTTTTATTTTTAATTTTAGTTTCTAAACACTTAATAGTACTATATTAGCTGAATTTTGTTTTCTTCATCAAAACTAAGTATCAACTAAGCCCCATAAATTTTTCTTAATATTGTAGTATCCTTATGTCAAAGCATCCAAAACATACTACCATCTCAATCTCAAATAAAATTAATGTGAAGGGATCAAATTAAAAAAAAAAACAAGTTAAGAGATCAAAATAAAAAACAGGACATGAACTTCCCCCTAACCATACAAATCAATCCCTAGTTTTGACAAAAAAAACTAAATATTTCTTTAATCTTCAAATTTGGTTATTGAAGTTATAATTATTTGAAATCAATAAAATTGAATTTTACTTCTCCAAACAAAGCATTAACCAAGAAATTAAACATTTTCACGACACATTCAGAATCTCATGCATATGCATGAAAAACAAATAACCAAGACCAATCATAAAGCAAAACAATGTTAAAGGACCAATTACTTTTTCTCTTTAGGAAAATAAGAATTAAATTAAATTATAAAACTAGATTATACAAGTTATTTAGTGGAATTACTAGCTAAAATGAACATTATTTTATCATTAATTATAAAATATATATTTTTGTAAAGTTGGTGTATATTTTAAATAGTCTTTTACATTAGTACTTCGTTAATCTAAATATGAAAATATTAAATTAAATTGCATGATAATTAAAGAGAAAAAACTTGTTTTTGCAAAGAAGAAAAAAATATTTTTTAGTTCAAGAATAATTTTTTGTTTGAATGAATGCAAGCTAAAAGAAAATGACTACTCAATACATATTTCCAACATAATGCTTATTTTCTATATCTCCTATAAATCTTATAAGAATTAGTTATGATATCTATATTTTTGTCCCTATTTAAATGAAAGAAATCTTCAAAATTATGTTAAATTCTAATCCAATAAATTGCTTTAAGAAAATAAAGTGTCAATAATACCATGGAAAACATAGGTAAATTGAGAATTTCTTATGAATAATAATAATAATAATTAAAAAAATGGAATTTTGTTTGCAAAACCCAAAACAAAGGTTGAAATGGGTTAAGATTTTGGAGGGCTTGTAGGCTTGGAAGACCCTAACAAATTACTTTAGGAAGCCCATCCATTGGGCACTAAAAAAGAAAAAGGAAAAAAAAAATCATAGGCCATGACAGGGTACCGTTGCCATTGACAAGTCCATTGGCCCAAAGTATTCTCACATTCTCCTGTTTCTCTATCAATAATTGGTATTGACCCCAAAGTCTTCTCACATTCTCCTGTTTCTAGATCAAACCATCTCTCATTTAGATAACGATGAGATCAGATTGTCTGTAAGAATTTAGTTGAAGGAGTAGGAGAAGGCAATAGACAAGAAAAATCGTCTCTTATCATCAACAATATTCAGCTTCTTCTTCGTCTTGTTTGCTGATGCAATGCAGAAGTCAACTGTTCTTATGACCTGTAAGTATTCTCATATTCACATATTTCTTGATCAAACCATCTTTTTAGATAACGATGAGCTCAGATTTTCTGAAGAAATTACTAGAAGGAGTAGGAGAAGGCAATAGACAAGAAAAATCGTCTCTTATCATCAACAATATTCAGCTTCTTCTACGTCTTGTTTGCTGAAGGAAAACACTAGTCAACTGTTCTTATGATCTGTTGGTAAGTCTTTCTGGTTCATGCGTCTTCTATATTTAATATTATATATACGAGTTTCATAAGTTTGTTTCATGAACATATTAATTCTTTTTGCTCAGCTAGTGACTGTTCTTGCAATGAAAGTAATAGCAAGCTAGCATTGGTAGCAAGTGACGAGTGATCAAATCAAGATAGATCATATCAAATTAAGCTAGTATATATCCATCGTTAAGAGTTTAAGGAATTTTCTGATAAATATATGTTGTGTGGGTTCTTGTACTCTTAGACTTCAATTTCTCTTAATGAATGTTCGGCTGTTGAAGTGGGTGCTCTTTGTATGTCTTTAGGAGAAAAGGAGAGCATTTATTGATTCCGATTCTTAGTGATTGAGGAAGACACGATCTTGTAACTGTCTGATATGGTATCTTCATCTGCTGTTGCTCAAAAATGGAAGTATGACGTGTTTCTTAGTTTCAGAGGTAAGGATACGCGAGATAATTTTGTCAGTCATCTCCGTGATGCTCTGTGTCGTAAACAAATCAAGACCTTCATAGACGACAAACTTGAAAGGGGAGAAGAAATTACGGGTGCACTTTTGAGAACAATTGAAGAATCGAGAATTTCAGTGATAATATTCTCAAGAAACTATGCATCTTCTCCATGGTGTGTGGATGAACTAGTGAAGATACTTGAATGCAAGAAGGCATACGGGCAGATTGTTTTACCAGTTTTCTATCATGTGGACCCGTCCGATGTTGACCAACAGACAGGGAGTTTTGGGAATGCGTTTGCTGAGCTTGAAAGAAATTTTAAGCAGAAGATGGACAAGGTTCCACGGTGGAGAGCTGACTTAACAAGTGCTGCCAATATATCCGGATGGGATTCACAGGTTACTAGGTAACTGTATATTCTCGTCTTCAACCTTTTTTTTCTGGAATTATAGCAATTAAAATTTATTTATAGCAATTAAAATTTCTTGAAGTTGATAATCATATTTTTGGATTCAGAAGCATATATTTTGAGCTTTATAATATGTTATGTGCCTTCTAAATGTTACCAAATGAGCAGTTTAAAGTATAGTTTTTCCATGCATCTGTAAATTTAGAAAAAGAATTACTTGCAAGTGATTGGGATTAGATTTCACATGTATGTGGTGTTATAATGTATGGCAATTGGAATCCGTCACACAAGTTCCAACCTCAAGAAAAGATTGTGTTTCTTTGGGGTACTATTTGACATATCTGTTCGCCTCCATGTTGGCAGGCCTGAGTCGAGTCTCGTGGAACAAATTGTGCATCATATTTTGAAGAAATTGAATTATGCATCCTCAAGTGATTTGAAGGGCCTGGTTGGAATGGATTCACGTATGGAGCAAATCGAAGCCTCATTATGCACAAAGTTACCGGAGTTTTGTTTTGTAGGAATTTGGGGCATGGGTGGTACTGGTAAGACAACCATTGCTGGAGAGATTTTCAACAAGATCGCAAGGGAATATGAAGGTCACTATTTTCTTGCAAATGTGAGGGAATCAGAAAAGAATGGAGGATTATTTCGTATAAGAGATGAACTTTTCTCTAAAATAACAGAGGAAGAAAATCTACATATTCGCACTCCACGTATTGGACACCCTTTCATTAAAGACAGGATCTGCCGTAAAAAGATTCTAATTGTTTTCGATGATGTGAATGATGTAGATCAAATTGAAATGTTACTTGGAGGATGTGAGTCGTTTGGTCCAGGAAGTAGAATTATCCTAACATCTAGAGATAAACAGGTCCTTAAGAAATATGCAGACAAAATATTTGAGGTTGAGGGACTGAATCACCGGGAAGCTCTTCATCTCTTTAGTTTGCATGCATTTAAGGATAACCAGCTCCCATACAATTATATGGAGCTGTCTGTGAGGGCAGTAAATTACGCTAAAGGGAATCCATTAGCTCTTAAAGTCTTAGGTTCCTCTCTATTTGGCAGAACGACAAAGGAATGGGAAAGTGCATTGAACAAGGTTGAAAAACTAACTCGGCAAAAAGTTCATAGTGTGTTGAGAATAAGTTATGAAGCACTTGACAGTGAAGAGAAGAGTATGTTTCTGGACATTGCATGTTTCTTTAGAGGGCATCGAGTTGATTTTGTAAAGCGGATACTAGAAGGCTGCGGTTTCAAAACAGATATTGGATTTAGTGTTCTCATTGACAGGTGTCTCATTAAAATTTCAGATGACAAGGTTGAAATGCATGATCTTTTGCAAGAAATGGCCCATGAAGTTGTTCG
>Ga0307515_10012489_pt1 | contig 15975 bp, 16 predicted proteins | sample 17_EM_MG_FD_194513 | JGI IMG/M metagenome (GOLD analysis project Ga0307515, IMG submission 194513) | Populus trichocarpa ectomycorrhiza microbial communities from riparian zone in the Pacific Northwest, United States - 17_EM | ecosystem: Host-associated > Plants > Roots > Unclassified | place...
CTTCAGCTTCCGGCGTACCTCCCTACCGATCCACCGCCACCAGCCAGTTCTCCATATGAGCTTCAAAGGTGAAGTCACCTTGTCACATTCCCACGGTTTCGAGTTAACTAACCGATGAATAGAGTCTTCGCACCTGGCGCGCCTCCCACCGACCGCCACCTCCAAGTACTCCTCCAATCTCGCTCGATCATAGCCTGCTACAAGTGCATCTCCAAACTCGCTTGATCACGGCCTCTAAGTGCAGCTCTCAGTTCACTCGATCTCGGCCTCCAAGTGCATTTCCAAACTCCCTCGATCAGGGTCTCCAAGTACCTCTCTCAGTCCACTCGATCACAGCCTCCAAGTGCATCTCCACACTCGCTGGATCACGGCCTCCCAGTTAATCTCCAAACTCGATCGATCACGGCCTCCAAGTGCAGCTCTCAGTTCACTCGATCTCGGCCTCCAAGTGCATCTCCAAACTCCCTCGATCATGGCCTCCAAGTGTAGCTCTCAGTTCACTTGATCTCGGTCTCCAAGTGCAACTCCAAACTCGCTCCATCACGGCGTCAAAGTGCATCTCTGAGTTCACTCGACCTCGGCCTCCAAGTGCATCTCCAAACTCACTCGGTCACGGCCTCCCAGTGCATCTCTGAGTTCATTCAATCTCGATCTCCAATTGAATCTCCAAACTCGCTCGATCACGCCCTTGGAGTGTATCCCTGAGTTGTAGATTGCTAGCTATATAGATAAATAGATACAAAAATGAGAATACAACCTGAATACATGAGTTTTAAAAATCGTTGCACGATTAGTAGTAGCTATGAGTTCCACACGCACCAGCAGCATTCCCAGATTTTGTTTTTCCCAGAATGCACTACTGTGATTCGAGGTGCTCCCAGAAGCTCACAGGTTTGTCGCTGGCGCTCCCAGGTGCTGTGCTATGCAACGCGACCCGTCGCCTTGGCGACTGGCAGCGTGTAATTTTCCGTCAGAGGGTACGAGGGTCCATCAGTGCCGTCAGAGCCGTCCGGACCAACTGGGTTTTTCAGACGGAAATCAGGGTTCTTGCTGATGTACTTGAGTTCGTCCTCCAGGGTGGTCTTTTGCAGGCAAAGGTGGTGGCAAAGGAGATCTCTCTGACAATGTTAGTGCAGCCTCACCATCAGGTTGAATGAGTGACCATGATGCTTTGATGATTGCTTCCGTGTCGAAAATGTATCCCATGGCGGTCGTCTGCTTGTTTTGAACTAGCGATTCCTTCTGGGTACCACATAGGTTTTGACTGCCCTGCCACATCTCCACAAAGTCGTGAACCTTGGCCATTCTGTGCAATGTCCTTTCGTCCACCTCTCTCTTCATTTCGGAGTCATTTTCGGTATTCATTGTGTCCAATTCTGGGTCAGCGCCTGCCCAAATCCCATTATCAGCTCGAGCAAACTACCTTACAACGCCATTTTCGCAGACCGTCTCAGCTGTAGTTTTTCACTTTGTCCAGCCGATAACATCACGGACAATGGTAAACTGGCCTCCACTACGACACATGCGGTATGATAGAGAAGATGTCATGCGCCACATCGGAAACATCAGCATACTTTGAGTGTGTTTCCTCCTCTCGACGCCACCAGTTGGTTATGTCCAGGAACCAGAGAGTACTGCTTATCTCCATTGCGTCGGAGTGGTAATCAATGCGATTTGGATAAAGTTGCCCCCAGTTCTTTGGTGCGTCGGGCGGCGAATTCAAATACAGCCTGGCTGTAGTCGATAAGCGTGCTGCGCGATCGCTTAGTCCGGGCGTCCATTCAGCAACCTTGTTAGACATCATGGATTCGTCATCATCGCTTGGCAAATCATATGGATCAAAGGATGACTGACAGGGGCATAGAACCGTTGCAGAGGGGATAAGATTGCTACTCGGTATGCTCTAGTGCTTAATGACCGGCACACATCAATGTTTGGCACAGTCTTCATTCTCACCATACTTTAGAAAGGCCTCCTGGTATTAGGTAGTATAGGATGTGTCATCCTCAGGATGAATATCCATTCCATTGTCCCACTTTCTAAACAATCAGAAGTTCCGAAAAGGATCGAGGCTATGTTTAGAAATCAGCAGCATGCCCATTGTTGGAGTCACTTCAGCGTAGTGTTTGGACGGCTTCTGGCGAGCTAACTTCACAGCATTGAACGTGTCTTCCGTGCATGGAGTCTTCTTCTTGGCCAAAGCTCGCATCACGCTGTGCATGTGATCAAATGTGTCATTGTACGCTGTAATAACCTGATGCAATGTGAAGGGATGCCTCTTTGACATCCACAGGGTCCAATATTGAACTGGCGTCAATACTTCCATGACATACTTCACAATGGTCCACTCATCTTGAGTTGTGAAAAGTGGCTGGTAATCAGTGTATCTTAGATTCTGGAGCCACTGGCGTGTGAATTCCCGTGATCGGTAGGCGTCCTCCAGCAACTCCAGCGATGAGTCCAACCGTGTCATCACATCCATAATCGGTGGTACAGCGATGGGAACTTTGGCATTTCAACAGTCAATGAACTCTTTTCGACGACCAGGTGTCAGCGTAATCAATACAGCTAGCATTCTCTGCTATAGAATGCTCAATTTCAGGACTTCCAACACATCATGCAATACCCACTTTCTGAAGTATCTTGGCTAGACCTGGTTTCATGGCCGACACCTCAGTGATTCTAGCTTTGCCCTCTTTTCAAAGTCTTTGACTGTTCCCAATGTCTATCGCCTCATTCTCCCCAAATTGCGGAGCGCGCTCATGGGCTTCCCAAGTCTTGGTTCGGCCTTCTTCGCATAGACTACTGATGAATGCACCTAAAGCCAGCTGTATGACGTGCGCCATGCATGGAATGTGGTTCCTCAAAGCAGGCCACTGCATTGCAGAGTCATCGAGTGTTGATTGGAACTCGCATGTCATCGAGCAATTTGAAGAAGCATTATCAGTCTTAATTCCAAGCGAACAGCCGTCAGTAAGCTCAATACGATCCAGCACGTCCTTCAAATGTACGGTTAGCTTTGCTCCAGTATGATGGCCCTTCCACTATCAACCTTGGGTAGCTTTCAAAATGGGATTAGAACAGGCGATCAACTTCATCAACCACAAGTTGAACTTCACTCTATGCCCAGTTTCGATTCATATAGTAAGCACTGACCGACATTATGGCTAGTTGGTTCGGAGATATCCATCAGTCCAAAGCTAAACAAACTCTATTATGTGACGGCTATTACTGCTCAATTGCATCCACGGTCAGGGCATATTTCTTCCAGCTAATATTGCTTAGAGTTGTCGCGGATGGCAGCACTAGGTCATCGCGTAATGCCTTTTATGACCGTTGTAGCTCTAGATTCGATATAACACTCCTTGGAATATGAGCCCACACAAATCCTAATCTGAGATAGCCATTCCATGTGTCTTGGTGAAATTCGGAGGTTTCAAAGTCCTTAGCTGCCAGGATAGAACGTTTTGTCTGTCATTTCGGTCAATACAGATCAACGTGAATGTGAAATATAATGTTGCTCTGGGAACATACTATTGTGATTCCTCAACTTCCTTGCCTCGTCAGGATGGCCAAAGCCATTTCATCCACCATCGGACTAGTCAATTCTGTAACCTCTGACTCTGTTAATTCGTTCAACTTTGGGATGTGAGCTTTTGCCAGCAAGTGTTTCCACAGTGAGCTGGTCCCATGTTCTGATGGATGGCGAAGAACTTGATGGCAAACGATACATATGATGCCAGGGCTGCTGGTCTCCTCAATTCCGCAGTGTAAATAGAATCGCCATGAAGGCGCATGTGTTGAATTATATCTACCAATAGGCTACTTCAAGCTTATGTTGATTAAAGCCCACAAAGCATCGAAGACGATGTGTAGAGTATGGTCGCTCAAATCACCAATGAAGACAAATTCATCTTTGAAAGAGATCATAACCTTGAGCAAAGAGGTGTTTAGGGATTTTGAATCAGTCATGGCGGTACCAATTAGAAATCTGGGAAATGTGACTTGAAAGACTGCCAAAGGTAACGATGCAGTAAAGCCATCCGCAGATTCTTAAATATTGACCCTACAGCTACAGGCAAAAAAAATCAGATCTGTGAGAGATTGCATGCATATTTGTGAAGTTATATACAAGGACAGATTGAAGTGACTGACCGTGTGAGACTCAATTCAGTAACAATTTGATGCATTTCATTGCTGTGTAGCTTACTGAGGCCCCACAAAATTGGTTGACTCTCGGTTGGCGCCCTATTGTAGGAGGCTGATGCGATATGTCCAGTGGAATTTTTTTCCCGGAATGGTGGCCGATAAGTTGATTATGGGTTAACGCCTTTCTATATCTCTTGGATTGTCCAACATGCAAGACCAAGCATCGTTGACGCTCTGTTGACACTCATTTTTAGGAGGTGGTAACGATATCGTCACTACCAATTTTGCACATAATGGCGGCCGATACATTGATTATCGGTTCACGTCAATACACAGCGCATTGAGTGTGAAAGATGCAAAACCAAAAATCCTTGATGCTCTGGTGACTCTCATTGTTCGGAGGTGGTAGCGATATCGTACCTAGCATTTTTGCCAACAAAGGCAGCCGATGAGTTGATTATGGGTTACCGCCATTACGTAGCCCTTGGAGCGTTCAAGACGCGAGATCAGAAATTGTTGACGCTCCGTTGACGCTCATTTCTAGGAGGTGGTAGCGATATCATCGCTGCCATTTATCCCCACAATGGCGGCCAAAACTTCAAATATAGCTAAATATCGTCGCACAACTGTTTGCTTAACCAAGATGCAAGAACAAAAATTGTTGGCAGTTCGTTAACGCTCATTTTGAAGAGATAGTAGCGATGGCGATGCTGGCATTGTTTGCCTTCAAGGTGGCCAATATTTCGACTATGTGTTACAGCGACCATGTCTTCTTTGTGATTATCAGACTCACAAGACCGGATATCGTTGACGCATCTTTGACGCTCATTTCCATGATCGGTCAACGAGGGTGTCACCATTTATTTTGCCTATGATAACTCCCAATACAATCACTTTGGATGGATGTAACTATGCAGCTGTTTGTTTGCCGAAAACGTATAACAAAAAATTGTTGACACTCCGTTGACGCTCAACTTGATAACATACTGACAGTCACTGGGTCCTCAACAATTGTACGTATAAATGCATAGAGCCATCTTTGGCATCCAATCAATCATTTCTATGTATAAACATTTCCATCCCAACGCTTCCCAGCTTCTCAATTCCTGATCCACCACTAATCACATTGTCTGCGTAATAAATGATGTTGGCATATGCCTTTGCAGCCCTTTCGGCCGGCAATTGACTGTATATAAATCTGTACTGTAGTTTTTGATATATTCAGCCCAACTTCCTCACCTTTCTTGATCCAGCTCATTCTCCGCAATTTCCATCACCTACCATATGCAATCATCAACCTCTCGACTATGTGCACCAGGTCTTTGCAATCACTCATACAGTTGGATCCATTATCATATGCAGCATGACGGTCGTCATTCATTCAGCTTCGTATTGTGCTTCGACCGCTGCATCTATGACTTGAATGAAATCACTGACTTATATTTTGTTAGTGAGTTTCGTCTGTAATTTAGTTTTATTTGTCTCACTAAATAGTGGAGGGCAGGACCATATCACGTTCATTGCTCGTCAGTCAACAAAATTTGCAGTCTAGAACATTAGCATGGCCTATCCGACCATTGCTCATGCATACACAAACTATCATGTCTCACAATTTGGTAACTGAACTCAAGTAACGGCTGTCACGTAGCAAAATAGGTACACTTAATGCGTTTCAAATTGATACATCGTCACGAATGCCAATTTGCATATTGATTGCTCTGGCGACAGTGGAGCCATCACTCTTTCCTCGTCGGAATCTAATTTTTATATAGTAATTAACTTGGGATGTGATATGCAGGAGTTAAGGAATACGGGTTCAACATGATTGGATGGCTGAATTCGTGACACATCGGACATTGGTGCGAGTGGGAGGGATGGAAAGCATCCGAATGTCTGAAGGTAATATTTATGTTATGCAAACCTATCCTCATATGACTACTCCCTGGGTAAGATGTCACATGCGGCATTTCCAATTTTCCGGGGACCCTATCAGGAGTCTGAAGAGGATCATTAAATCTTTTTGGCACAGATGACGCTACATCATATGACGTTTGCGGTTCAATGACAGCTGGAACCATCTGTTCAATCGTCACCTATCACTTATCCCTCTCATGGAAGTATTCGGCCGGGTCTCCCCAGCCTGGTTGAGTCAATTCGTCAAGCTTCATCTGCATCTGCCGAAAACGCTCCATGCGATACTGTACCGTTTTGGAGATTGTGCACATCACCCACCCTGGTGCGTCATCTTGGCTAAGCTTGCCCTGCAGGATCTTGTTCATCATCATCGTCTTCTTCCCCATCCTCCTCATGGTCGGAACTTGCAACATAGCTCAGACTCTTTCCGATAGCATTCAACATCTCCTGAAATGTTGTTGCAGGCTTGGTGGTTGTTAATCCCGCGTTTTCAGCATTTCTCAAAACATCCTGCTCCTGTTCAATTGCTGTCTCTGCATCTTCAACTCGCTTTCTGGCCACAGCGGTCTCTCTTGCCACATAATCTTCGATCCATTTCTCCTTCTCTTTGTTGCTTAGGAGGTGAGTATCTCTTCGGTTCCCCGCCACAAACTTCTTCTTGGATCGCAAGCTACGCAACTCTCCAAAGGCTCGGACCCATTCTGCTTCCAAGCCGGTTTTGCCCTGATGAGCTTGATGACGTCGTCGTGTGGAACGCATTGTTGATTTGCCATATTTGCCTGCCGGTAATGGCGGAAGATTCTTTTTCGGAACATTGACCAGTATATCGTCCGTTGACTTTGTTGATGGACGAGATGTCGGATGTTGTATGATATTGAGGCAAGCGGCGTCTTTTAGGTCGAGGTTGTTACTCTTAATTGACTTGAACGAAGCACAATCTGCATTTTGACCCTCACAACCTTGCAAGTAGCAACGCTAACAATACATCATGACATGATGTTCAGTGTCAGTATCATGGAAGATCCCAGGGAATTCGTAAGACAAACATCAGCAGACGTCCTCTCGGACGAAAAATGTACCTTTTTTCTCACACAAACATGAGATTTAGACGGTCGATCACAGTGATTTATCTCTGTAAACAGACACACATCATTGGGCGGACTTGGTGCAGATCGCAGGATGGTTAGCAACCCTTGCAACCGGCAGCCATGTGTATCATGATTGATCATCTGTAGAACGAGCAAGTCGGCCGTTACGCATGCCATTTTGACTCAAAACTAACCATATATTCCTCCGGACATCCCACTTGTTTTTGTTATCTTCCTCAGGACTTCCCACTTCGTCTTGTTATCATCATCTCTTCACTTCCACAGCAGCAAATCATGGCTCCACAACCACCTCATTAGGATGAACAAGGAACAGAATCGAGCAGAACAATGGGCGCGTCTGCCTCTACGCCACCCGCTGAAACCCAACTACAACGCAGACACCACTTAGCTCACCGCAACGCTGCAAATGCAGCCACCAAAGACATGACCGCGGACGTACTGTTGAAAATTGTCTGCAAAATCGAACACAGCAAGAACAAGAACCAGCCCGTGATTGGATGTGAGTATAGTCGAATCGAGGTAGACGACCGTCACCTGACGATAAAACATGCCGCTAGTGAACACAGAGAGCTGCTTGACCAATTTCTAGCCGCCTGTAATGGGAAACCTCCATGGTCGACCAAGGTATGTTTCCGCACAGTGCGCTAAATCGAACATCATGATGTTGTCAGCTCCGGGATCTTTGTAGACGAATTTAGTGATACGAATCCCCAAGGGTGGACCAAACGGGCTTCAACCACCGCAGAGGATGCAACTGAAGCATATATAGTTGAGGTAATGGCCGAATCTAATATATAGAAGCAGCAACTACTTTCCTTGTAGGTTTTCAACATGTCTGCAACTATGGCAAAGCAAGGAGGTCGGGTACAGATGGAACAGTCTGACATGCGCCTGACTTTGAATATCTCTAAAATGGCCAAAGGGGGGTTTTGGCGCACCGCAATGGAGGCAATGCAATTCCTGATTACGACACCTTGTGCTGAAGTTCAAGAAGAGTAGAAGCGGGGGGATGAGTTTCCTGGGCAAAAGATTTGATGACTGCAATGGAAGGACACCCGGCTATACTTCGACACAATCAGACGGAGGCTTGCCTTCCCTGGGAAAATGGCACTGCACAGAATCCACAGACACGCTGGAGACGGGAAGGAACGTGTGCACCTCCCCCTGAGCGACTCAGACAGCCGACACCAGAACTGTCGCCACAGCTACCCGAAATGCCACTTGATCCATGCGGTAACGATGAGGCAGCGCATGTGTCGGAAATCGATGGTGTGCCACCCGGATATGCCTATCTGCATTCTGCTCTTCGCAGTGCTCAATTTTTCAATCATGATGCGTATGCCAGGGATCGCAAGCATGATAAAGATTTTGATCCAGATTTGCTGACCGAAGAGGAATCATCCACTGGTTAGTACACTATCCGCTGCATCCTAATGCAGCTGAGATTCATTTGTCAGACGACAGCAGCCAATTGAGCGAACCTGACGGTGAAGATGAGCAGTGATCGAATGACACCAGATTTTTGATTGTATTATTATCGACAATTCGCACACACTTTAAAGTATATTATAAAGGACATGTTTATATGTATTATTACAGAACAATGTTTTGATGAAGGAGAAAGTATAAGAAGACAGAACAAAGGCTGCCAAAACACCATTAATGATATATTACGCCAAAATAAATGGTAACATATTGTGGATACACCCATGGCAAAATGAACCTCAACGGATTGTCAACCATTTTTGGTCTTGCATCATCGGTAATCTGATTGGCGATCTGCTGAGACCATTCATAAATGGTGTATTGGCTGGCAGTATAGGCAAAAGAGTGAACCTCACGCTCCCTGCCCGATTCTGAAATTGAGCGTCCACAGAGCGTCAACGATCTTTGGTCATGTAAGTCGGGTAAGTCACACACGATATCGTCATCCCTTATTATAATCAATGTATTGGCCACGGTTATAGGGAAAACAAATTGCGACACGCTCCGTGCCCTTTCATGACAATAGGCGTTAATGGAGCGTCAACAATTTTTGGTCTTGTATGTCGGATAACTCCAAAGCAATATGGTCATTCCTATTTATAATCAAAGTATTGTCTGCCTTTATAGGGAAAACAGATAGCGACACGCTCCGTGCCCCTTCATGAAAATGGGTGTCAACAAAGATTCAAGATTTCTGGTCTTCTAAGTCGCGTAAGTCAGAAGGGATATAGTCATTTCTATTTATATTCAAAGTATGGGTCGTCGTGATCGGGAAAACAGATAGCAAAACGCTCGGTGGCCCTTCTTGAAAATGGGCGTTATCGGAGCGTCACCGATCTTTGGCCTTTCATTGTTGGTAATCAAAGCGCAATGCATTTGTCATTCTGTATATATGATGTTCTGACAGTTTTCCTAGGCTAAAATGGTCATGAACTTCTCATTGCATCATTGTACAGGACATTAGTTGTTACTCTCCAGGAAGCTGTGGCAGGAATGTCGCTTGCCTATCGGCCTAGAGAGGCTGCCAATTTCTCCTGAATGGAGGTTAGCAATTGTGCGCCACTTATAGTACCCAAGACCAGAGACCTTGAGTCATTGACACTCATTAGTCGTTCATCTTCACCCTGGGGCAGGGAGCGTGTCGCTTCTGCCTTTGTCGTTGAATGAGGCGAATACCTCAGTTATGACTAGCTGCAACCAATGCGCGCTCTGGTTACCCACGATGCAAGACCTAAAATCATTGACACTCTGTTGACGCTCATTTCCAGGATGGGGCAGGGACCGTTTCTCAACATATCATGATCACAATGGCAGCCTGTTCATCCAAAAAGAACATCAATGTACGATCGTTAATATTTCATCACCAACAGTACTATACCTGAATGCGACCATAAAGAGAACAACCCGAAATTCAAGACCAGAGATTGAACCCGACAGGTCTAACCAAACCCAGCAAAACCTGCGGGTTGACGGGTACGTGGCCGGGTGTGGACCGCCAATACTCAGCGGGTCTCGGGTTTGGACCGTTCTGGAACCTAACCGAACTGTTTTTCCAGTGCAAACCTATACCGCTGGCGGGATTCCCTGACCCGTTGGTAACACTATATCCGCCAGCTTGGCCACCTCTCAAGTATAAGTTCTGAACTCTCACAAACAGTGATGATGAATCTTAAACAAGCATATCAACAATCGAATCATCATCAGGCGGCCGTCCAGATTGTGCCAACGAAAGCCCCAAAGGAGTTCTTTCATTATCGACAGCTGATTTCAAACGCTGTAGCACATTTCCACAACAATGATATGCCTCGAACCTATGCGCCATTCAAGCGAAAGATGAAAAACCCACAACCAGAAATCTGCACCCTTGATGACTTGGCGAAGTGGTGTGCAATGCCTAGAGGGGAGCTACAAAATTACATTGCTTGGTGTTTCAAGAGATTTGTAGAATTGACAGAGTACGTTCATCATGATCAGTATTTCAGTCGTCCAAACGACCCAAAATACATTCATTACAACGCAGTAGCAATTCCGGTGACTTATTTTCAATGCGATGAGCAAGAAGTTCATATTGTTCATTGCACTCAGTCCACAAGGTGGAGAATGCATAAGCCACCAAGAAATGATACAGTGCTTCTCAGGATGGGAACAAGTCCGGATAAGCACTGCATGGCTCCTGTGGGATGCATTCTCGCACAGTTGCAGTGTCTGTTCGTATTGGGGGATGCTGAATGGATGGTTAACGGGCATCTTGCAGTGGTTCAGACTTATGCAACGGGGCTGAGATGTCAAACTGTTGGCATGGTGATTGTCCAGAAGAGGCATCAACCTCCGACGGAAGCTACCATTGTAACCCTCATTTCGGCGTCAGAATCATTTATATCGTCCCTGCAAGCGCAATCCAATATGCGGTACACAATCATTTGCAGATACCGCAGCCACAGAGCACTCGGTGGTACATGAGCAACACGATTGACTTGAATGCTTTCGATTTGTATTACATGTGGATTGTTCAGCAGGATGCTTGAAGTAATCATTGCAGGGATATATACACATCTGATCAGTGTTTTATCTGGCTGTCTTAAATGTTGTAATGGAAGTTGTGCAAGCTTGAGTATAATCGACATCTCAAGGGATAAAATAGTGAAGAATATTCTGCAAATCAATGGAACAGGTCAAAAAACCGTCGACATGATTAAAATCTAAAGCACCAACTTGAAAGAAACAAGTGCAATAAATTACTTTAATTGCCTGAACACATTGTATAATGTCGTGACGACGTGATGAGATCATTGAACGGTTCAGAGCATGGTGGAAAATTGCAAATTTGTCGCTCAGATTATCGCTGGAGAATGTGGAGAAGCATTGGTGCATGGTGTACATTTTTGATAACGAATTTCGCATTTTGCTAATGAAGAGAGACCGTACAAAAAGGAAGCTAACTACATATGTCCATGTCCATATGACTAACTTAGTACGAGAACTGATCACTGCTCTATAGGCAGCCTCTCAACAGATCCTGCGCACAGGGTAATGGCACATCCAGTGGTAGGTGGCTACAACCCCTGCTGATGGTATTGGTACCTGCCCAAGATCCATATGAAAGTAAGATAAACTATTGAAACCACATGGACCATGTCCAATCCCATTCCTTCAAGATCAATCAAGGTTGAGGCTTTGATGGATCCTGTTGTGCAAACTGTACAAACAATTCCCATGCATATCCACTTTTTTCGCCGCTTCTCAGCTAGTTCATATGTTGCTGCATCACATCAACTCTACCAGATTGTGGAGCTGTGGGTAACATTAGTTGGAGTTGAGGATACGGACAATTTCCTTCTTATCAACATTAGTATTCGCAATGGGTGAGGGAAACCAGCCAGTAGTCTGGGTTCGGAGTATAAAAACCGTTTCGTTCTATCGCTGGACCCCTCCAACAATTCAACCCCCTATCGCTTCATGGGCCCGGTTGGGGTCTGTACCCAGTACAAAGTGCATTGTGCCATGATTGGCTAGAGCTGTCTGTTGCAAGCTTCGGTTCTGCCTTTTGTGGGTCTGTATTTATGGTCATATTCAAATATCATACTGTGAATGAGACAATATTGACTTGGTATGACATTGTCTTGTTGAGATGCATTTGCCACCTTGATAATCCAGATAAACAGAGACACGATCTCTGCCCCATTAATATATTAAGCGTTAATGGAACAGCAACGATTTTTGGTATTGTGTCTTAGATAATTCACATATCCATTGGTGGCAGATAGTCATAAATGAGATATTGGCCACCATTACAGGCAACCGAGAATGCGATACACTTCTTCCCATATTCTGAAAATGAGCGTCAACTGAGGGTCAACAATGATTGTTCTTTTTCGTCTGGTACTTACTGTTAGCAATAGACCTGACTGCGTCGGCTGTGGGCCGGGTTGAATCCGAAACAGCAACCCCATTCCGGGTTCTGAACCCAGAAGAAACCCAAACTGGGTAACTGGTGCTGCATTGTAACCAAGACATGACATTGAACTGACGGTTCTTGCCCAGGTTAACACCTGTTCGCGGTTCCATCTTACAGTGTGATTTGGATTGACTCCAATGATGTATTTCAGTTCCGCTCATATCATGACATGATTAATATGTAGATTGTGCAGTTTTATCACCTCTTTCACTTCCCACTATCAGATTTGAGATCCAATGAATATATGTTGATTGTCCATAAAATGCGGCCAAATTTTATGACAAATTGACAAGGTGTCAATAGCAAATGAATCAATGTTGCATGGATAGCAAATCTCAAAGTGAGAGGTAAATGTGCACCTGAATGTTCACAATCTAGCTACTGATTATATTGCGACATGATCAAAAATCAAAAACATCATTGTAGTTAATAAGCAAAGCTTACAGAGTCGGGTTTTCTGGTCGGAACTGGCCCAATAGCCATGGTCAGAGTATTTCATGTGATAAAACCCCTTGCAACAACAGAGTTCCGGTTCCAATTCTAACAGAGAACCGTTTTTGCGTGTTGGAACCCTTGCCATCACTTGTTACACACTGTGTGCCCCATATTGAAAATCTGTGTCAATGCTGCATTAATGATTTTTGGCCTTGGGTCTTGTTTAATCAATCAGAGATTGAGTTGGTATTGTCTATTTACGAAGTTTTGATCGTTTTTATCCGACAAAACACAGATGATTACGTAATTGCAGTGTGGTGCATCAAATCTGTTGTTAATGTAGGGGAGGAGTGAGGCCAACTGGTCTGGGTATCCTGCCAGCTGTCTGGGTTCAGGTTGCAAAAATGATTTTCTTCTGTTCCAGACCTGACCAAAATCTCCCCCAACATCCTCATGGCAGGCCAAACTACAACCCGAATACATCAACCCAGTGAGTTTGCCGAGTTTCGTAAACCCACAGGTTCGAATCCCCTGTTGTGCCTTTCAGGCTGTTTTATTTTTGGTTTTGAAACTATGGGCCACCTGTATAATGAAAACATGGAGAGACAAGCTCTCTTCCCCAATCTCTGAATGAGCTTCAACTTAGTGTGAATGATTTTTGAAATTGTAAGTGAAGCAATTAAAGTGGGATTTGGTAGTTGCTATACATAATCAATGTACAGGCTGCCTTTATAGGCAAAAGCCAATGCAACACACTCCCTACCTGATTTTGACAATCCGAGTCAACAGAGGATCAACAATGTATAGCCTTTCATTATGGATACCCAAAGCGTGGTGTAGTTATGTTCTACTCACCTCTCTACAGTTCTATGATTACTAGCTAACCAAGGAAGACAGTCTTAGGTGCTGTTCCACCTCCCCTCGGATCTACCCCTTCCAGATCAAACCAGTTCAAGTACTTCTACAATCCTGATCACATCAGCAAAATGTAAATTGGTCCGGAAGCCATACGCAAACCTCCCAGACACTCCGGTAGCTCTCACCAGTGCTTCTAAGTACTTCCAGATGCTTCCAGCCCCCCCTGGAGGTTTGCAAAGTGCTCTCAGACTCTGCAAGAGCATCCTCAGGTGCTCCTCAAAGCACCTGCAGTTATGGAGATGCATTCAGGATGCTACGAGATTTGACTATTAGAATAGTCAAATTTTGGCGCTGCTGAGACCTCTCCACAGGTCTGCGGGAGACTTCGAGAGCAGCTGAAACCTCAGCACAGGTCCGCAGGAGACTTCAAGAGCAGCTGAGACCTTGGCACAAGCTCTGTGTGAGACTTGATGCCATATTCTCACACCAGTGGTTCTTAGCGTTCCACAACCACAAGGCATTTCGTCTATCATATTCGTCTTTGTTACAGTCACACGATTTGCTACATCATAATATGGCATGTATTATCTAAGTCTCTCTATATACGGAGATACAGAGACAACGGAGATGGACTCAGCGACAGGAAGTATATATTTGGAAGACCCCGGGGTAGATAGACATCATCTCATTATACGAAATACACACTCTATCTTTCCCAGCTCTTCGTCTCATGCACTCTTGCCGAGCTTCCATAGATCCAATTTGTGTGATTCCTCACACACTGTTGCCAAGCGTTCATAGATCCACGCAATTTGTGTGGTTCATCATGGCCGGGTATCCCTTCATATCCTCTCACCTTCTTCCTACCCTCCTCGAGCCAGAACCGCTCTTTCTCACGAATTCCCTTCGGATGCCATGCGAGGTGCGGCGGAGTGTTGATGATGGGCTGTCTGCCTTCTAGCTCCAGCGTTTCACCACACCGTGATCGAGTGAACTTAGAGATGCACTTTGAGTCCGTGATCGAGCGAGTTTGGAGATGCATGTGGAGGCCGTGATCGTGCGAACTTGGAGGCCGTAATCGAGCGAGTTTGGAGATACACTTGGAGGCTGTGATCGAGCGAGTTTGGAGATGCACTCCGAGGCCGTGATTGAGCGAGTTTCGAGATGCACTTGGAAGGCCGTGATCGTGCAAACTTGGAGGCCGTAATAGTGCGAGTTTGGAGATACACTTGGAGGGTGTGATCGAGCGAGTTTGGAGATACACTTGGAGGCCGTGATCGAGTGAACTTAGAGATGCACTCCGAGATCGTGATCGAGCGAATTTGGAGATGCAGTTGGAAGCCATGATCGAGCGAGATTGGAGCAGTACTTGGAGGCGGTCAATCTGGAGGCGGTAGTTCGGGAGGGAGGCGCCACGGGAGCTGAGACTCTATTGATTGGTTAACTCGTAATTGTGGGAATGTAGATAATTGAGTACAACATGGTCTGCCGAGAGATGAGAGACTGGCTGGGAGCGGTGTGGGGATGATGCAGTACGCGGTGTATGCCGTACTCAGTGTATGCTGTACTCGGTGTATGCTGTACTCGGTGTATGCTGTACTCGGTGTTAACTCTTGATCATGGCATGGAGAGATAGAGAGGGATGACTGAACTTCGTGTTCTTAGGTGACGGTAGAGTTGAGGACGAGAAGTAGAGAGATGAGAATTGATGGGGCAAATCGTCATGAGAAACTGGGACTTAGCGAATTTCGTGTGCGACTCAATTGACCATCCCCGATACGGCAGGTACGAGTCCCGATCCGGTGTGTAATTACCCCGATACGAGGTCTTCCCAACCCAATCAGGCAAGTCGAACCCCTGATTTCTCATATCCGCTCGTATCCACCACATCGTTCTCATCTTCATCCCCATCTCTCCCTTTCTTGTCCACAACTCTACCATCATCGCAGAACACAAAGTTAAGTCATCCCTCTCTATCTCTCCATGCCATGATCATGAGTTGACACCGAGTACAGCATACACCGAGTACAGCATACACCGAGTACAGCATACACCGAGTACAGCATACAC
>Ga0307515_10012490_pt1 | contig 15975 bp, 12 predicted proteins | sample 17_EM_MG_FD_194513 | JGI IMG/M metagenome (GOLD analysis project Ga0307515, IMG submission 194513) | Populus trichocarpa ectomycorrhiza microbial communities from riparian zone in the Pacific Northwest, United States - 17_EM | ecosystem: Host-associated > Plants > Roots > Unclassified | place...
GGAATAATATAAATTCTATCTAAATCTAAGGGTATATAGCTCTTGCTAAAAACAAGACGTTATATAAAGAAGAGAAGGGAATAATAAGAGAATTATATAATTAAATAGTTAGGGGCTTAGTGGTCAATGCGTGCGCACGTACGCACGCGGTCTTCGACGGACTTTAGTAAAATTCGATTGATCTAGCAGAATTCGGTCAAAGCGTCGGAATTTATTTATCGAGTGTTTTACTAAGACATTCCTACTGTAACTGGGCTAGTCCCGTTACACTTACGTAGTCTACCTCTTCCATACTTAACGGGTTAAGGTTTAGGCTTAGTTTAAGGTAGGGGTCTAGGCTCGATTTAAGGTAGAGGTAGTTTACTCTCGTTATCTTCTAACTATATATCCTTTATAATCTTAGGGTCTACTAAATATAGTTTTACAACCGTGCTACGGAAGTTAGTAGGTCTATAGGGAAGTTATATAGTATAAGTCTTATTTTTAGTGCTAAATAGGTTATACGGACTAGACTAGTAACCAGGTTGGCCTATAGGTCCTTCTCTCCATACTAATACAAGTGAGTTAAGTAGTAGGTTATAGATCGCAGTTATCTTAGGTCCGTTGCGCATATTAAGGGCATCTGCTACTTAGCGCTTAGCTCTAAGCTTCTTAACTTCTTCTATAGCCTTTTTAAGGGCTGCTGCTTATTATGCAACTATAGGATTAGGTGCATTAGATTCCGCTATACGTAGGTAAGCTCTAAATACTAGTAAGGTAGGTATAAGACCGTTAGGACCTGCGGAATCATTAATTGCTTTAAAAGCTATTTATAGAGCTATGTCCTTACTAATGTCCAGTAGTTCCGCAGTAATAATATAGTATATGCGACGGAGGGGGCTATAGTAGCGTTCTACCATTTTAACTAAATTATAGGCTTTAACGGGTACACTTCTTATAGCTATTCTAAGTATTATAGCATATTATTTAAATTCCTTGCTTATAAAGTTCTTGCCTATATTATATATAATAATATTAGGAGGTCCTAGGTATGTATCGATCCAATATATTCGTAATATATCCTATATATACTTAGCGCTGATATTTTATAGCTATCTACCAACTTAAAACCGTATTCCTTTATTAACAATATATAAAAGTAGTGCACTATTAATATACATAATATTAACCATAATTAAGTAGTTAAAATTAATATTATTATATAAGGTAAATCTAAATCTACCAGGCGACTTTCCATGTTTTTAATAATGGTGGTAGTAGCGTATAAGATAATCTAAGGTCTTGCTATTAATATCATGCCCTAAGCGTTTAAGTATTTATATAAGACGCTTAACTAAAGGGTAGCTAAAGCGATAATATAATCGTCTTAATTCTATATTAGTTAAATAGCAAGGGTTTTAGTTAAATAATTTAATTAAGTAATTATACAGGGATATGTTTTAAAGTAGGAAAGGGTGGCTAAAGTAATATATAACCAGTACTTCGCTCTAAGGGGTAATTAGCGTATTTTTTAGGTTGTTAAAGTATACTTATAAGTAATTTATATCTACTAAGTAAAGTAAAAATAGGGTGTTAACCTTAATAATATAGAACTTAATTATGCTAATTAGGGTAGTTACTTTAGCTAATCTAATTAATAAGGTTAATCCAATGCCGAATTATATATTAATTATGCCTTATATAGTAGCGTCGAGTTATACGCCAGTGTTAAGTCTTTTAAATACTAAGAATTAGCCGTATCCTACTATAGATCGTTTAGATGCTCCTATATTAATTATTATACCTACGAAATTGTCTGCAGTATAGCGGGACGTAGATATAGTTATATTATAGGTAAAAGGGTCCTAGTCGGACATAAGAGGTATTATATTGTCTATAGTTGTGATTAAATAGCCAAAGGCTTTATTAGCTAGGGTAGCAGCCATAGAAATCACTTTCTGCTATTCTACTTGGCTGAGGGAGGTATAGTAGTAATTAATATTCAGTTATAAGTTCTTGTTAGTTGCCTTATAACTTACATTAATAGTTAGTGCTTAAAAAGCTTCCTTAAGCTCTTTTTCTAAGTCGGTATTATTATCCTTATAATCTATAATATATTAGTTAAGTCGTTTCTTAAATTGGTTATTAAATTTGCTAAACCTATCTCTATTAGCAGTTCTAAACTTAGCTTTAAACTCTTCTTGCTCCTCCTTAGTATATCTTTATAAGCAATATCCTTCCCTATTATATATAAAGCAACATAGTTTCTTTTAGTTACGGTTACTGCGGTTATAGTTATTATCTCTTTTATAAAACCGTCGGTCTATAAAGAAGGCATATATCTTCTCTATATGCTCTTTCTTATATGCTATAATAGACAATTAAAGTTTATTAATAAGGGCTTTAAGGTTGTCCGGTAGGTTAGAAACTATATATTTATATATTAGTATTTCCTAGTAAGAAGTGACAATTTTATTATAAAGGAAGTCTATAGTTTATAAGGTAGGTTTAAGGCTATACTATAGTTAATAAAGTCTATAAATTAACAATTAGAGATATTTACTTGTCGACTTATCTATATTTCCTACTATTACTATTATAAGTGTAATAGTATTCCACTTGTCTAGGTTCTTATATTAAAATCCTAGTCCTTTAAAGAAATTCTAAAGGTGCTTGCTAGAATATATTGCATTGCAATAGCGGACATATCGCGATAGCGGCCAAGCCGCTAGCGGTAAGCGAGCTAATGGCGATTTTCTATACCGGGCATAGAAAATCGTAATTGGTTAGAAGAAGTCATGGGAAACTACGTAATAAACTTTATTCTTATAACGCGTAGATCTTAGAGAATTAATTATCTATTTATAATACCGCATAATATATATTATTGTAATATATATATTCTGCACGTTATTAAAGCATACCAATACTAATTAGTAAGCGCGTATAGATTAGGAAACACGCAGATAGCTTAAAAGACAGTTATACTATCCACCTTACAGCAGATTAGAAGATAGTTATACTTATCTACCTTTTATATTAGCCTATTTTAGTTAAAGAGAAGAAGAGAAACTACCTAGAAGTACTTATCTAGTATCTACAATAACTTTTAGATATCTTATTCTATATATTCTAGAGGACCATTATATAAAACACCTTATCTTACTTAACCGCCCCTTTAAACCGCCTTAACCGCCTCCTTAACCGCTCCCCTACCTTTACCCTATAAACACCCTTACTTACCTAAATAATATATAAGATATAAGAAATTAGAAATAAAGAAAGACTAAAAGGAAGAAGTAGCTAAATAGGAAGATGGAATTAACCTAATAGAAGCCTCTAAGGACGACCTAACTAACTACCTATAATATAAGATATACCTATATATAGAGGTATTTCGGTGAGAGTGGGACTGCATCGGGAAATGGAGGCTTCCGAAGCGGGAAATGGACGCTCGCTTGGCGACTCGCCGCTTTTATTTGGCCCGTGCGCCGACCCCGTCACATAAAAGCACGCTTCCCTCGCCGTTCTACTCTTCTCCCTCCATCGTCTCTTTCCTCCCTCCACCTCGCCCCCTCCTCATTGGTCGCTCGGACTTCACCCGTGAGGCATTTTCTCTCCCCTTGGCCGTCATGCAACCGCTGCACCGCCCGGCTGTCTCCATTTTTCCCCTTCCTCGACCGAAGATGACGGCGCCACGCCGTGCCCCTTTGGTGGACCCTGTCCCAGTCTCTTCTCTTCGATGTCCAGCGGCACCTCTGGCCCTGGCTGGATTCTAGCCGCTCGACTCCGCTCGCCTTTCCCGTAGCTGAGCAGTGTTGTGTGTAGTCCGCTGGCGATGGTGTGTTTCGGCCACGGCCTCGTACGGACTGCTGCCTGCTGAGCCCTATATGGTGAGACCCCGAGCGTGGAACATTCACCTATTTAAGATCTCTGCGTCCCCTCTTTCCTCGCACCACCACCACCACCACCACCAGGTCTCCTTCGAGCCACGACAGCAGCGATGGCAATGTTTTTAGATACTTCTCGCCTACCTCAGACGCACCATCCCCTTCAAATCATACAATATAACGGGCCTCCGAAGCCAAAACAACCCTCCCGACGTAATCCCTCCAAGATCCCGTCTAGCGAAGATGAGGCAAGATCGGACGCTAAACGGGAAAATAAAGAGGATCTTGTACCCACGTCGGATGAAGTCGAACTCGTTGATTTGACATACTTAGGTAGGCACCCCTGCAGCCGACGAAGCAATATTGGTGTTTGTTCTGGCGTTGTATGATGACTAACAGGGACGCAGCCGACAATGAAGGCAACTGCGAGATCAGCGGCAGTGGAGGTGGAGAAAGTGGCGATGTTGGCAGTGACGACGGTTCCTCCCCAATGACCGAACGGGAAGACGTCTCAATGCCAACCTCTCGAGAAGACACAGGAGATGAGGCTTCACATCAGCCGGCTCCTTCTGAGGGTAGCAGTCAAGGTAAGCGCCCAGGCCCGATCGTGATAGTAGCTCACGCATGCATCTTCTGACGTTGCGTAGGAAATGCGGTCGTCATCAAAGACAGTCAGTCCCACTCAGATACCGACGAGGTCGACTTCCACGAAGATGATGCAGGTTCGCAGATAGGCGATCAGCTTCAAGTTTCGAGTATCTCGACCCCCGAGTATCACGGTAGGGAGTTCCCTGCAGGCAGGAAGGATGCAATCACCCCAGAGACGGGTGATGGAGTGAAGACTCAAATCAGTGAGCTCCCGCGTCGGCAACTCCCATCAACGCCGCCAACTAGCCCGTCGATGATGAACATCGAACAGTCAACGCAAGAGTCCATCCGCTGCATTCTCTTAAAAGCCACCACACATCAGCCACAGCGCCCGATGGAGAAGAAGACGGAGACGGAAGGTAAGCATACGCTATTGCAAGTGTGTTCCTTCTATCTAACGGTATCAAGTCGGACTTCCTACGATCGAAAGTACGAGCAGTAATAGCAGTAGCAGCAGCGGAAGCGATGCCGCTGACGACGACCGCAGCAGCAATCACACAACGTCGCTGGCCCGCAAGCGGAAGCGCTCCCCACCAACCACGGGGCACATTCGAACGTCAAATAAATCGTCGAAGCAGCGCCCTAAGCACAACGCACACTCATTGAGGCAACGGAAGCCATCCCCCATCCGCGGCAGGCCCAACCATCCTTCGGCCCTGGAACCTCTTTCGGCAGCGCGGTACAGCGGCCATGATGCTACTACCCGCTCCAGCGGCGAAAGGAGCGGTGCCAGCAGCGAAGACAGCACCGATCACAGCGCCTGCCATCTTGCAAGCAACAAGCGACCAATGCTGACCGCACGTCTTGTTCGCCCCTACAGACACAAGCGGAAGCGCAGTCGTGGCAGTGCGGACGAAGACGATGACGAATACGAGGTAGAGATGATCCTCGATGCCCGTGTCAACCGCAGAAAGCTACAGTACCGTGTCAAATGGCTTGAATATGAGGAGGATCTAGTGTGGTACGATGCTGGCAACTTTAAGAATAGCCCGCACAAACTCCGTGAATTCCACACGGCCAACCCTACTCGCCCAGGGCCTCCAGAAAGGCTAGAGAGTTGGGTGCAGTGTTGGGAGGAGGACAGAGATGCTGACGATCATCCTGATGATAACAAGCCCTCTACAAGACGTACCATTATCGGAGTGCCGACCACCTCGGCACAACGGATTCCTTCGTATGTCGCCTGTCCAGCTCCAACGACGACCAGCCCAACCTAGCTCCCCAAGCTGCTGGCAACCAGAGAATCAGCATGAAGCCAGCGACGAAGAGCCTGATCCGGACACGGTCCTACTCTGCTGCTCTATCGTCTCTTTCAGGCTCACCATGAGCTCCACCATTTCCGCCATCATGCTGCTGCCTCCTGTTCGTTCGGGTGTGACGGCCGCCCTCCCTGCTAGCGCACGCAATGTGTGAGAACCTGATGCTCTTCCTAATGTTAGCTTGAGTCACTCATGTGACTTAGTAGGGGAGGCTGTGCTGAGAATTTGACACTTAGTAATCACCGACTAGATGATCAAGTCAGGCTCATCAAACTATCCGTCGGAACTATCCAACGTACGCAAGTTTGAGTTTCCGTATACGATGTCTATATCACATTTCCATACCAACCACTTTCGCTGTACCATTCTCCTCCCCAGTGAGCTTAAATCCGGGTGGTTATCTGATCTTCTTGCTACTCAGAATATTTTTGAACAATGAAAAATGCTGCGGCCCGCCGACTTTGATGAAGAACAGGATCTGTAGAATTATGGCCATGATAGTGAGAGCAGCGGCGAACGTTTTGGCGTTCCTTTGAAAACAGTCGAATAGTTGAGGAACAGCGAAGAATGCGCTCACGATAGGCGAGATGACAGAGATCATGAGTTCCGAGGGATATTTGTTAAGCCGGACTCTCTCGTTGCTTTCGAGAATCAAGCGTAGCCGTCTGTTCCTCCACCCGGCTGACATCAATCACTAATTGGCGATGTTCCTTGTTTGCATTGCCACCGCTTGTCGTACGCAAGGAAGTCGTCCTTGACCCTTCCGCTCCTCTGCTGGACGCAGCCGATGCCCAGGACTGTGTCCGTGGGGAGCGCGTGGATGGGGGAGATGCGGAGAGGACGTCAAGTTGCGCTCGGAGAGAGAAAACCACCTCCTGGAGCTCGGCGTACTGGTTTTGAAAGCGCTGTTGTTCCGACTTGATGTCCGCAAGATCATTCCGGATACTCTCAATGATGCTGCTCTGGCTGGCGATGGTACGGCTCTGCTGTGCTATCGTCTCGGTGAGGCTAGCAATTAGCCGGCCCAATTCATTAGAACCATTATCTCCGGCTCCGCGTTCAGGAAGATCAGGCCCCGCTGCCGTTGGGAATGGGGACAGTTCATGCTGCGTTGCCTGCCGTGCGGCTGGCTGCGTGGTTGGACGGGCGGTTTGCTGAGTAGCTTGCACAGCGATGGTGTGTTCTTCGGTCTGCGCTGATCGTCGTGTAACGGTTCGTGTCCTTAGCGACTGCTGTGCTTCCAGTACCTTCGCGCTCGGCTTCCTCGTGCGTGCTTTGGGTGCGGCCGGCGGTGGTGTCGATGGGATGCGGTCAGGGGTTGAGGTAGCATTGGCCCTCGGGCGCGGTGTCCGGCAGGCCGCACGGGCCGCACTGCAGCGGGGCCGCCGGGTTTCAGGTGCCTAGTCAAAGGGAATGGTTTAGCGTCGAGGCTAACTCAGGACATGGGGGATGGGGATGTCAGACATACCGGATTGAGCGACTCAGAAGTTGTGGCCAGTCTCGGAGGGCGTGGATCATATGTCTTGTATGGATATAATGGAAATGATTCAATGGGGAGACCCACTCGCTCTCGGCGTCGTCAACCATGAATTTCAGGTTCGGCGGAACCCAGTTGCTCTGGATTGGGCTGAGATCAATGCCTAGGACGGAAGATAAGGGATAGAGGTCTGCAACTATAAGTCTTGAGTTCAACTTTGTTGGGTGGCCGGGTGGCCGGAGACCTTACCGCTGAGCTTACGCGCTAAGCTAGGTTGAGTGAATAATTTCCACTAGCACTAGCGCTGGGGACAAATCTCACCAGCCATGTTTCAGTGAAACGGACTGAAACGGACTGAAACGGATACGGTTTATATCCATCACTGGTCGTGAGCAAAGCAACCACCGAAGACAAACCCTACAACGCCATTCCCTCGCTCCAGAAATGCATGTGAAATCGCAACTTCAATCGGTCCTCTCCACCCGGGCCCTCGGATTCTGGTTTCTCTCGTTCCCAATCATCACGACTCCCTCTGAAATGCCCTGCTGAATCCCGCCGGTCAAGCCTCGGACCCACCAAAAAGCCAAATCATTGATCGCCTGTCCGACCTTGCCGTCGTTCATTTGACACACTGTCTGCGATAGCTGCAGACTTCTCCGGCCAAGCTTATCCACCGTCGTAAGACTTTTGTTAAACATCCGTTGTGTAACCTTGTGCTCTCGCTCAAACCGATATGCGTGTCCAATGAACAGCTTAACGTATGGCAGGAGGCATTGGATGAGGATGAAAGCCTGGAAGACGATGGTTGCGGTGATGCGGTGAAGTATAGATGGGTTTCGAGAAGGCACTTCGTGGGCAACTTCTGTTCGTCGTGGGAGGTGGATGAGAGCGTGCGTATTGGGGTTGTTCTGAAGACTGAGGATGCTTGCCGAAATGGCAGCCTGGATGCTCAACGTCTCCTCCGAGGTGAGGTCGGCGGGGAGGCCTCTCAGCAAATATGTCATGCCGCGACCTATAACGCGGTGTTAGCGCATTTGACATTCAATGCAAATGACACCTTCCTCTGGGTTGATTGACTGAGTCAATCAACTCAATCAATCAAGTTGACTCAGATTGCTTGTTGGGAACTGTGGTTATGTATCACAAGGGAGCAATAGAGAGCAGCCCTCTTCAGGCATATGTATCTGCGCTGTTATTCAGTCCAACAGCGAGCTTAGTGAGGAAGCTTTTTCAGCACGAAGAGCCAGAATGGATAACAATTAAGCCAGCTATGAGCAACAACTGGAGCGCGTGCCTACAGACGCTCGAGGGCCATAGCGGTTATGTCTACTCGGTAGCCTTCTCGCACGACTCGGCCCGGCTGGCGTCGGCGTCGATGGACAACACCGTCAAGGGATCTACATGGCCCCAGTGACGAGGAGCCTGATCCGGATACCCCGAGCCGACAGCGACGCTCACCCCAAGACCTGTCTCGTGCCCAGACCACCGCTGGCAGCTCGTCTAGTCGTAATTCCCCCCAAGGAGCACAGAGTGGACAGTACTGCACACAGAATTGTTTGCGTAGGTTGGTCGAAGGTGGTCCGCTCGACATGCGGTGTCCCAACGTGCGAGTTCACGGGAAGAGCTACCACCAGATCGATCGGCCTACCTTTCTCGCTCGTATTCGCCAACAACTCTCAAGAGACCTAGATACCGACTGCAAGCCTGTGAGTCTGCCTGGAGCATGCGGTGTCTTGTTCCGAGTTCGGCTGAAATCGCACGGATACACAGTAGCGGCCAAGTGCACTCCCATCGACTTCGTTCATCGTCTCAAGCGGGAGGCTACCGTCTACGACCTCCTCCGTCCAATCCAGGGCATCTATGTGCCAATTCATTTGGGCAACATAGACCTGGAAACCCCCTATTACTATGAGGGTATTTGTGAGCTTGTTCACATGATGTTTCTCAGTTTCGGAGGCGAGCTTATCTCTAAGCACGTCACCACCGAGAACAGGGCCTACGTTACTCAACTAGTTGAGTGCTCAGCCCAAGAAATCCACAATCTTGGGGTCTTGCACAAGGACCTCGAGCCTCGCAACATACTGTGGAATGAGGAGACTGGTCGAGTGATGGTGATTGATTTCGAGCGGGCAGAAGTTGTCAAGCCACGAACCGTACTGGGTACCATCTCGGCAAACCGAAAGAGGAAGAGAGGGCCTGATGCAAATACGGCAAAGCACGGAAGGGCAGCTCCTCTGCATTTACACGGGAGAGACAAAGGATAGCTATTGAGTTGCGGGTGTTACTCTAATTCACATAAGCACAACGTAACATGTTAGCGTTAAAGCCCAGGCATGTCTTCTTTAGTTCATTTCCGGTGTAGGTTTGCGTCACCTCACCTCGTCGCATTTCAGAGCCAGTAGGCGATGTAGGGCACCGAGCTATAGTTTCGCCCACGCGGGGCGGGGAGGCGGAGTGGATTCGGTATAGTCGCTATCCTCTAAATCGAGAGATAGAAGCTCTTCATGCTTTTCAGTCGAGATGATGGCGCTTTGCGTACAGTAAAGCATTTCATGGATATCGTTATAATAAATGGCAATACATGACGTGGCCCAGAACTAGGCCAATATGCGGGATGGCCCGCTTCTAGGCCGTTCGATCGGTTTTGGGGACTAGGCCAGGACAAACAGAGACGTAAATAATATGGCCATCCCTTTTAATTCATTAAGAATGCTCGCTATTCTCTAAATCAAGGGATAGAAGCTCTTCTTTACCTTCCATGTCGAGTTTTGATGGAACTTGTGCTCAGCAGTAAGTTACTATAAGATGGCATAAACGTAAATCCATAAATTGGCCCAGAACTGGGCCTGTATAGGCTGTCTATTTTTAGACACTAAATGTAAGTTTATTGACTCGCCCCCGGAAACGGAACACGAGAGCTGCACGTGATCTATGAGCAAAACTACGTCATAGCCAAGGCTTATTGGCACTGGTTACGGGAAAACCTAACTTCGCACATTCCATTTTGCCAACCGCCGCTTGTGTTTGCCGCTGCGCCCCCCTTCATGGTACCTTGCCACGCCTTGGGCCAGCTCTGTCCGGATTGAGGGCAATGACGCACGGATCTCAATTCCCTCGACTCGAACTAAGGTCGGAACACGAATGTCATGGGCAAGCCATCAGTAATGAGCTTGACTTTGTCTGGTACACAAGGCACGAAGTCACAGTGAAAAAATCTCGATTGGTACGGGGTGTGCACGATTAAAAAGCTGCTGCGGCTGACTTTTACTTTGCACGCTATTTGCGCAGCGCCACCACCATGACACGAGAAATTAAGCCCTCTGAAGTCAACTCATAATACTTAAACCTCTTGACCTGTCTCCTTTTCTTTGCGTCTAATCTGCCCTTAATTGACTTCTTTCCATCTTGTCTCAACTACTACCATTCCGACTCATTCGTTAGGTTAGACAAATTTCAATATCTCATCATCTGAGAACCTCAGAATAGGTCTAGAATATGAATCATGGAGCAACCGAAGCCTCGTAGTTGAGTCAGCCACCTTAAATTGTTCGAAATTCAATCCCGTCCAGCTCATCAGCTCAATCTCGACAAGACGTCAGCATGTTTTCATCGGTGCTATTCAGAAAAGACACGTCGCGCAAGACCGAATGCAAAGTTTGCTGTGGCATAGGGGCAGTTTCAACTACGGCCACTGTCGAACTACTTATCGAAGGCGAGGGCGCAGGCTGTTCACTGTGTGAAATACTTCGCCATGCCGTCATTACGCACGCGCCCGGTCGACCATGGGACGAAGGTATATCTCTTTGCCATGGGCTTGGTATCTACGAGATGGTAGTTGGGAAGTATGACGACGACCGAGTCAAGATTTCAGTCTATGGACACGACCGCCCGGATGCGGCGCTGAAATTTGCGTATGAGGCCAAAGGCATCAAGGCGGTGCCTGCCTACACCGTCGCGGATATCATCGGATGCACGTCTTCGCCTGCAGCCATGGACAAAATTCGCGGCTGGATCGAGAACTGCGACAGGAGCCATGAGGACTGCAAGCTTACGACGCTACCACCACTGCCAACTAGGGTTCTCGATGTTGGTCCCCAGAACGACGGAATGATCCATCTCTACGAGACCAACGAAGAGTCCGAGCAATACATCTGCCTTAGCCATTGTTGGGGTGGACACCAGCCTCTGAAAACCGACTTTTCAACTATCGAGGCTCGAAAAAAGGGTATCAACTGGGACGAGTTGCCTCGGACGTTTCAGGACGCCGTTGTCATGACTAGGACCCTGGGCATTCGGTACCTTTGGATTGATAGTCTCTGTATCGTCCAAGACGACGAGGAGGATTGGCGACGGGAGTCAGGCAAAATGCACGTCATTTACCAGGGCGGCTATCTCACTCTTGCGGCTTCCAGCAGTGCCGGCCCTGACGGCGGCCTCTTTCGCGATGTTCTGTCAGAATACCGCCTGCGGGACTGGGATCTGAACGGGCAACACATTCGCACACGTCGAAAGATCCCTCACATCGACTCCGCGCGCGACTATCCCCTCATGAGTCGCGGGTGGGTATTCCAGGAACGAGTCCTATCGCGGCGAGTCGTTCACTTCTCGGCTGCCGAGCTCGCGTGGGAGTGCATGGAAGACAACGATTGCGAGTGCGGCGCCTTCTTCCAATGCCTCGGCGTGGGAGACTATGAGTTTGCCGAGAAGGGGCGATACCGTCCGATTGACAAGATGAAGGGATGGCTCATGCATGTGTGGTGGAAGATCGTGATGGATTATTCCAGGATGCAACTATCATATGAAAAGGACATCTTCCTCGCGCTGTCTGGCGTGGCCGAGTTGCAACGGGCCGTGCGAGGCTCGACGTACCATGCAGGTCTGTGGAGCGACACGCTCATCTACGACTTGCTTTGGCGCGTGCCCAAGAAGTGGAGCCACCCCACCTTCGCGTTCGAGTATGAGCGGGTGGCGCGTCCGTCGGAGTGGCGAGCGCCAACCTGGTCATGGGCTTCGGTCAAGTCGGCTGTCGAGTACGAAGACCTCGCAGGCTTCGAGTCTGAATTGACAAGTTGCGAGGTTGAGATTGAACACACCGGAGAAAGCGAAACGGGGCAGCTCGAGTCGGCCACACTGGAGGTTTCGGGCCTACTAGTCGAGGTAACGGTCCACCAGCCGCAGACTGACGAGCGACACCAGTACGGCACGGCATATCTAAAGTTTGGGGATCTCAATATCTACTTTGAGGAAGACTATGATATTTGGGGGGACACAAGTTCTCCGATCGAAGAAGAAGACGTGTTGTTCTGTCTGCTTATTGGGAAATGGTTCAAGGACGAGTCCAGTGAGAACGGATACGACAAGCTTTGGTTCATGGTGCTCGACCAAGCGAATTCGGCGAATGACCTGTACGAACGAGTTGGAGTGGCGACTATACCGATAAAAGAAGGGCAGTTTGAAACGTACAAAGGTTTTCTCTGCAGTCTTAGACAGACAGAGAATTTGTGCATTCTTTAGGTAGCAGCCAAGGGAACTTCATCACGATTCGTTACGATCGGAGGTGACGACAATTGAGCATCTAGCAATCTCTAAGAGGAATAAGACTGCCTGAAGGCAATGCACCTCTAGATGACATCTGAGAATGATACGGGAAGCCACACATTTAACTAGTGATCTTGGTATTCTAGCGCATGGCGCAGGGAGCAGGTACATGTACTAGATATAGGTAGTCTAGAGGGCCTCATATGGAATGCTCGGCTGTGTGACAATCCGTTCAATTGGGTACTAATTATGTCAGTCTCTCTGCTGAAGCTCTTCGGAAGGCATGGACGGCGGCCTTCGACAAGTTACCTAGTTAGAATTTACAATGTTCCTCTGATTCGTTTGTCTCACTCCGCATGCATGGGCCTGAGCGAGACCAGGCAATTCGCTTCAGCTCTGATAGCAACAACCCGCAAGAGCCTTGACTGACAGCTGTAAACTTCAAGATGGGTATGGGCGAGATGACGACAAACGCCGTCGACATAGTCGTAACAAGAGTCGGTTTGAGCCAATTCGAGCCACCATCGAGTCCTAGAAGAATAAGTAGCTCAATTATTCGAAGGCTTCAAAGTAAAGATTTCTTCGGTGGCTTCAGTGGCTGTGCGCTTTCCCGTCCCCAATTGGCGTTCGGCACAGCCCCCTTTTACGTTCTTTGTTGGCGCATCAAGTTTAAGAAGTGAGATTTCCCCAAGATCTTGTCAAATCACTTTCATCTTCGCGACTCAAGAACCAAAGTCATGACACAGCGCAATCTAGACGATTCGCAACCTGAAGGACCCCGTCGGCAATCTACCCGACTCCACACAGCAACAATCAAAGCCACCACGCCTTCACTTTGCGAATATTGTGCCTCGATCCGTATACAAGGAGGCAAGGAGCGCGTTGGAGCGATCTGGACCCGCAGCCTAAAAGACGCAATCAAAGCTGCCAACGGCCCAACAAAGTGTACACTATGTTACTACTTGACGAATCGGATCACTTTCTCGGAGGAGTCGATTCAGAGCCAGACTGCGAACTTACGAACAAGACAAACCGTCGAGCGGAACAACGAGCAGCCTACTCAGCTGGTGTTTGCACTCGGTCCTTCCGAGACGCCCCTTCGGTACGACATATGCAAGATGCCAGCCGAATCAACGAGTAATGGTGTGTGTGTCTTTGAGGGCAAATACCGTGAGCCTACCGAAAAGGTTGATGGGAATCTCAGATACTTGCCGCGAGTAGTCAACTCTGATCCAATGTCGGATGCAACGATTGGACTGGTGAAGGACTGGCTCTCATCTTGTCGCGGTCCCAATCATCATTTCTGCAAAGCGCAGGAGCCCCGGCCGCTACCCTCTCGAGTTATCGACGTTAGAACAGAAGCGCCGAAGATCATCGAAACAAATGGGTTGAAGGGGTCGTACACTGCCCTCAGTCATTGCTGGGGCCCGATGGTGGACACCTCAACAACCAAGCATAACTTTGCGAAGCGCAAGACGGCGGGCATTGACCTGACCCAAATGCCTGCAAACTTCCGTCATGCCATTCAGTTCACGCGACGACTTGGGTATGACTACATTTGGATCGATAGTCTTTGCATAATACAGCAAGACGCGCAAGACTGGCGTCATGAAGTCGGCCGCATGGCTGGATACTACAACAACGCATTTCTGACGTTGTCAATTGCTGATGCTCATAGCTGCCACGATGGATTCCTGCATCAGCGCCGTTACGACTACTCACCCGCAATTCCTGGCGACGATGGTGATTTCTATTGCCTGCGAGAGGTGCTGAAGCAAGAATGCCATCTGAACATGGATTCTTCGATCAACAAGCGGGCCTGGACTTTACAAGAGCGCCTTCTGTCGTCGCGACTGATTCAATTCACTCGGGAGCAACTTGTGTGGTATTGTCGAAGCAAAGAGTTGACTGAAGGATACGTGTACAACTCATTCCGCGGTCATGATGAGTATCGCTGTGACAGGGCTGGCCATTATATCGATCGAGCCGAGTACGACGCATATTGGGAGAAGAGGGCATCGAATTCAGCAGAAAAGATCAACTTCGATACCGATATTGCTGCAGAAACCTGGTACCACTGCGTCTCTGAATTCACAACACGGCGGCTCACACGACCTTCTGACAAGCTACCGGCTATGGGAGGCCTGGCAAACATGTTCTGCCAACCGGAGCTTGGAAGGTACATCGCCGGGCTTTGGGAGCGTGATCTGTTTCGCGGCCTTGCGTGGATGAGAGTGCAACCAGGCGAGCGGACGAGAGAACAGTATCGTTCGTACATTGCTACCAAAGCAAAGAGGAACCTGGAAGGCGGGTCGTATGAACCGCCTTTGGAGTACCGTGCCCCAAGCTGGAGCTGGGCATCTGTGAACGGCCCTGTGGAAGTGAGCTATCCGATGTTCTATGCGCCAAATCGAGGGGCTTCCGAAAACATGCAGTATGAGGTTCAACACTGGGAAACCAACTTTGCACCACGTCTTCTGAACAGTCGATTGCTACACAGCACAACTGATATCTACCTGGATACCTTGAAAGGCTCCTTCATCGAACTTCACGGATACTATCGAAAGCTCTGGATGTCGAAGACCACATTCCGGGCTGATGGACCCAACGGGACTTTCATCAAGAACATTCTTCTAGACAGCGGTACATCGGAACAGTTCTCCGTCTACTTGACTCAACCTGACTTGCCTGATTGCACGGAGCTTTTGATGTTCCAGATTTGCAAACAGCGACGAAGTGACCGGCTTGTTTACGCACTACTACTCGAGAAGATGGCAGAGGTAGATGGCTATAAACGGATTGGCCTCGTCGAGCTGGCATGCTACAATCTTTGCAAGATCCCCCAAAAGCAACCTGGGTCGTGTTTTGTGTACTATCTGCATCCTCTTCATCAGAGCTACTCTGACTTCAAGCCGCATCACTACAAAACGAAGGAATGGCTAAAGGACCGATGGACTGAAGGCGATCTGAAGCTTTTTTAAGGCACCATGCTTCACGTGGTTAGGGGCGAAAAGCGGCACTTCGGTATTTCCTAGACTATCAGCAATATTCGTGAACAAGGCTAAAGAAATGCAAAGATGGCCACCTTCGTTCCCAACTTAAATGCGGAGTTCCTATAAGAGCATGGATATATTGCTGGTAATCGACACGTTAATAACTCCTTCGTACAGTATCGTATCTTACA
>Ga0307515_10012491_pt1 | contig 15974 bp, 8 predicted proteins | sample 17_EM_MG_FD_194513 | JGI IMG/M metagenome (GOLD analysis project Ga0307515, IMG submission 194513) | Populus trichocarpa ectomycorrhiza microbial communities from riparian zone in the Pacific Northwest, United States - 17_EM | ecosystem: Host-associated > Plants > Roots > Unclassified | place...
TTTCAATATTTTTTTAATTGAATATTGAGCATCTATTTTTTTTTTATTCGACCTGCTAAGAATCACAGGTCAAATAGCTTGTATTGTGTGATTTCCATAAGCTTTTCTGTTTTGCGATGACATGATCGTTGGTTTTGATTAATTAATTTCAAAATTTGAGCTTCTCTTCGGGAGAAATTTCTTCCAAACAGAAGGAGATTTTTTTCAACCGGATAAATGGATTTATTTTTCTACAATTGACCTTTTACTATAATAAAAGGTCTCTAATTTAAATTACTTGTTCGAAATCTTCATATCATAAATTAAAAAAAAGGGAAAAATCGAGGATTGAAATAATTGATTGGAAGTTTTTCTTTTAAATATACTCGATTGATAAATAGCGAGATGTTGGTATACCAATAGTGTAATTATCTCCTTTGAGAGGTTTTAATCAATGCAATTAATCCATTGATCTAATAATGGCTTGGACTAGAAAGCTTGGAAGCTCGATCATTCGATAGTTTAAGATAGGGGTAAGAAAAAAATAAAAAAATCGAATCGTGAAAAAAAACCGATTAAACTGATTAAAATATAAGCCTAAAACTGAAAAAACCGAACCGAATCCAAACTGAAAAAACTGGAAAAAAACCGAGTCAAATCGAAAAACCAAGTCAAACCGGAAAAAACCGAGCCAAAACGAGACAAACTGAAAAAACCAAAAAAACCGAGCCAAACTGGTTTGAACCGGTTTTTGTCCTAAAAAACCCGAACCGAACCGGAACCGGTAGGTTTGAACCGGTTTTGGTTTTTTTTTTATAAATCGGTTTGGTTATTTCTTTTAATAAAAACCGAACCGAACAGTAAATAATCACCCCTAGTTTAAGAATATAGTTTGGGCAAAGTTTAATTTACCATCCAAATTTTAAATTAGGGTAAGCTCAGCAAATTTGTATTTCTTAATCAAACCATTCCGTTAAATATAGTTGATAAAATCACTAATTGTTTATGTGTTTTACAAGCAATTAATGAATAGAAATTATACGAAGCATAGTAAATTTGAAGCTTGCCCAGTAATTAACCAAATAAATAGTCATATCTTCCTTGGCACGATGACCTCAGCTGTCAAAAGTTTTGTTCTTATTTTCCATGTCCTCCCCCCGCGTCGTCAAGTCGTCAAGAGCATCTTGACTAGCCATGTTGAAGCCGAAAGGAAGTGTGCGGCCCACCATGGAGGAGCTTTCCATGTAATTACTAATTAGTCCTTCACCCGTCCCCTCGCTCGATCCACTATCAAACCCAACCTAAATGCATATCAACAAAAATGTAAAATAGCTTTTTAAATAATATAAATATGATTTTTTATTTATTTGTATACATTTTGATGGTAAAAAAGCATTCAAGGGAGTTAATTATATTTTAAACTAAACTAATTTTAATATAATTATATAACTACTTTAATTAATTCTTACATAATATAATCATGTTATTAATTACATAATCTATTTGTATTTTAATATATCTGATACACAACTATTTTAATAATTCGATATGACTCGGTTGACTTGACGGGTCTTAAAATAATTTGGACAATTCTCAATAAAGTTAATATTAAATGATAAAATAAAAAAAATCAATCAAGAAAAAGAAAAAAACCTGACTCGAGTCAACCCGGATAAAATTATTTCCATGACATGAGTCATGAGATTAAGATAATCTCATAAAAAATAAAAAAATATATACATATAAAAAAATAAAAGAAAAAAAAACTAGTAAAAAAAAATATTCCATTGAATAATGTTTGGTAAAGTTTTGACTTTTTTACATTATATATAGGAATAATATTTTTGTAAGATAAATGGTATTTTGTTTAGCATTTCTTTAATAGCATTTAAAGTAAATATTAAAAAGTAAAATTAATTTAAGCTATTTTTTTTTTATTTTTTACTTTCCATGTAGCACATCTCTTGAAGATGCCCCAGGTGGGTTGGGTAGGTGAAATCATCATTCATAGACATGCATTTAAGCTATTTGGAAAATTTTTCAACCGGATAAATGGATTTATTTTTCTGCAGGTAACATTTTCATTATAATAAATGGTCTCAAATTTAAATTATTTGTTCAAAATCAATTGTCATATCATAAAAAAAATGGAAAAATAAAGATTGAAATACTTGATTTTAGATTTTTAAAAACATTAACATAGTCGATTGAGAAATAGTGAGAAGTTGATATACCACCAGTATAATTATCTCTTTTGAGACATGTATTTTTTTTTATAGTAATTATAGATGTTCGAGTCAGCTTACATATACCTCAACTAATTTCTCAAGATATAAGTTAACGATTAGGTAAGCCTCCAATAACCCTAAGATTTATAACACTCAAATCAATAACATTTGAAAAACAAAATTAAAATCTAACAAATTAAACTACACTTTCAAATATTTTGAAACAGGTTTTAATCAATGGTTAAAGCGTTATCCGTTGATCTAATAATGGCTTGGGCTTGAAAGGTTAAAGCTCATTGATAGTTTAAGAATATAGTTAAGGCAAATTTTAAATTTAGCATCCAACTATTAGGGTAAGCTCAGCTGCACCATCAAGAAATTTGTATTTCTTAATTAAACCATTCCGTTAAATATAGTTAATGAAATTATTAATTGCTTGTGTGTTCTACGTACAATCCCCGTAAAAGGATGGAATTAAAAGGAAATTTTATTTTTAATACGGTGTGAAATAAATGCACGTGAGTGAACAATATAACTATTGTTTGAAATGCTTGGGAATTTATATTTTGATATTTAGTGAAACACGTGACTTATTCTTTATTTTTTTTTCCCGATTTATCTCTCAGAAAGTTTGTTTATTTTGGTCATCATAGATTTAATAACTTAACTTGAATTTTTTAATTCTTTTTTCAGTTGAGTTTTTTTTCAAATTTTATCATTTTATATTTAATTGATTTAAAATTAAATTTTATAATTTATTTTATTTTGTTTTGTGCCTGTTTGTTGATGTGTTTTTAATTGTCTTTGAGTTTGTTTTTATTTTTTTATTTTAAAAGATATTAAATTTATATTTTTTAGTGTTTTTTAATTGATTTTGATATATTAATGTAAAAAATTAAAAAAAATATATTTTAAAATAAAAAATATTTTTAAAAAACACCTTACGTGTTTGTTTGGGATTACGAACCAAACAGAGATTGGTTAAAATTCAATTTGTTTTTGTTTATTTTTTTATTTTTAAATATATTTTTTAAAAATATATTTTTTTAAAATACTTATAAATAAAAAAAATATTTTAAAAAATCCACTGCTACAATCAAATACTGAAAACTTATATGATCGTCAACTTCAGGGTCTGTAAAATTAGTTAAGATACACATAAATTAATCTGGAGATACATATTAATAATAATAATAAAAAAAACACTGCTGGATCACGATACCAAGCAAGCGTCTCTTGACATATCGGTCTTGTTTGTTTTTCTGTTTTAAAAATGCTTTTGAAAAAATTTGAAATTTTTTTATTTGAAATTAATATATTTTTAGTGTTTTTAAATCATTTTAATACACTGATATCAAAAATAATAAAAAAATATTTTAATATATTATTAAATAAAAAATACTTTAAAAATAATTACATCGATTCGAACATGACAGTGCATCTTGACGAGCCAAGTTGAAGCCAGAGGCAAGAGTGGCTCCCACCATGGAAAAACTTTTACATAATCAGCCAGGAAGGCCACTGGCAGTGGCAGGCAGCTCAGATGTCCACGATCAGATAGACCCGCACTTTTCCCCTGCGATTGGATTCATCACAACGTGGCCCATCCTGGTGCGTACAAAGCCAAGGACAGATAAAACCGACGGTCTTTTTTTTTCAAGGTTTTTTTTTTTCCAAATTAACTTAATTAGAGTTATAATAGGTGCAATTAAATATATTAATACACTGTGTTATGATCGCTCGAAGACGTCTACAAATACTATCCAATTATTTATGAATATAGCTCAAATTAATATATAAAAATACATTAAAGATAACTCCTAGAATATATCTCTTTCTTGACGTGCAAGATGAATTTATGGGACGCCTTTTTTAGTGGAATTTATGATGGTATATTGACAGGATTCATTTCGGTTCTTGTTTTTCCGTTCCTTGTCGTGGTTTCTTATGTTAAAATGATTATTTCATACAGTAGTGATAAAGATATGTTTTCTGCGCACAATTTATTTTTGTATTTGAAATTGTATTTATGTTTGTCTAGCTTAAAAAATATTAAATTAATTTTTAAAATTTTTTTATTTTAAAATGTTAATATCAAAAATAAAAAAATTATTTTAATATATTCTTAAATAAAAAAAATTATTTTAATGTACTATGTTAATGTAAATTTCACCTTATAACTGTGTTCTTAATGAGATGATATATATATTGGTCAAATATTTTATGGTCAACTTACATCTACTTAAATTAAAGCTTTTTTAAATCAATTTTTAAATAATTTATCCGGCTTAAATAATGATAAATCAATAAAAGTTTGTATTATATGGTAAAATCCAAAATAATAATACAAGTAAAATCTAATATGAGACAAACTTTAATCATGAATAATTAAATTATTATGTTATTTTCCAAATCGGTGAAATTTAAAGATTTGAAAAATAAGGAATTAAAGTTATATTTGGTTACACATTTATTTTGTGTTTGAAAATACTTTTTAAAATAATTTAAATTGGAAAAAATACCAAATATTATCGAATAATTTTAATATACTGGTACAGAATTACAAGAAAATACTTAAAAGATCATTAACCACGATAATTTTTCAATCAAAATATGTTTTCAGAAAAAACATTAAACAGACACTACTCTCGCCGAAGACTTTCAGCAACAGTATCGAGACGGAAAAATTTTGAGGCTAGCAACACCTGTATAAAAACAGAGTACACCTCCCAAAATTCCATTCTCGGCTCATCTACTTTTTATAAGTCTTCTGCTCTCACTAGAGGAGGGGGAGAAGGAGGGGCAGGGGGAGAGGGAGAACGACTCTATTTTAGCCAGGCTTATCTGCTTGGGACATATATCTCTGGCTTTTAAGACAGCGAAGCTTTTGAGAGTTGTGATCGGTGAAACCTGAAGCTATACGGGGTTTTAAGGGAATGCCACTTGTTGGTTCAGACCAGACGCACACTTTCTTCACATTCTGGTAACATCTTGCGAAGGTAATAAAGTTTTCAATCTTCTGTTACTCGTGTACGTATGAGTAAATAATTAGCGCTCCCTCCTCCTCTGTGTTTTTTGCTCTAGTAGTACTCTATGCACTGTGTGACTATTAGAACAATATTACTCGCCATATATAGAGAAGCTAACCAGCGGGAACCAACCTGCTAATAATTAAATAAATAATTAAAACTTTGGAAATGAGCATGTGAATCTTTGGAAATGAGCATTCCACTCGTGAGTTTTCGGACTCTGAATCGTGTTTATTAAATAAATAATTAAAACTCTGAATTTGATAAACTGCGTGTCATGTTTATTTATTCACGACCCCACCTGCTACTTATGCACAAGCCTTTACCGAGCTTGAAGTCTCTTCGATATATATATATATATATATATTTTGCAGAGTTTTGGCACTTCAAAAATCTGAGACAATCCAACTAATAACGCAGGATTAGAACTTGGGATTTTCCATTCAATGTCAAGAATGAGAGTAGCAGTGGTTGGTGCTGGGATTAGTGGACTTGTTTCAGCTTATGTTCTTGCAAAAGCGGGTGCTGAGGTTGTTCTGTACGAGAAAGAAGACTCCTTGGGCGGCCATGCTAAAACTGTCTGCTTCGATGGTGTTGATTTAGACCTCGGTTTCATGGTCTTCAATCGGGTCAGCAACTGCTTATCTATTTTTCATTCTTCTTTAATTCTCTGTCGCTCTCTTGCTTTCCCTTAATGGCATAGGCATGGTTTGATAGATGTTATCGTGCTTTTTCACGTTAAAGAGGAAAGAAAATAATCATTAAAAAAAATGCATGAACTCGATCACTCTAGTGCTTGTTCGACTACATGGAGCTAGCTATAACTGTTTTTTCCTGAAAAGATAAATAGAAATTCGGTTGATAAATACAAAGAACAATATTTTTAATCAGTCACATTCTTTTCTGTTGACTAGCGAGTAGTGACGCGGACGCCTGTAAAGCATAGCAATTGTTCTCAAGGGAAACTCTTTCAAGTTAGATTATTAAATAATGAATACATAGATTCTTGGTGATAGCAGCAATATATATATATAATCGCTCAACTCCAAGAGGTTAGTTGATTGTTGATGGCTTCAAAATTTATTCTATTTTTTAATTATTTTGATAACACGTTATGGGATCTATAGAGTTATGGAAGATTAGAAAGGTTATTTTTCTTGGTACCACCCTGTTGGATGCATTAAATGCAATAAAATAGTGTTTAATTATTATTTCAAAAAAAAAAAAAAGGAGATAGAGTATATATCTTTTAAATTATTTTAAAACCATATCAAAAACAGATTTATTTTATTTTTTTGTTTTTTAATGTCCTCAACTTAACATTATTTTTTAAATTCTTACAGAAAAACCTATATTCAAAGCTTAGATAAAACAAAACCATAGGGTTAAAGTAAATGTATTAAATCATGAAAAATTAATGGCATGTTTAGTGATCAAATGTGTATTCTAATTGACAATATAATGAGATGATTCATTACATTCCTTTGTTTGGTTGTAAGAACTTTTAATGATACAATGGAGGTCTTAATAAAGTTTCATTTTTAATCCTTGTAGTTCTCAAAAAATAGTCTTTATATTTTATTTTTATTTCTAATTTAGTCCTTTTTTGAAATTGATTATCCTTGTATTTTATAAGCAAATACAACTTAGTCCTTACTTGCTAGCTAAGCTAGACAAGAGTTCTAATTATTGGAAAATATATCTTGTTAAATAATAGTATCCATGATAACAGTATCTCTTTGTCAATAACTATAACTCAACTGTTATTAGTTTTTCTTCTTCCATTGAGAGGTCTTGATGAGTTAAAGCCTCTCTTTTATAATAATAAAATAAATAAATAAATTCGAATCTCATTATAATAATATTTGACGTGAATTTGTCCTAGCTAACCAAAGCTTAGCAAATTGGTCATGTGTAAATAAGGTTGTAGGTTTTGTCACAAACTTGCAAAGCTTAGCAAATTGGTCATGTGTAAATAAGGTTGTAGGTTTTGTCACAAACTTGCGAGTAGGATTAATTGACTTGGAAGGATATTGGGATCATGAACAGGTAACGTATCCAAATATGATGGAGTTCTTCGAGAACCTTGGGATAGACATGGAGTTATCAGATATGTCGTTCTCAGTGAGCTTAGACCAGGGCAAGGGTTGTGAATGGGGAAGCAGAAATGGGTTTTCAGGTTTGTTTGCTCAGAAGAAGAATGCGTTAAATCCGTACTTTTGGAAAATGCTTCGAGAAATTGTCAAGTTTAAGGATGATGTGCTCAGGTGAGCCATTCTCTTTTCATATCTTTTGTATAGTGTGCATTGAGACATTAAACTTAGACCACATGTGGTACTTGTATTTATTTTTGGAGCTGAGAATTAGCTGCTTACATCAAACTTACAAGGCATGTTGTTAATTAGGATTCAGGATGTGCAATCGCCATACATTCAATAAAATTTCTCTCGTGTTTTTGTACCTTCAAGTTTTTCTTTCTGGTATTGTTAACCTGATGGTGCAAAAATATGCCCCACGGCCTTGAGTTATCATTCAAGGGTCAGCTGAACATGCATTTGATTTTCAAGGACTTATCTGGTTTTTGATCTTCTAGACTTATTTGTTGCATGGGCATACAGATTGTTGGCAGTGTGTGATTTCATGAGTTTTGGCCTGGGAATTTGACTCTGTTCAAGGATAGACAAGCCTTTTAAGGCACTGATTAATGTTTCAAGGTAATTTTAATGTGCTCGCAGTGGCAATGGCAACTAATTTAATTTTTGTTTTGTATTGCAGTTATCTTGAGGTTCTTGAGAATGACCCAGTTGTTGATAGGAATGAAACCTTAGGGCAATTCGTCAAGTCACGAGGTTACTCTGAATTATTTCAGAAGGCTTATCTTGTGAGATCTCTAGAACATTTGTTCCGTCCCATTTTCTCAACCTTCTGATTAGGTTCTACTTTCGATCAGTTCAGTTACTTAATGACACAAATAACGTTGCTTTTCTTAGGTTCCTGTTTGTGGTTCTATATGGTCCTGCCCTTCAGAAGGAGTTATGAACTTTTCAGCTTTCTCTGTACTCTCATTTTGCCGTAATCATCATTTACTTCAGGTAAGTGTTCTTTCTGAAAGAAGTGTCATACATCAATTTAACCAATAAGTGATATCAATATGTGCATGAATTGTTTCAAGTAAATCACAATCATTGTCATCCAGCCATTTCTATATGCACCATTGAACAGAGGTCTTTTGGCATTACGTAAGCAAACCTTTAGTTTTTGTCTGCTACTGGAGTTCTAGGCAAACAGATGTATCGGATTTCTCATTGAATGCTCTTTGGTACTATACAGCTCTTTGGCCGGCCTCAGTGGCTCACAGTCAGACGGCGATCTCATTCTTATGTCAACAAGGTGCTCAATTGTTGCTTTTACAGTGCACCATATTATTTCTTAACAGTGTCTGAGTAGTCGTTGTTTTTAGTTAATGGGTTTCAGTTTTGAGCTGAAATGGCATGCTTCCTGTGCTTAATATTCATTCAATGTGCCAAAACATCAGGTCAGAGAAAAGCTGGAAAGTTGGGGTTGCCAAATACGAACCGGTTGTGAGGTACAGGCTGTTTCAACAACAGATGAGGGTAAGCAGTAACATTAATTTAGTGGAAGATTTAAGGCACTAGATTTTGTTTAACATAAAATGATGATTTATGCTTGATGATGTGAGGTATTTTAAAAGCAGAAGTTCATTGTATGTACAACTTCTGCAGAAGCAAAGAAAAACTTGAAATAAAGTTAAAAGAAGGAAAATGAACAACTGAAAAATCTTTAATAACTGATGAGCAATACTTTTCTCTAGTAATTCTAATGGTAACATGAGAAGTATTTTAGCAGGTTGTGCAGTACTCTGCAGAGATGGCTTGCTAGAAATGTACAGTGGTTGCATAATGGCTGTCCATGCCCCAGATGCTCTGGGATTATTAGGGGAGCAAGCAACATTTGATGAGACGAGAATACTTGGTGCTTTCCAATATATGTATAGGTATTTATTTTTATTGTTTCCCACTTTTCATTTATAATGTCAGGACTCAAGAATAAATGAACGAGCACTTCTTAACTTTTTGTAGTTGAAGTTTAACAAAAACTAACTGTTGAAAAGTTGATATAATTGTAAACTCATTTAGTTCTCACTCACTCAAGATTTTCAATCATTCCACAATTTCTATTGGCAGCGAAATCTTCCTTCACCGTGATAAAAAATTTATGCCCCAAAACTCGGCAGCATGGAGTGCTTGGAATTTCTTGGGAAGTACAGAGAATAAAGTCTGTCTGACATATTGGCTGAATGTGCTTCAGGTTTGTTTTTAAATTTGTATTTAAGTCTCAGAATTTATCTGTCAGATTTGAAAAGAACAAGAAATTAGCCCAATGTCCCACTATCTAATTCTGTTTTTGAAATGTTGTATCATGCTGCAGAATATTGATGAAACAGGTCTACCTTTTCTTGTGACGCTTAATCCAGATAATGCACCAGATCATACCTTACTCAAGTGGTCGACTGGTCGTCCAGTTCCATCTGTAGCTGCAACAAAAGCTTCACTTGAACTTGACCATATTCAAGGCAAGAGGAGAATTTGGTTTGGTGGAGCCTACCAGGGTAAGTCTTTTGCTTGTAAAGAAGAAAGGACACTGGTACAGATACAATGTTTGCTTCTTCTATCAGATGAATTTTTATATATTCTGTATTTCCTTTTCTTTCCAGATTCACTCATGATTCAAAACATGATTTCACTTGGTGCTATCCAGATAAAAATAGAACTTTAAGGGGCTATGTTCATTTTTTTGTACTCTTATAGGCTGCAAGCGAAGTGTGTTTCGTAAGAAAATAAGAGAAGTGAAATAATGTTTCGGTATACGATAGAAGGTTGAAGACTCTGGCAATTATTGACGACCTTAGATAATCTGGCAAATACTTCAATCAACTACTGGTGGCTTTGCTAACATTAATTTGTGGCAAACTTGTAATACCAGTTTTTTATTTGATGTGGGGAGATGAACTTATTTGCTAGACTCCTTTTTTTTTCAGATCTAGAAGGAGAGATTCTTTTGAAGTTTCCATGATAATTCATTTCTTTTATTGTTCAGCCTTCAGAGACACTGCAACTTTTCAGATTTTAGATTACTGGATTAGCTTGATACTTGATCAACTGAGCAGTTCGTGTTGCATTTTCAGGTTATGGCTTCTATGAAGATGGACTAAAGGTAGACATAATTAAGTAGAGATAACCACTATGTTTGTAGTGAAAATTCAATTCCTCTTTGTTGTATTTTTGGTCAGTTTCCACATTTCTTTTTGTTGGGAAGGTATAAAATATTGAAATGTTTTCTAGTTCTAGAGTACAAAGGAATCGATCACTGATACAATTCTGCTATGAAATTCTGTTAACCAACCTATGTTCTCTGAACTCTTTGTGGAAATGTCGTCTTCAAGTCTTGCAATGAAAATACCTTTCTTTTTTATATGAATTGAAAAATTGAGTTCAAAATGTATCCTGCAACAGGTAACAAATTAGCATTCAAACTTGCTTATGAATTACTGTTGTTCTCTCTTCTGAAACATGCTTTTGGTACTCGAAATTGAAAATCAAACAGGGCCTTGTTTTCTTGTCTCCATGAATTCATTAAGTATCCAGTGTTCTTTTCATGATATCATGAAGTTGGTGTTCTGCCACGGACAAGTGAGGGATATCAGTTTGTATTGGTGCTGATACAAGAAAATGAAATTATTTGTCTCTCTATTACACTTTGCAGTCTGGCATGGTTGCTGCACATGGTTTGCTTGGAAAAAGCTGTGACATTCTGAGGAATCCAAAACATATGGTACCTTCTATGTTAGAAACTGGGGCGCGCCTTTTCGTTACTAGATTTCTTGGACATCATATCTCTACTGGCTGTTTAACGTGAGTTCAATTATAAAGATAATTTCAATCCCTTCTTATGGTGGTGTTTTTCTTTCTAGCATTTTGTTGTTAGGAAAACATGCATACAGCTTGCTCTTTCTTTTATATTCATAAGGTCATCACATGCTTATCCAAGACCACATGTAGGTTGTATAATGGTTATCATCTTTCACTTGGATGCTGGATTGCGAGAGCATTGGAGGTTTAGTATCTGAGGTGTTTTCTTTTCACTTCATGGGAATGGGTTCGTGTAAACATGTAGCCATTTAGTGAATGTTCATTTCCTTTTGTAATTATTCTTCTGTTGTGGGTGGATGATGCAGAATGTGGGCTTTCTGTAGATTCAGCTCCTCTATTGTCTTTTCAGAATAAAATCTCGTGTTGCAACATTACTATCTTTGTCACCTGTCCAAATTGTTTAACTTGATTCTCATTTCTTCAATAAGCTTGTGTTTTCAGTCTTGAATATTACTGCCATTGACAGCCCATTCTAGATTTTCCTCTTTTTTTTTAATCAATATATGGTGATTTGACAGTTTGCTGGAGGATGGAGGCACAGTTTTCTCCTTTGAGGGAACTTCTAAAAAATGTTCTCTGAAAACTGTTTTGAAGGTTCACAATCCGCAGTTTTACTGGAAGGTATGTACTCCAATGTAGTTCTGCTTTTGAGTGAGTTGCATGCCACCTTGAGTTCAAAATTATCAACAGGAAAAGTTTTAACTGGAATGTCGTGACAAAAAGCAGAAGGTATTTTAAAATTTAGAATAATTTAGTGCCTAGTTCAAAACTTACACTACAACTAATGAGCCCAAGAAAATTTTCTCAGATAATGACACAGGCTGATTTAGGCCTCGCAGATGCATATATCAATGGTGATTTTTCCTTTGTTGACAAAGATGAAGGTCTTATAAACCTTTTCATGGTGAGATAACTGATATAAGCTATCTCTTGTGGATGGACTTTCAAAGAATTTTCTTTGCTAATGATTTATATTGCAGATTCTCATTGTAAATAGAGATGCTGATAATTCTACATCTAAGTTGAACAAGAAAAGGTGTGTTGTGACTGGTAACTCCAAGAATATGATATTACAAGAGATTGAATCTTATATCTTATTTCATTAAGTATTCTCCCCCTGTTTGTCTCAGGGGCTGGTGGACACCATTATTATTCACAGCTGGTATTGCATCTGCAAAATTTTTCATTCAGCATGTTTCAAGGCAAAATACTCTTACACAAGCTCGCAGAAATATCTCTCGTCATTATGACCTGGTATGAGATGGTTGAACTGGCACTAACTCCAAAAATTCTGTTTTCTTAGAGTGGCTAACATTATGCTTAAACGTCTCTTTCTATGCTGTTTTGAATTTTTCTCCAATGTCTTCTTATGTGTAATGGAAGGAAAAGAAAATAGGCCACGGCTGCTTGCAAGGCTCAATGGAAAAACTATTTAATCTTTGAGATGGAGATGAGGGTGCAAAGATTTGAACACCGAGCCTTTTCTTTTAGATGGTTCCAGTTCTGATACCATTTAAACTGGCACATCTTGCTAAAATTTAAGCCTTTTAGAGTGGAGGCCTAACATTCCTTTCAATGTCATTCTCACTATACCTTTAATGGAGATACCAAAGTCAATTCCTCATCTCATTAGTGCATTTTGGAAATATCTGAAAACAAGAATGAGAAAAGCTACTGAATAACTTCTAAGATTCTATGTAATCTTATATATGTGAACCAGTAAAGTGATGGACTTGCCAAAGCATTCACTTGAAAGCATTGCCAAGGTTTTAGTTTCTAAGGTTCATTTTGAATCTTGTCGAAGTAAGAACCCTTTTAAATCTTGTATCAGATCATAATGATGAGACAGTGCTGCTTCTACTCTATCAAATATTCACAGGGCTACCATTTCAGAATTCTAAATTAGTGACCTTGTCAGCTTTTCCCATATCGAAGTGTTGTGAGAGTATTTGGTTTCATTATTTTTCCACACGTTCACTTTTGTTGTGGCCTTGAAACTTTTTTGGTTGTCAAAGTAGTAATTAAGTATGATTTATGACTAGAAGCTTACATCCCTTTCTGGTTGTGTCTCCAGAGTAATGAACTTTTTGCTCTGTTCTTGGATGAAACAATGACATACTCCTGCGCGCTATTTAAGGTTGGAAGCCCTGCATATTGATGATTTCATTTAAAATAACGCATGACAAAAATAATCTAATCCTTGACATGCTATGTTTAACTGATAATATATTCATTTTCTTGTGTTGTTTTAAAAGAAAGAAGATGAAGACTTAAAAGCTGCACAGATTAGAAAAATATCCCTTCTAATCGAAAAGGTAAGCCTGTTAATTATTCTTGGACAACTTGACCAAGGTTGCTTGATACTAATGTCCATTTTTATGTGCTTACCTTTGACAATCTAGGCTAGAGTCAATAAAGACCATGAAGTTCTTGAGATTGGTTGTGGCTGGGGAACCTTAGCTATTGAAGTTGTCCAACGAACTGGATGTAAATATACTGGCATCACTCTATCTGAGGAGCAACTAAAATATGCAGAATTGAAAGTGAAGGAAGCGGGCCTCCAGGTATGAAGTAGAGATTTAAAAGGACTACTGCAATTCTGATATCGCCCAGATTTTCCTACTTTTTTCATTTTGCAGTCTTCACATGCAAATGGATGTAAAAAGCTTGTCCAACATAATTAAAGATCGTATTATAAAGCAAGCAAGGATAAAGTTGGCAGTGTTGTCCTGACTTTACTGTCACGGAGATAGGGTTTTGTAGCAGTGGATTTCTTTTTCTCTGTATTAAAGCAGAACATGGTTGTTTCTGAAATCAAGTAACTTGTTTTAACGTTAACCATGTTACCAGGACAGTATAAAATTTCACCTCTGCGATTATCGCCAATTGCCCAAGACCCACAAATATGACACGATAATATCATGGTGAGTTCTCTCACCACCATTTTACATTCTGATCTTAGAATGTTGTACTAATACCATCGCTTTGATGGCCTTCTCTTTGCACTTGTCCAGTGAAATGATAGAAGCTGTTGGCCACGAATACATGGAAGAGTTTTTTGGTTGCTGCGAATCAGTATTGGCTGAAAATGGGCTTTTTGTCCTACAGGTAATGAAAATAAGGGAAAAAATAGTTTTGCATAGTTGTGCACATTTCAATTGTAAAGTAATGGGTTTGATGGCATAAATCAGTGCTTAATTGCCAGTTTCTGTAGCAGTTTGGCCAATGCACATTACTCTATGTTTTACTTGACACCAAGGCCTCAGGGGGCTAACAGTTTTCTAACATATTTTTGTAGTTCATATCAATCCCGGAAGAAAGATATGACGAGTACAGGAAGAGTTCAGATTTTATTAAGGAATATATATTTCCTGGTGGATGCTTGCCTTCATTAACTAGGATAACATCAGCCATGGCCTCTTCATCAAGACTCTGGTAGAGGCCATCATCAGTTTTAGCTGAAATTTACTGCTGATGTTATTGCTCTTTCTTCAAACTACTTTCTGCAAAATGAACTTAATTTGTGTTTGTGTAGTGTGGAGCACGTGGAAAATATCGGAATTCAATACTATCAAACACTTAGATACTGGAGAAAAAACTTCTTGGAGAATCAGAGGTAAAAATCACTTCAGAATTTTTCACATTATTTTGTACCTTGTGGGGTCAGCTTCACCATTTGCAACAATTATTTTGAGTATCAGGTTGACTACTACTGGATGCGTGATGATTCATGATGACAAATGTCAAATTATTTGACTACAATGAGATTACATGATTACTTGCTAGATCCTTGTTGATCACATTACATTTTAAAACTAGCTGCTAGGCAGTGATCTTCATGAATAATGCCTGACACAATTCACTTTGCGCCAAAGAAAAGAAAATAGTTGGCTTTAGAATAATGAAAATAGTTGACATAATAATGCTTGACACAATTCACTCACTATTACTTGATTGATCTCACTATGACGTTTGCAATATCTGACACCAGAAGTTTCTGAAAAATATGATCTTTACTGTCTTTTTACTGGTAACCACGGTGGCTAATTGTAGAATAACAATAATTTTTAGAATTAAACAGACTATTTTATGGTGGGCAGAGAAATTCTTTCCCTGGGATTCAATGAAAAGTTCATTCGAACATGGGAGTACTATTTTGACTATTGTGCAGCTGGTTTCAAGACACACACACTTGGAAATTATCAGGTAAATCTCAAGATTACATATGGCTTTATTAAAATCCTGTCCTTGAGCTTCTGACAAAAGAAAATCGATTTCTTCTGTAATGTAGGTTGTATTTTCACGTCCTGGAAATGTTGTTGCACTAAGCAATCCATACAGAGGTTTCCCTTCAGCATACTGATCCTTCTCTCTGAAGGAAGACAGCACCAGCACATGGAAGTCAGCCCAAGCATTAATTTCTTTGTTTTTCTATACTTCTTTATCAAGTTATGTTGATCATTTGTGTCGCTGATAAAATATTGCACCAAATTCGAAGCTCTCTGTTTACTTTTATTTTATAAAAAATGTATTCTCGTTCTCATACACAGCTCACTGCTCAGGATGATGAAATCTCATCCTTGGGAAATACTCGTGGCGTTATTGTCAGTGTTTGGTTACAGAAATAAATACATAAAAATATGTTTCTAAATAATTTTTTTTACAAATTTCTTCACTTAAAAAAAAACATGTTTCAGAGTAACTAAATTATTGTTTTGTCTGTTCTGTTCTATTGTCAGTGACCATATTCATAGTTATTAAACCCGGACCGGCCCGGCGGGTCGACC
>Ga0307515_10012492_pt1 | contig 15972 bp, 2 predicted proteins | sample 17_EM_MG_FD_194513 | JGI IMG/M metagenome (GOLD analysis project Ga0307515, IMG submission 194513) | Populus trichocarpa ectomycorrhiza microbial communities from riparian zone in the Pacific Northwest, United States - 17_EM | ecosystem: Host-associated > Plants > Roots > Unclassified | place...
GGTTTCCTAGGAGTACGGTTGTATATTTAAAGGACTACAGTCCCTACTCTAGATAGTTCTTTCCTTATAGTAATTCTTAGAATACAATTAGAGTTAATCTATTGGGCAACCACTCCACTAGTTGTTATTACGTTATTAACTTTAATTTACATCACCTATACACCTAGCCTAATAACGAGCCCACCGTAGTTCTTGCTACAAGGTTCCGTTACAGGCTAGATAATTAAAAGATAGAGCTATCCTAAGAATGCTATAGCTGCGGTATAAATAGACCTTCTATATACTACCAAGTTATAATAATAAATTAGGTAGCTTTAGGAAGCGATACCGAAATATAAAGTAAAAGAGTTTATAAAGACATAGGTTATATAATTATTGTTTTTAGATATAGCTATAGCGAAAACTTATTTGGTAGATATAAAGTAAAAAAAATATATTATAACTATCTATATACTACACGAATAATTAAAAGCCCCTTTTATAGCCTATCCTAAGTTAGGCTAATTAGAAAGCCTACCAGGCGCTACTCTATTATAGCTTAAGGCCGGTATATACTAAGGGTCTTACTACTCTTCGTTATAAAAGGTTTTAAAGGTTATAAATTATGCCGACTTAAAACCTAAGTTAGCACTCTTTACTAACGTAATACCTTAATAACGGTAAGGCGCGAGCCTAAGTATATAATTACCATTACCTAAGTAATCTAGTTAGCTAGTCCCTTAATTTTAGTCACAAAGTGCCTTTTATCATTCTTTAAAAAGATTAGAGGACGTCAGTATTACAAAGCAATACTATTCTTCTAACTTAGACAAATCGCTAGATAAACTAGCGTGGTCTAAACAGGTGTGTTTAAATAAGAGGATCCTTGCGTAAAACTATTATATAGTAGAGCATTATTTTCAGGTATTTGCACTAACCATGTAGGTTAAGCAAGCGCGCGAAAAGGCTTAGAGCTATTGGTTAGGATCACAAGTTGTAAAGTATAGAACGAACGAAGAGACTATGGAGATAAACAGCTATATATTTAAGAGGATTAGGCTACGAAAAAGCAAATAACACACACATTAAGCCGAAACCTGAACCTGTCTCAACAACCTAGACAATACGTAAGGCGTAGGCATAGGCGACAATACATAAAAGGCAAACACACAAAAGAAACGGATTAAATCTAAGGCCAAGTACGGATTATATTTACAGCGACTATACGAAACATTTCGGGGCACGCCGAGGCCGGATCAGAGCAAGGACCAACTATTTTTAGTAAAGGACGGAGAAAGGAAAGGCGGAAGCCCACGCCCTCTCTTCTTGTCGAAGAACCTTCTTATTTTAGTTATCACTAAAATTTCGAAGGAATTTCGAAGGCACATGGGTGCCAGCCTGCGGCTCACACGAGATCACGAGATACTATACCAGGAAGAATAATGTTAGAATTCTTGGCTCTCTTCATAATTATCTTCATTCACAGCAAACGCGACATCATACCAACTGGATATCTCTTGTTAGCTCTCGTCCCCTGACAGCCTGACCTTGCATCAACCCATGAACATAACATTCCCCAACAAGTTGAAACTTCAAACCCGGAGGAAGCGGTTGAGATTGATCTCTCCCCTCATCAACCTCTCTCAAAACAAAGGGCACATCAGCGCCCTGCAAGATAGCGAGCCAATCGCCCTCTTTCAGCGCTCCTGGCCCGATACCAAAAAGTCTCTTTCTGGTGAAGAAAAACTTCCTCTTATTGCACACCCTTGCTGCGGAGTCGCGATAGCGTTTCCAGCGTGCTTCGGGGTCTGGATGTTGCTCCCGTCCTTCCTCAATGATCGCTGGGTCTCCTTCAGTGCCGAAGTAGACTCTTTCCCAGTATGACTTTGCGTCTGCCTTGAGATCGAACCCGTCTACTTCACCCATGCTTTTCCCGTTGACCCACGTCTGAACGTAAGCGTCGTAGATGCTACTCTCCCTTTGAACGAGCGCATAGCCTGACCCTGCAAACTCGCTGAGTATCTGAGGGTACTGGTGGCCTTCCAGATGAACTCTAGCTAGGCCAGAAGATAGCCAAGTCGCAGCAATCGGGTTGCTATCCCAGAAGCCTTGCACTAAGGGCGAGTCTGGTCCATATGATCCCTCCGTTGGCAGAGGGAGATCGAATGACAACGAGCTGAGAAGAACAGTATGTGCAACGATCCTGGACACGATATGACCGCGTACAATCAACCTGTTCGGGTTTGCAGATGGGCTCATAATGGCATCACGATTGGCAGATGCGAAGTGATCACTTGTATAGAGACCAAGAATCGGAGTCCCAATATACTGATCCCAACGAGGAATCCAGCTGGGAGTAGGAAGGTCCAATGAGCTGTCCGGATTATGCTGCACCGCTGTCAAAATCTCGAGGGAAATCGTACGCTCGATATGAGAGACTGCGAGATCACGATAAACATCATGGACCGATTTATCGTAGTCGGCTCCGATGAGAGGGAGTGGGAGCTCTTCATCCTTGTACGAGTCATTCGACCACCTCTCCGCCATTTGCCCGACAAGGTATATGTCGTGGATGTCTGGGAGGAATCGTGTCGCCAGTGTTCGATATCTCTCAAAAGCGGTTCGGTTCTTTGGGCGCCGTGTTGCCATGCTAATGGTACGAGAAGTGGGATGAGAAAGAAGTCCAAAGACCTTATCCCTGGGGTTCGTGGCTTTGAATGGCCGAGTGTTGTTCAGAAGATGGAAGAATGTAGCTCGAGGGGCGAAGGGTGAGAACGCCATGTAGAGGTTGCGAACACCTTCCACTTCTTCAGCAAGACCCATTTTGTCAAGGAGCGCTTTGCAGTAATGCATCAGGAACATTGTAGTCACTCCGATCGGATTCCACTCCTGGACACAATCTCCCCAGACTACCATGGCTTCAGAGGCAAGTCCCACCTCTTGCAGCACCCAAGTTCGAGAAAACCATGGAAGTCGAAAGAATCTCTCAAGTCGTGCTTTCTCTTCATCGTTGGGCTTGAAGAACGCAATGTTTGGGAATCCCGACACCATGCGCGTTTCGTTTCCCAGTTCCCAATGAAGATCGCAAGTCTCTGTGTCAAAACGTTTGAATATGCCTCCCATAGTAGCAAAAGTAGCCAGTCCTTCGATCAACGCCTTGATATCTTCGAAAATGATGGGGGCATCGTCATGGGGATCGAGCCCCAGCCAGACGGTGACGTTCGAAGCATTGCTGTATATCATGGCCATCATTGCGACCTGTTGATTCTTCTCTGTGTTGTCCCGTTGGTTGATGCACAAAGCATCCGCCCACAGCCTTGGCCTACTTGGGAATCTACAAAACCTGTGCAGCGCATCCCGCAGGTTGGAAGTGACTGGCACGGATTTCCCATCGCAAGTAATAGGCGCTTTGGTAGACTCGTCGCCCCAGACGTAGGACAGGGCGATGTATTCCGGAGGATTCTGGACGTCGACAACCTCGAAGCTGCACGTTAAATTGTCAGAATTCAATCCAGATTTGAGATGGATGAGCCTGATGGATGTAGAGTTCGGAAGTTGCTGGTATTGATACGGCTCCATCGTACCCATCCCGACTAGTTTGTAGACAACTGGTATCCGTATTGACTGCCCGGCTGATCCTCGGTCAGCCGAAAAATCACGTGTTCAACCAGCCACCTGGGTCAGATTCGAGGATCTCCAGCGCCACCAGCGCCAAGCTGAGGAGATTCGCGTATCCAGGGCCACCCGCTGATTGAGCCGCTGATCGACCCCGACCGTAGGGTAATTAGGGGCATTAGGGCCCCAAGTGTATATAAAAAAGTCCTCCCTACCTAATCCTCAATCGCGGCAGCACGTTTGCTATTATACCTACTATATAAGATGGCGCTGACTAACCGCGTAGAGATTAATATCGCTAATAATACCGAATTACGCGCTAACACGTAGTATGTCCTCGCCCTTATGCGTGCCGCAAGGCCTAAGAATATATCTTTAACGTACAATCTAAAGCAGAAGGAGTTTAAGGTAATACCCCCCCTCTTTTAAAAGTATTGCGGCCTATAGCTAATATATTATCCAGCTCTAGGCCTTCTATAAACGGAAGCAGTACTATAATAGTAATACCGTTATAGAGGATAAGCTACTTCTCTTTCTTATTAAGGAGGTTATAAGCTAGCCCTTAAAAGGGAAGAGCCGTAAAGCCGATATTAATATACCCTAAGAGGAAACGCGGCTCTTATAGCGGTTAGTTTATAGCTATATTACTACTCTAATAAACCTCTATTAGATATAGAAAGCTATAAAAATAAATAGCTATTTATCTCCGCGGGAGAATAGCGTTAGGGAGTACCTAAAGACACTATAGCGGAGGAACGCGTAGTATAAGAAAGAGTAGTTCGCTAATAAGGGCAGAGACACCCTCCTTAACGGCTATACTAAGGATAAGTTCTAAAGCGTTTGCCATAAGCTCTAGGCTAAGGGCGCCGCTTTATCCCTAGAGTGCTACTTCTATACGCTTATTAATATCCTACTAGGCTACTATATGCTTACCTACGGCGGTAATAAACGCTCCGCCGAAATTTTAGATCTATTTACCTTTAAGTTTAAGGGTAAAGGCCCTACGCGCTATATGCCCTTAATATTTACTATATACGTAGGTAAGTAGAACCAGTATAGCCGCCTTAAAACTATTAGGGCCCTATAGAATAGGAAGCTACTTATTTATATACTTAGTAGGCTAGCTTTCTATTTCTTATACCGTTAGGATTTTAGTATAAAGCTATTTCCGGACTTTAGTAGGCGCTTAATATAGTATAATATACGCCTAATTAAGAGCGGTAGGGACTGTAAGGCGGCCCTCTTATATAACTTATAATAAGATTAGGTCGTAAAGGCCTTCTAATATATTAGCGTCTTCTTAAAGAAGAAGACGTATATTAGGTAAAGTGCTAGCGCTAAGACGGTGGAGCTAAAGGGGGTTAATAAGGACCAAATTTAGTACGCTAGGAGGTAAAACTAAGAGCAGATAGTAGGCTATTACTTAAACTCTCTCTTATAAGAGTTTATAAGGTTAATAGTAGGGCACCCCTTATAGATGGGCTGCTTTAAAATCTGCTATATAGGTATTACGCTGCCTAACGTACTGCTATTAATAATATAGCCCAAACTAAATAAATAGAAGGCCTGTTTTAGCCTATAGCTATATTAGATTAATAACCTTACCGCTATAGGGGTTATAAACCTTCTTTTTTACCTCTATAAGGTTATTCTATAGGACTTAATAGCCCTCTATAAGATATTCCTAAGCTATTTAGTATAGAGCTACCCTATTTTTTAGTATAAGGCGTATAAGGCCTTTATGCAGAATCTAGAGCCCTACCTATAGGAAGAGGGGAGCCTAAATTAGCTTACTAACTAACTAAAGGCTCTATATGCTAAATATAAGTAGATAGCTAGCAAAGTTAAGGGCTTATTAAACTATTTAGATAAGTCCTAATAGGCTTAGTCTTTATAGCTTTAATTACTAACATTTAGAGGCCTTACATTTTAATTAAAAGCCCCTTTAGTTATAACTGCGGCTATAGCTATAGTATAGCCTTAGGGCTAGTCTATTAACCCCCCGCGTCCGCCTATAGAAGTAGCCCCTTTAGCTTTATTTATTATAGGATCTAGCAGATATACATCCGCCTAGGTAAGCGCTATAGGCTCTCCTTCCCGTATAGCTTCGCTACCGCCACTACTGCTACCGCCACCGCCGCCGCCGCCGCCGCCGCTATAGCCGTAGCTATAGCTAGAGCTATAGTCCTAGCTGGAGCCTAGGTCTAGGTCTTTACCTATATACTATATAAGCCGCGCGGTAAACTCTATACGGGCCTTTTAGTATAAGTAGACTAAAGGGCTAGAAGGCAATCCTTCTATAGTAGCGCTAGATTCTAAATAGGGTAGTAAACAGCGGGCCGGCTAGTAAAAGGAGGTTTAATAGTACTCCCTATAGCTTAAGGTTATTAAGGAGATTAAGTAGGTCGCGTAGGTCTAAAAGGTTAGTAAGGAAGCGGCTATATAGTAGGTTAATCTACAATAAGAGTAGATATAGTACTTACTAGATTAGCTTTATAAACGGCTTTAAGCAGGTAGAAAAGCTTTAAAATAGTTATATATATTATCTATATTTAACTTCTAATAAAATACTAAAAGGTCCTCTATTAAAACCTTTATCTATAGCCCCTTAGGGGCTTATTTTAGTGCCGTATAAGTTTAATAGGGTGCTTTAGGGTGCTTATATAATAGCGGCGCGCGACTTAAAACGCGAATATCTTTATTAACCTATAGTTAATTCTTACCATTCTAGTATAAGTAGAAAGCGCTTAGCAGGCTCTACGTATAGCGCTTAATAGGTATTAAGAGCGCGGTGTCGCAGGCGATTAAAAATCGACTATGGATATAGGGTAACCTTTATAGTCGCTAAACGCACGGACCTCCTCACCTACGTAATTATGACTTAGCCGCTAAATTAGCCATATAAATGTACCTATGGATATACTATTGGTATTTAAAGCGCCGTATAACTTATAGATAGTGTAGATAAATGCTTTAATATGCTCCTTAGTATCTAGGCTAGTAATAGGAATAAAATGTCTTATCTTTATTAGGCGGTTAATAATAATAAAGATATATCTATATGTCTTGCCATTATAAAGGCACTTAGGTAGGTTAATAATGTGGTTAATAGAGATATCGGTTTATAGGCAGACTAGTAGCCCTAATAGTTTTAAAAAAACTAGGCAGTGTTAAGTATAGGGTCTTTATACGGAAGTAAAGGGCGCAGTCTCTTATAAAGGTAGCTATAAACTATAAAATACTTAGCTACTAATACGTTTAATTAAGGAGGTTTAGTGTTTTAACGCGGCCTAGGTAACCTATAGGGCCTAAGCTATATATGCAGTATATAACTTCTAGTTAAAGTTTAGATAAATTAGGGACAAATACTTAATTCCTATAGTAGATTAGGCCGTTAACAATTAAATATTTAAATTTATTATAGTGGAGTAGCTTCCTAATCTACTTAGGCCAACGGCGTACTTTATAGTCTTCCCGTTTATATAATGCAGCCAATATATTCCTAGCGAGTTTATTCTCTATATAGGCATTCTTAATAAGCTCCTTAAGGGTTTTTTTCCTAGGCTTTGGGTTTATTACTATAATAAAGTCTTTAATGTTCTAGTTTTGGGATTTACTTAGTAGCTCTTCTAGAATAGTAGGGTTAACTTTTTTTAGTAATAAGATAACGCGGTCTCGGTGTTATAGATGTTTATTATTAGCACTAGTAGGTATAACGCCTAAGGGGCGGCTAAGAGCGTCTAGGATTGTGGCTTTAGTACTAGGCCTATAGATAATAATAAAGTTAAATTAGGAAAGGAACTTAGCCTAGCAGACTTAGCGCTAGTTTAATTATTTCGTTATTATAAAGGTCTAAAGGTTCTTATAGTCCGTAATAATTTTAAACAGCTACTTAGTTCCTTACAGTTTGGGGCTCTATTCTTTTAGCACCTTAATCATTACTAGGAGCTCCTTATTATATATTTTATAGTTACATTTAAAGGTTAAGTGCTTAGTAGAGAAGAATGCGACTAGCTTAAGCTTATTACTTTTATTAGCTTAATACAGCACTCTACCTAAAGCCTAGTTTAAGGCGTCTATCTTTACTATAGTCTTCTTTATATAGTTATAATACGCTAGGATCAGTACTATAATAAACGCTATTTTTAGGGTCTGGAACGCCTATATTTAGTTAGGGCCTTATAACTAGCTAATGCTCTTCTTTAGCGGCCTAGTTATAAGCTTAACTACCTTAAAGTAGCCTTAGATAAATTATTAGTAGAAGTTCGCGAAGCTAAGAAATTACTATAGTTCCTTAACTAACGTCGGGTCCTTCTATTCTTATAAGGCCTGCACCTTCTTAGGGTTAATAGTTATGCTGTTAGTTAAGATAATTAAGCTAAGGTATTTTATTTTAGTAGTATAAAACTTAAACTTATTATTATTAATTTAGAGTCTAGCATTACCAAGTCTCTAGATAATTTTATTTATATATTTTATACGCTTAGCGCGTATTTTTAAAAAGATAAGGGTATTATTAATGTATAATTACAGCACCTGTTGTACCAACCGCGTGCTTACGCGTTCGGTACACCAGGTACGCGTTTACGCGTTCGGTGCACCAACCACTCGCTTACGCGTCTGGTGCACTTATGAAGCACTAACTAATCAGGGGGGAGGTGCATCAGTATATAGACTACGTAGTCTGCTTCATATAATCGACAGTCACCATCCAAACAAGCATACAATACTACATGTATTTCGTACCCGTGGATACGACTCACTTGTGCTATTAAATTAGTACGAACACTAATTAGTAAGCGCGCACAGATTAGCAATCACTTAATACCTCCCCCCGAGCGATACATACGACAGCGACTACCTATTTAGACTCCTAGTACGACCTACTAGAAGGTCGGAAGTCAGGGATTACGGACTTATTACTAACTCTATATACTTATTTAAGTCTTAGTACGGTTTACCGGAAGTTTATAGACACAAATATAGACCTATACAGAACCTCTTACCCTTAACCTCTTTAAACCTTAAACCCCTATTCCTACTACACCCTCCCTTAATACCCCCGACCTCTTTTCAAACCCCTTACGGAGACCCCCTACCCTTCTATAAACCGTTATAGACCTATTAATCGCCTTTACGGACTACTATAAGACCTCTTAAACTGTTATGGACCCGCTAATCGATTTTACGGACCGTTATAAGACCTCCTCTACCCGCTATAAGCTACTATTACCTACTACGGCTTATATAGATATACTACGCTATATAATATGGCAGATATAACTAAGCAAATTAGTAAAGGTTAAAAGAAGTAGAGTTAGGGAGTCAACCTCACATCTATAGACGGCGTTAATAACTACATTAATTTTAAAATCCTTAAATACGGATACTACAAGCTTCTAAATAACAACCTATAGGAGTAATATAAGGAAGACTTTACGGACTTTACGGAAGCTATTCTTAAGGCTTATAACCCTACTACTATCCGTAACCTACGAACCCTTTTACGTCACTAAGGTGTATAGGTTAAAAAGGATAAATAAGTCACTATTGTACGGTCCTTATATAATATAATATAGGAGGAGGACTAAATAGAATAGACTAAAGAGGAAATCCTAGACTAGGTCAAAGCCACTAAAGACCTCTTTGCTTCTTCCAAACTTAATGGGATCGCTAGCCTTATACCTAACCCACTTAACTAAATTCGCCCTATAAACCTAAGCGGCTTTAAAATTAACCTCGCTAGCTAAAATACACCCTACTCTTAAGCTATGGACCACGCTACGGACTATAATACCCCCATAACCCAAAATACGGACTATAACACCCCTATAAACCAAATTACGGACCAAATTACCCCTGTTATTTAAGTCATAGATCCGCAAGCCATATATCCGCAAGCTATATATCTATAAGCTATATATCCGCAAGCCATATATCCGCAAGCCATAGATCCGCAAGTTATAGATCCGTAAGCCACCTAAGTAAAGACCTACGGTAAGGAGCTAGCCAACCTAGCTAAGCTCTATACCAACAAATCTAAGTATAGCGGTAAAAACGACAATTTTAACTTTAAACTAACTATCTTTACAGACCTTTACCAGAAGGCTGATATTCCTAAACAAGAGTTTAGCCAAGCCTACTCTACCATACTGCGCGGCCTAGCACTTAACTACTACTACATTAACCTTAAGAGTAACCCCCTTGGTGTTCCCTTTAATAAGCTATATAAAGCTACCCGTAACTACTTTAAAGGACCGGAATATAAGCGTGATATCCTTACCTAATGGAATACAACTAAGCTACGGACCATAATTAACAAGAATACTAAAAAATCAACTATAGAGTGCCTACAAATTCTTATTAAAGACCTCCGGCACCTACAGCACGGCCTTAACGCTAAGCTTCAAACAGACGACTTTTTGCATAATAAACTTATTACGGCCTGTTAGAAAGTAGAGCCCTATAAGTACACCTACTATAAGCCTATAGACACCTTAGCTGGCCTTATTAATAATCTACGCTCCTCTATTATAATATACAAAGTCTTAAACCTACCAGGTAGTACTTAAGCCTTTATTACGGATATTTAATATCCGTAAACAGACTTAGACGTCTACTTTACGGACCGCCGCTACCGCTAGCAGCACCTATACCGACTAAGTCCTACCTATAACCCCTATAGCAACCCCCATACAATAATATACCCCCATAGATAAACCAGCCAGAAGTGCTTTATGTGTGGTAAGGAAGGATATTAGTCTATAAGGCATACCTAGGAAGAATATAATAAGTCCAGAAAGAGACTTAATAGCCGTATTAACTAGTTTATTTTAGAATACAAAGGAGAGGAAGTAGAAGAGCCCCCTAATAAGTTAATAGAAGCCCTTATAATTAACTTTAACTCAGACGCTTAGGAATAAGAAACCTTAGAGATATTCCTAACCACTTTTAGACCTTTTACGGATAGCCAAGCCTTTAATATTACGACTATATTAGCCAACCGTTCCTTCCTACACTTAGTTACGCCTGAAAACTATTCTATAAGTACCCCTATTACAGATGTTATAGATTATAAGCAGGACCCATTTATATATATCACTATAGAACGCTATACCCCTAAGAAATTCTACGGTATTATAATTAACATAGGCGCCTCTAAGAAGTCTACCGTAGGCTACGGACAATACCTTATATATAGGACCACCGCAAATAATAATACGGACATTAATATTACGCAAACTAAGGCCGTAAACGTCTAATTCGGCATCGGCTTAACCGCATTAATTAAATCAGTTAAAGTTAAGACCCTAATTAGCCTAGTTAACTTCCACGTAGTAAAAGCGGACACCCCTTTTCTACTCTATCTTGTAGACATAGATAGGCTATAGGTCTATTACAACAATGTTACGGACACTGTAATTGGCCCTGTAACTGCCTTAGGAAGCAAGCATATTACCCTACCAATTATACGACAATTTGGACACCCGTTCCTTATATAGGGAGAGACTTTACGGACCTACATTTAGGAATCTTTTAACTATAACCCGTACTACCTTACTAGTACTGAGATCCACCGCCTATACTACCGCTTTGGCTACCCGTTAGCCGAAAAGCTATATAGAGTCCTTAAACGCTCTAGACACGATGACGTTAATAGAAAGGCAATTAACTACCTAACTAAATACTACTCTTTTTGCTAGAAATACGGACGTTCCCTAGGCCGATTTAAGTTTACCCTTTATAAGGACCTTAACTTTAACTACTTAATATACGTGGACATTATGTACATTAACGGCAGTCTAGTATTATATATAATTAACGAGGCAACCCACTATTAAGCCGCCCGTTAGTTGTAAAATATATCCATAAAATATACTTAGGACATTTTACGGACCTACTGGATTAATATATACCTTAGACCTCCTAAGTATATTACCCACAACGCCGGCAGGAACTTTATTAGTAAGGAATTCTAACAGTACGCTATAGCCATAACTATTTTAATAAAAGCCGTTCTAGTTAAGGCATACTAGTCCGTTAGGCTTATTAAGCGAGCTTACCTAGCTCTACGGAGAGCTTACTAGATCATTACAGACGAGTGTAAGAATATTTAAAAAGAACTGGCTTTACAGATAGCCGTAAAAGCTATTAATAACACCGCTAGCCCTAACGGACTAGTACCTACCCTCTTAGTCTACGGAGCCTACCTAAGGATAAGTAAACTGGACCCTCCTGCCCTATCTATTACGGATCGAGCAGCTATAATATAGAAGGCAATAGCCGAAATAGCTAAATTACGGACTAAACAAACTATTAATAACGCCCTACACCACCGCAACGGACCTAATACAACCTTAGTATATAACCTCCTACTTAATTCTAAAGTCCTTATATAGCGTAAAAGCGGTAATTAAACTAGACCTTACCGTCTACTAGCTGTAGAAGACGAGACCTACTATATATAGCTCCCTAGCGGACCAACAAGCTTTAGAAGTACGTCCGTAAAACCCTACTTTCGGCCCAAAAACACCTATGACGTCAAACTAGACGAACTAAAAGCACTTAACGAACTAGATAAACTAGGAGCACCCGCCGAACTAGATAAAATAGAAGCACCCCTGCCTATTATAGAAGTCCCCTAGGAACCTACTAAACCTACTAAACCTACCATAAAGCGTGGTCGAGGACGCCTTTAAAAGCACCCTATAACTAAGAACTCCGTAATAGAAAATTACCTAACCTCCGCAGGAATATCCGCAAGGTAATCTCCGCCTATAGATATATCAGTTTTAGTATAAAAAACCCCTTTTACGGACTTACGACGTAAGGAGATTAATGGACTACTTGAAAAGGGTGTTTTTACAGCCGTAACAGAGAGAGACGTTCCGCAAGGCGTCCGTATATTTAACTTACGCTTTATTAATAAGATTAAGCACCCTAGTACTAATAAAGCCTTTAAAAAATTAAGACTTGTTGTATAAGCCTATAACGACTAAGGAAAGGACTTAGTCCTTACGTAATTGCCCACAATTTAATGAGTTAGTTAACGGATTATACTTATACTTACGCCCGGACTACAGCAAAGTAAACCCGTAGCCCTTTACCTACGGGATATCTCGCAAGCCTATATGCAGTCTAATACCTACCTAAGTAGGGATATCTTTATACGGCCACCCCACGAGCTTAATCTACAACTAGGAATAATTTTACGGGTTATAAAACCTCTTTACGGAGTACTAGAAGCCGGAAACCATTAGTTTAAGACATACCACTAGCACTATATTAGTAAACTTAAAATGGAATAGTTAACCTACGACCCCTGCCTCCTATACAGCCTATTAAACGGCCTTAGTATTATTAGACTTTAAACAAATAATACCCTATTCCTAGCAGACCAGACCTTTATAGACGCTAAAGAAACTAAACTATAAAAGGCCAAGTTCTTAGTAAAGCTGTAAGAGCAGTTAACTAAGCAGAATCCAATTAAGTTTAATAGAGGCCTAATTACATAAAAGGGCAACCTAATTAAGCTGACTTAGGAACGCCAAGCTTAAAACCTAAAGCCTGTTATAGTAAAGCCTACGGACCTTACTAGCTCCCGCAAAGAGACCCGTAAAACTATAAATACGAAGGACTAATATGTTGCATAGCGTGCAAGAGGCGCCTATATTGCTATAGTCTGCTAACCCAAATCTGCCTATAATTTATCTTTTGCGGCCTAGGCAGTAGATCCGTAAGAAGAAAATATTAAGCAGCTTAATAAGCGCATTTAGTGGCAAATTAACAATGTAGTAAGGGGACTTACTTTTATACCACTAGACCTAAGTTCCCTTAGCTTACTAGCATTTACGGACGCCTCCTTTACTAATAATAAAGACCTATTATCACAAATCGGCTTTGTAATTGTACTTACGGACTATAATTAGGACGTAAATATACTACACTAGTCTTTAATTAAGTGTAAATAAGTAACCTAAAGTGTACTAGCTTCTAAACTATATACACTAGCCTATAGCTTTAATATAGTAGCCGCAATTAAATTAACAGTCCAGAAGATCCTATAACTAGAGTAGTTACCCTTAGTCTTATACACTAATTTAAAGTCCCTCTACGACTGCTTAGTTAAGCTAGGTATAATATAAGAGAAGAGGCTTATAGTCGACCTAATATGCTTACGTTAAGCCTATAAACGACGCGAGATTATAAAGGTTAAATAGATTAGCGGCGGAAATAACCTAGCAGACGCCATAACTAAGGCAAAGCCGTATTAAGCCCTTAAAACCCTAATTAATATAAATAAGCTTAACCTAAAAGTCATGGAATGGGTAGAACGAGACTAACGGAGCATCTACGGTACGTCTACGGCCCGTTGGAAGGCCGTACGGCTTGTACGGCCTATTATCCTACCACGTTGGTCGAATTAACTAATCACGATTTTCCATCCCCGGGATAGAAAATCGTCATTGGCTCGCTTAGCATTAGCGCCTTAGCGGCCCTTAAGATCTAACTTATAGCTCGTCTATAGCCTGTCAAAAGGCTATATAGTTTATTTTACGGACCGTAAGCAGGACTTACGGCTAGCTTGGAGCACCGTTTAGAAGGCAGCCTAGAAGACACCTGGGGGGGGATTTCCTATATATTTTCCTTTATATTTTATAGTTTTATTAAAGCAATTATGGAGGCTGTATATAGGTGGTTTTATTTTTTAAGTACCGCTAGTGTATAATTACAGCACCTGTTGTACCAACCGCGTGCTTACGCGTTTGGTACACTAGGTACGCGTTTACGCGTTTAGTGCACTAACCACTCGCTTATACGTCTGGTGCACTTATAAAGCACTAACTAATTAGGGGGGAGGTGCATTAGTATATAGACTACGTAGTCTGCTTTATATAATTGACAGTTACCATCCAAATAAGTATACAATACTACATGTATTTCGTGCCCGTGGATACGACTCACTTATGCTATTAAATTAGTATGAATAATTAAAATATATAGTATAGTAGTCGTTAAGGGCGTTATATAGAATATAGTTAATATAGTTTTAAAGTATAGCGGGTGCGTTATAGAGACTAAATAGTATAACTAATATTTTATAGAACCTAAACTAGGTAAGAAATGCTATAAGCTACTTATAGCCTACCGCGATCCAGATCCGGTTAAACGTAGTAATTATGTTAAGCTTAATAAAGTACTTAGCACTATAGAGTGTGTTAAGTGTTTTATAGACTAATAGTAATAAATATTAATTCTTAATAGTAACTATATTTAGGCCTTAGTAATCTTAATTTTATAGTCCTATAGTTAGTAAGGGGGTAGCTTATCTGCGTTTTTAGGGAGGAAGTATTTAATATATTTGCGAAACTCTTTTAGTAAGCATTATAAAATGTCTTTGTAGGTTAATCCTAGTTTACCTTTTAAAAATTTCTTAATATTAGTATTAACTATCTTTCGGCGTAGAAACTTAGACTTTATTTTTAGGTTTATCTTAAGGAAGTTATAAAAATAAGGGGGTAGCGCTTTACGGCCTTTGTTTATTATATAGTTGCCTTTTACTAGCTAGCAGAAAGACCTCTTTAATAGGTTTAGTACTTCTTGTTAGGACGCCAAGGTCCTTAGGGCATGTAGTAACGTAACAACAGTAGCGGGATGCAAAGAGTATCTGGTTCTTGATGAAGTAGAACTGTAGAACTAAATTCTGCTGTTCTCTAATGCGGGGCGACTACGTTTTGTAGGCGCCTTGCCTGCGCCTCGCCTGCGCTAAGCCGGTTACGGCTAGTGCGTCTCTATGGCCTAATACTTCTATTAGGCCAATAGGCAGCTCCTTAAGTAGCTATTAATACTCTTTTTATTTAACTAGTTTTACTAGCTCTATTATATTAATCCTTATTATCTTTATATCTTTTTATTTATAGAACTAGGTAAAATTAACGGTATAAATATATCTAATATTGTCCAAGTTAGGGCGTATTTAGTTCTCTAGTGCTACGGCTAGGCTAATATAGCTTAGTTAGCCTAGGGGGGCGGAAACAAGGCAGCGGCCCTATATAGTACGCGCGGGAGACGGGTATAAGGTTAAGCGTTACGGGGGGAAGGTCTTAATTGTTCTAGTTTTAGTCTTAGCTATAACGCCTTTAGCTATTATATATATGGTTATATATATATATAGCAAATAACTTAGAGTTAGGTGCCTTATTAGCTAACCTAAGTTAAGTAGGTGTATATAGGGGACTTATAGTTTTAGCGGTATTTATTTTTTAGGGGATAAGGTAGTAGTCTAGTCTTCCAAAATCTCTGCTTAATTTACTACGTATATTAGCTTACTAGTATTAGGCATCTCTTTTACTATTAGCTAATAGTATCTAAGCGTTA
>Ga0307515_10012493_pt1 | contig 15971 bp, 8 predicted proteins | sample 17_EM_MG_FD_194513 | JGI IMG/M metagenome (GOLD analysis project Ga0307515, IMG submission 194513) | Populus trichocarpa ectomycorrhiza microbial communities from riparian zone in the Pacific Northwest, United States - 17_EM | ecosystem: Host-associated > Plants > Roots > Unclassified | place...
AGGCAGGACACGTGTTCGCTAACACAGTTGTGGCTCTAAGGTCATCTAGTATGGAGTACAAGGGGGCTGATTTTCAATATCCTATCAAACTCACAAGTCACAACTACATCATGAAATTAAAATAATTTAATAAAAAACAAAATAAAAATTATAAATTCTTTATGATGGCTTCGGAATGACGTATTGTAAATTCACTTATTTTGCAAGGATATAGTTGGCCGGAATGGTAAATTGGATACTGATCGTTATATAAAGATAGATCAGTTTTTTTTATTTATTAGAAAAGTGTAATTCAATGGTTATTTCGAGTCTTTCAAACCTCAAAATTACTGAAAGTTTATATGATCGTTAATTTTAGGGCTTGTAAAATTAATCGAAATGTGCGCAAACTAATCCGAATACCTACGTTAATTAAAAAAAAAGATAAATCAAGTTTTTTCTTAATAAAAATGATTTAATTAAATGTAGAAGAATAGATTAAAACTCATCTCATTATATTTTATTTCTTAAAATATTCATAGGTATTAGGAGTCCTCAGCAGTTAATCATTCATAGCTTAATTATGACAGCAGGTTTACAAGTCTTTAATGAACCAAAATCTAATTATTTTCAATGAAAAAACTCCATGCCGACTAATGTATAAAAGACATTGACGTGACTTGTTTAGAAGTGATAATTGAACCCAAGATATTTTGGCATTTGACACCAAGTTATTATCATCATTGGTGCTGGGATTTGTGGATAGAATAAAAAAGGTGTATTTAATCGTTTTTCCTTGGCCCTTTCCAATTTTTCTCTGTTTCACTCATGACTTCCACTCTTGGTTTGCTTTATTACTTGTCTAAAATGCCCCCTCCTCATGGCCCTTGATGGATGTCCACGTGAGACACAGGGAAGGAGAGATTCCAAGAATGCAATGTTAGAACTTGGAAGACTATTCGGCATCATTACCGTTGATAGCAAGTTCTCACATGCGTGAATCACGGGCATCTCGTACAACAGAGAAAAACAACGTGGGACCTGCAATTTCTGTATGCTGCCACGTTAACCCATGATTTCCTTACGCCTAGCTATCTTTCTTAACACCAAATAGTGTAATTGTTCTTTTTCTAACATGTCCCCACAACTACAGGAGAACACTCTTACGGAAGAAGGACAATAATTCAAGTAAATTAAGAATAATAATATATTAACATGAAACTAGTGGCGGGTTAGATTGAAGAATCTTTTTTTCTTTACAACTTGACTCAATCATTTGAATGCATGTATATACATGAAGTTAAACTTGAAATCATAACACCACCTTCTATGATAAACACAATCGAAAGCAAATTCACTATTCATATAAATAATAAAGTTGATCAAACCTTTTTTTTCATTTTTTTTCTATTTTGTTTTTCATTTTTTTATTTAATTTGTTTATAGCTTAATTCTAGAAGATAAATTTTTTATTAATGCAGAAAAACAATTAAAAATGAGAGGAACATGGTGTAAAACATAGAGAAAATTCATGGTTAGTCTTAGAGTTTTTAGAGTTTTTATTTTGATCTAAAAGTTTATTTTCTTCCTTTTCAATCCCTGGATTTCAGAGAGGGAAGAGAAACTTGTTAGACAATAACGAGGTTGTTAGTTGACCGCAATTCGACCACAAAAAAAGGATTTTTAATTTGTGCAAGTTTCAACTAAGGCTAAACTTAGAGATCCTTTGGAGCATCAAGAAGAGGCCTTTGTATATTTAATACATGTGCAAGAGAGGCACAATCCACCCATAACTTTAGAGGACATGATGATGTAGATGGTGATTTAGATGTTATCAAGCTAAAAATACCTACTTTTCAAGGTAAAAACGATCCCGAGACGTATTTGGAGTGAGAGAAAAAGGTGGATTGAATTTTCAATTGTCGAAGCTATTCAGAGGAGAGGAAGGCGAAATTGATAGTCATTGAATGTACATAATACATATTAATTTGGTGGAATCAAAATGTGATTCACAGGAGGAGGAATGAAGAAAGACCAATGGTGTTATAAGAGGAGTGAAAGTGTTGATGATAAGGCAATTTGTGCCTAACCATTATTATAGGAATTTGTATCTAAAATTACAAAGTTTGTATCAAGGTTTTAAGTCAGTGGATAAGTATTATAAGGAAATGGAGATCGTGATGATTTAGGCTAACATAATTGAGGATAGGGAGGTCATGATGGCTAGATTTCTTAATGGATTGAATATGAAGATTCTGAATATGGTGGAATTATAAAATTACATGGAGTTGGAGAATATGGTCCATATGGTGATGAATGTGGAGAGGAAAATAAAAAGAAGGGGACGGACACGTTTTTGGACCAATTCGACTTCATCTTCATTAGCATGAAGGCCGAATCAGAAGAGAGATGAGGCTACCTAACCAAAGTCTTTTATCCCTACTAAAGTTGAACCACCTAAAGTTAAGGTTGAAACCTCTACGTTTTTAAAGGTAAATTTAACTCTCAACTAAAACATACTCGAGATGTTAAATGTTTCAGGTGTCAGGGGCTTGGATAATGGTGATAAGAGACAATGGTGATGTGGAATTCGAGAGTGACATTTTAGATTGTGAAAACATGTTACCATTGAAGGATTGTACTGAGGATTAAGTGGTGTTACCTGTTGAGGAGTCCTTGATTATAAGACGTACACTTCAGGTTCAGGTTAAGGAAGATGACAGTGATTTACAAACGAAAAACATCTTCCATACACGATGCTATGTAGAAAACAAGACGTGTAGTTTGATTATTGATAGTGGAAGTTGTACTAGTATGGCTAGAACTACCTTGTTAGTAAACTGAACATGTGGGCATGCTCGTTATAAACCTAGAACTAGTAGGGAAAAAACTTTTGTCGCATATAGAAAACTTAGATACTTCTCAATCACTTCTAGACTACAAAGGTTATCCACGTCTCCAAATACTCCTAAGCATATGACATGTCATCATTCATATGATGCGGTGGATGGAGTTATGGTGCACCCATCTGATGGTGAAGTCTGGAAACATTTTAATAAGGTGCATCCTCAATTTTCATTCGAATCAAAGAATATACGTCTTGGGTTATGTACATACAAATTCAATCCATTTGAGTCATTTACTTCTTCTTATTATTGTTAGTCGGTGATACTTACAGTTTACAACTTGCCATCAAGGATGTATATGAGTTAGGTCATACCTAGTTCTAATAGTGCAGGTTGGAATATAGATATTTATCTTTGACCGTTGATTGGTGAGTTGAAGCATTTATGGTCATCCGAGACTTTGACTTATAATGTCTCGAGGAAATAGAATTTTCAGATGAAAATGGTTTTGATGTGGACTATCAATGATTTTCCTGCATATGAAATGGTTTCTAGTTGGAGCACACATGCAAAATTAACATCTTCATACTATATAAAAAATAACAAAGCCTTCACGTTAACAAATGATGGTAAAATGTTTTTTTATTGCCACCAACGGTTCTTGCTAACAGATCATAAGTATAGAAAGAATATAAATGACTTTTTTGTTGGTAGAGTTAAAAGGGATGTTGCACTGCTGCTACCGTGGTGAAGAATTGTATGATGTGGTGTCGTTGTACAATGACATTGTGTGTTTTCAATCCGGTAAACATAAGTTTCCTGGTTTTGGTGTGAACCATAATTGGGTAAAGCAAAATATTTTCTGGGAGCTTTTTTATTGGAAGACCAATCTCTTTTGTCATAATCTTAATGTCATGCACATTGAAAATAACATGTTTGAAAATATTTTTAACACGATTATGGACATGAAAGGAAAGACAAATGACAATATAAAGGCTATAATAATTATACATTTATTTTGTCATCATAAAAATATGGAGTTGGTTTATGATGGGTTACGGATAACAAAGCCCAAAGCCAACTTTGTCTTAGATAAGAATGCATAATTACTTATCTACCATTGGCTTAAGAGTCTATATTTTCCTAATGGATATACTTTAAACATATCTAGATTGGTGAATTTGAAGGATTGTAAATTGTATGGAATTAAGAGTCATGAATGCCACATGTTTATGCAAACACTCATTCCAATAGCTTACCAGGATTTATTGTCAAATAAGATATAAGATGCACTCACAGAGATCGATCACTTCTTTAAAGATATATGCTCCAACAAGTTATATACACAACACATGGAGAGGCTTTAAACAAATATTATCTAGACAATTTGCAAACTTAAGATGATATTGCTTTCATCGTTCCTTCAATTCAATAGAGCATTTACTCATACATTTATTGTTTGAGGCAAAAGTTGAAAGCTTAATCTAGTATAGATGGATGTATCCATTCGAAAGGTTGGGGATTACATATGTATCGTAATTAAATTTCTACTATTGTCTTTTTTTAAAATTCAAAACATTCATTTAATTCCATGCAGATACTTGTTCAACCTTAGAAGAAAAGTAAAAAGCAAGGTGCATGTTAAAGCTTTAATATATGAGGCTTAAATTGTTGAAGAGATCTCAATATTTATCTCATACTATTTCGAGCCTCACTTAAGAACAAGAATCAACCGCGTTATAAGATATGATGACGATGAGGAAGTATCTTTGAATGAGAACTTGTCAACATTTTCTCATCCTAGACAACCTGTACCAAAAATGTTGTGAAGGGAAGATACTTGATAAAAATTGAACTCAAACATGCATATAATTATAAGTTATTTAACTATGATAAATTGAGACTTAGTAAGTATAATAATTAACATGTCATTACTTTTGAACAATTTATCACTTATACTATTATAAACTAATAGATTGAATAATTTCTCGTAGGAAACATCATAAAATTTAAAATCCCAAAACTCATAACTAACTAAATCTTAAATCTTTTGATTATAAGATGGAAAATTTTCCATGTGGTTCAGAATACATTTAAGGATTGTTTAATTATTCTTATCTCTCGGAATACTTAATTTTGTAACACATTTCTCATTAATTGTTAATGGTTGTAATTCTCGTACCAGGTTTATCAATTGGGAGAATGCTAATGTTACTTTGAATTTATTATGTTCGGGTCTTGAAAGAAAGGTGAAGTGCTAAAATATGTATTTCATCAATATACGTGTTTTTCATACTAAAAAGTATGGTTAGGATAGAAAGACATATAACATAAGAGTTTGTGTTAAGAAATTGACTTCTAATGAGTTCAAAGTTAACTACTATGGTAAGTTAAAAGAGGTAATTGAACTGTAATATCACAACAAGCAGAATAAAGTTTTTTATTCAAATGCTATTTGTATGATGCCACTGACTGGGGAATTAGAGTAGATCTTCATCATGGTTTGGTAGAAATTAATATAAAGGCTAGACTATGTAATGTCGATGATGTCTTTATTTTCTTCAAGTAATGCCAGTAAGTTTATTATACATGTACTCCTTCCTTTAAAAATGATCATTCAATAGTTGATTGGTTATCTATAGTGAAAACCAAACTCATAGGTCATGTTTAAGTTGTTTAGAATGGTAATGATAAACTAACTATGAGAGATGATGTCTTTCAACTTGATAAGTTAGTTGATCCATATCGAGTTGTTTTATCTACTGACTTAGAAGAAAATTCAAATTTTCGCGTCGTTGAGAATACTTTTATTGATGTTGACTTTAAGGATTTAAATGATGTTTGAGAACTAGCGGACATACAGAAGTCAATGAAGATGATGATGGTGATGAAATCAATGTAAGAGATGTGATGGAGATAAAGATGATGACAATGAAGAATAAGACAATTCTGATTAATTTGCACAACATGAATATGTAATGAAATTATCTATAATTCTAATATTTCTCGATGAAATTAACTTTAATGTAATGACAATGACTTGAATTTATCATTACACGACAAGGAAACAATTTTTTTTTTGTGATTTTATTATTATACATAGAATTAATGTTATTGTGTTTTGCTGTATTGTGATTTTAACTATTTGCATGATGGATAGATAAAGAATACAATCACAATCTGAACACAAAAATTGTTTTATACCGATAGAATTACTAACGGATAATAGTTGTCAATACATTCCCAAGAGGTTTGGAACTGTTCATTTCTCATTGGAATTGTTCATTATATTCATTACAAATTGAATCGTCGATGGATAATGTCCATCGGTATATTTCCGAAAGGTTTGGCACTATTCATTTCTCATATGTACTATTCATTAATATTCATTATAGACAGAATCATTGACGAACATTATCTATCGGTATATTCCCAAGAGGTTTGGAATTGTTCATTTCTCATATGCACCGTTCATTATTGTTCATTATAAATGGAATCACCGATGACCAAAAAGTCATCGGTGATATTTAGGGGGGTTTCTAAAATTTTTGAACTAAATTGAAATTTTCAATTAAAGATTACAAACATAATCACCGACGAACGTGTTAAAAATATTAATATTTAACTATATGTCAGTAAATCCATCGATTAAAAAGCCCCAAATTAAAAGACCAGAATTCCTAATTTCATAACAAATGGGCATCTTCATTTCTCTGCAAATCCTTTTTCTGTCTTTGCATCCATCTCTTTTTCTTCTTATTCTCTCTCATTCTCTTCCTTCCTCACTCCATTCTCACTCCAAACATCCTCCACACCAAGTAACTCTCCTTCTTCCTATTGTTTTTTTTTTTTTTTGCCAAGTTTTGTTAAGTTAATTAGTTGTTTTTTTCATTCTCAAGTTATTCCAAAGACACTCCAGCAAGGTCTTCTACACTAGTAAGGAAAAAATTTCAAGGTCAATGTCCTTCTTCATCTTTTTTTTTTAATTTTCAGAACTTAATTGTATTTTTGTTTTGTGTTGGATTTTTTTGTTCTGATGGAAGTTTTGGATAGGTGAACTTGTTGTATAAGGTCTTTGTTTATGGCCTAAGATGTTTCATGAATATTTGTGTTGTTTTTCTTTATGTTTTGTTTTAAATAGAGATTGCTTTAAATTGGTTATTGTGTGTGATTTTTGGATTCATGTTTATGACTACTTATAGTGTGTGGTGCTTATTTTTAGCTAGGTAAGAGATGAGGGATAGGAAAATGAGTGTTTTGTGCCTTGCTTTCTAAGATTTTAAGTACAATGAGAACATAGATAATGTAGAATAGAAGGGGCATGCAGATGATGTTTCAAGAGATGCTAGGATTGAAAATGGATCTGTTTGTGCATTTGTTTATAATCTTTAAGATAATGTAAAAGGTTGTGTTAAATGGATTTGGAAGTTGGCCACGTTTGGTAATGTGAAGTTCTTATTAAATAAGATATCGGTGTATCCTAATTTATGTATTTCTAACAATTTTGTTTATGTAGTTATGTCCACTCATAATTCAGATAAATTAGACAATGAAAGTGCCTTTATATAGTTACTTAAACTTTTAAGAAATTAGAAACATTAGATTTACATTAGTAAACCTTGGGAGAGTCGGAGTGATTTTCAACAATAAATCTAAATGTCAATCCTAACTGCTACAAATAGTTAATCAAATTATTAGTTTGATTACTAAGTACATGCAGTTTTCTGGTAAATCAATATGTTGGAAATATAGAAATAATGGAAATAAAATCAACTTCTCCTATATAGGGGAGGTGTTGCCATTTTTTTTTAAATAGAAATGGTTTACGGTATCTCAATCCTTTGATTTGTGTAGATACTAGGGAAAAATCATTAGCGCGTTGTATAGACAGGATCACTGCTAGAAGAACTAGTAGCACTTTTGACGACCATGAGTCATTAGGTGCATATCATGAACTGGCCCCTGAGGCTTATGCAATCTCCCTTGACGCAGGTTAATTGAGTGTAATGTCGCTACGCTGAGAAGGGGTCTTTTTAGATCAGAATTCATTTTGCTAGGAAGTACCTTGCCTAGTGGAAACCTGACCACTCAATATAAGTTTTTTTTTTTTCATGCACTACTAAAAATATAAAGAACAATTAATAATTTCTAAAAAGTTAATTTCAATTAACGAATGTAATTTTAGGTTTACAAATATTGAGATTGCCCGAATAATAACACTAGCGATGAAATCATCGATGTAAGCGTCATTGTTTCAATGAAGTCAGGTTTCCAAAAATCTTGAATGGAAATCCATGATTGATGCATGGTTCAGAAAGTTTAAGGTTAATATTAACTTAAATATTTTTTATGTTAATTTCGTTAATTTATTAACTAACAAATTTGAATTGCAAGGAAAGTTTTTACTGGGATTGGGCTGACAACGCTGTTTTCATAAGGGTTTGAGAGAATTATAGCGTAACGAGGTAAGATTGAAATCAAAATAAATATATTTTTTTTATCAAAATGTTAAAATTTTATTTTTTATTTATTAACCAATAATTCATTTATACCATATAGGTTGCATGGTTTTGGTACGAGGCATAGAAAAAAGCAAAAAAAAAAAAAAAACTAAAAAAAGAGCTTCCAAGCTGAAAGGATGTGGCGGTCTGAAAGGATTTCAGACCTCCATACGTGTCAAGGGTTGTATGAGTAGATTATATTTAGCATGTAACATCCAAGCATTTCATGCAACGGTCACAATTCGATGCAGAGAACTAGAATAAAGAGATTTACGGTTCCATTACCACTCACACCAGTAGATTCATTCCGTTCATTTTGCATGTAAAGCAGAAGGTAAAATTCTTTTTTTTATTACATCTATTTTTTTAATTTCTTTTTACATGTAAAGTTATTTTTCCTTTCGATTTAACCCTATTTGTTTTTAAAGATTGACTTTATGATTTTCTTTAGTTTCTTTTATATCGAGCTATTCCAATATCATGACTTATGCCATGATTTTTGCGAGTTAACTTGGTTTGTCCCGCATCTTATTACCCAAATTACATATGTATCACGCTACCTCAGGTTGACTCGAGTTTTTGTCCATTTTTATTTAGTTTTGTACTTTCAATGGTTTTTTTCTCAAGTTATTATGATTTTCTTAAAAAATATTTGCTTACTATCGTTGTCTTTTTTTTTTTATCATCTAATTAAAATAAAATCAATTTATTAAACCTGATCAGGGTTATAACTCGAATCGTTTGTTTTTTTTTATTTCTTGAAACGCGCTTGCGGCACCTGACCTATAATTGTTTTTTTCTTATAATGTTGGTTTTTATTTAATTGATACCTTCTTTTAATAAGTCTTCTTTTAAAATATTTTTTAATTTATGTTTCAATTAATATGTCTTCTATATGATTGTTTATTTTGCTTATTTTGATTTTTTTAAGAGAGTTTTTTTAAAGAAATTATTTTGAATGTATTTTTTTGAAGATACTGTTCTGATTCATGTATAATGTTTTATGTTCTATATGGATAAACTTTATTTTTAAAAATAAATTTTTTTTTTCTAATATGTACAGCATTACATAATTGTTTTTTCATTTCTTTTATTCCATCAATTTCATATATGTATCTATTTTTATTATTATTTGATTGAATAAAAAAATAATTTTAATAAATATATTCAATAAATACAACCGGATAAATGTTTCATGTTATGAGATTAAATATCTTGATCTACATATGTTTTTTGATTTTTCTATAAAAATATTAAATGAATATTTTTATTTTTTTTTATTTTGATATTAAAAATAAAAAAATTATTTTAATATATTTTTAACTAAATAAATTTTATACAAATACTCTATATCGCATTACCAATCATACAAGAAGTGTTTTTATACATTAATATGAAATCTGAAATTCAAAATACTAGTGTTAATTTTCATGCTAATTTAATTCTAAAATAAATCTTATAATAATTTTTTTTATCATTTTAATTTAAATAACACATGACAGAGATCAGGATGAGTGACTTGACTTGCAACGTGTCTTGTCCTTGAATTTTTTATTTTTTGTTTTTGGTAAGAAGCGCCAACAGTAACAACTTTTCTGCCTCGCGAGACGCGCTCTCTCTCTCTCACTCTCTTTCTCCGCGTAAAGATACCGGAGGCAGCGTAGCATTGTTTTGTTACTTAAATCACATGTGATTCGGATCAGATCCCACAATCTTAATTGACCACCTTCGATTCTCTCTCGATCCAAGATTCAGTGATCTCTTTCCTTTCATTTTCACCAGACCTTCTCTCAGTATTCAGTAGTAAGCAGCTCGATTTTACTCTTTTTGTTCATGATCTATCGTTAATCTGCTTTGAAGATTGAATTGAATTTATTTTCATGTATGTGTGTAATATATAGGTGAGAAATGGCGCAGATTTTGTTGCACGGGAATTTACATGTGACGATCTATGAGGTGGATAAGATCGGGGAGGGTGGTGGTCATGGCTTCTTCCACAAGGTCTTTGTCTTGTCTTTTCTATGCTATGGATCGATGCTGCTAATTCTGATTACTTCCTTCTTCTTCTTGTTTTTTTTTTTATTTGATAGGGAGTTAATCAAGTTTTCGAATACTGATCCTACTGCTTTTATTTTTTTTGAAAGGATTACATTTTGGGCACAGATCTTTACTCTCTGACCATCTATCGGCTGGTTTTTTTTTTTTAAAAGGAATTAAGGATAGGGATTGAGTAATGGAAGTGGTTTATTTAATCTGTTTGATGATCTTGGTATATCTTTAGTTTATTTTGTTTATTTATTTATTTGGTGGGTAGAGATTTTTTTATTATTTTTAAATACCCTTTTGTTGTTTTTGTTCAGAACTAAGCAAAGCATTTGATATCGAACATGTTTGTCCTGAAAAATGTAAAAGAAGAGAAATATTATTGAAAGAATGAAGGAAACATGATGTTTTAAGATGCCCTCAACCAACAATTGTAACATTCATGATACCAAGCTTGCTTTACATCTACTATATGTTTGTTTGAAACTTTGATTGGAGTGAGAGAACCCCACCCCTTTTTTTTTTTTTGTTTTTTTAGAAAGGGAAAACCCATTTCGATTTTTATAAATTCAGTGGAATAAGTACTGCCTTTCTTCACTGGAATGGATTCTCTTGTTACATTCCTAGGAAGAGAAGGTTATCCACTGAGGCTAACATCGCCACATGCCATCTCAGGAATACAAATTTTGTTTTGTTGTCTTTGATGCCAAAACTAAAAAATTTTAATTTCTTAGTACTCGTAAGCAAAACACTTGTAAACTAGAATGACTTCTCACCGAGAAGTCATATCTTGTGGATTTGTAGTAGATTAAATATGTCCGGATCCTTGTTATACCAGTGATTAATGGAAGTTTCTGCATAGATCAGATGTTATACATGTCTACATGAAGGAATTGCCTCTGTAGGTAGCTCCAAGATATATGCTTATATTAATGCCAGCATATCTTTTTTTTTTTTTTTTGGCTCTGAAGGAAGTTTGAGATTTCACATCCACCCCTCTTAATGTTTCACATCTTGCTTGCTTATTAAATCAACTTGTTATGATTTTGAATTTATTACTATTATTTCTAGGTGCTGTAAGTGAGTATGAGCATCGACACCTACAAACTGCTTCTATGTTGGTTTTGAATTAATCATCTTGTGTTATTCATGTGTTTGATGTTTGACTTTTTATCTATGAAGTCTTAGAAAATATTATTTTGCTCATTACTTGTATAAAGGTGTTGAAATAATTGCAAAGTGTGAAAATATGTATTCTTTTTAAGACAGTATTGTTTGTTGGAATTCTTGCATAATAATTTAGTTTAAAGTCTCTGCAACATTTTGCGTACCTTTTTATCCTTTAGTATTTTTTTCATATCACAGTTTAATCTCTCTCTCTCTCTCTCTCTCTCTTAAATACCATACACTTTTATGATATGAATTGGTGAACCTGGACAGCATTGCTCTTTACTGTTGTAAATGCTTTTGTTGCATTTTGTCTTGTTATAAACATCAGCGTCTTTTTACATCGAGAACATTATGCACTGGATTATATTTTATTTGTAATTCATGCTATGTCATATAAACCACCATAAATCTGTTTTTTTGTAAAAAAAAAAAAAACCTCCCCCTTTTTTTTTATGAAAGAAAATATAGTTACAGAAGCTTGTAACATTTTAACAACCTTTTCTTCTAATAGTGATGCATGTTGCTATTTGGTTCTCTTTCCCCCCCTTGCACTTCTGAGAATTTACTGTTTTCCCATGCTGAAGAGTTTATTCCAATCACCCCAGAGAAGTGATCCAATTTGGATTTTCCCTTGTTCAAGACATCAATTTACAAGTCCTTGTTTTTAACTCTTGACTCTTCACATTTGAATTATCCAATTTGGATTTTCCCTTGTTCAAGACATCAATTTACAAGTCCTTGTTTTTAACTCATGATTCTTCACATTAGAATTATGTGGTCGCTTAATCTATCTTCCCAAGTTTCTAATTGAAATTCTTCTTGTAGCTCGTGGGGAAAGTTGGGGAGAAAGTTGGTATTGGCAACGGAATCAGCAGACTCTATGCAACTATTGATCTAGAAAAGGCTAGAGTTGGGAGGACCAGAATCCTTGAAAATGAAGCAACCAACCCAAGGTGGTATGAGTCTTTTCACATTTACTGTGCTCATATGGCCTCAAATGTTATTTTCACAGTCAAGGATGTTAATCCAATTGGGGCAACCTTGATCGGAAGAGCATATATACCTGTTGAAGAAATCCTAGATGGGGAAGAAATAGATAGATGGGTTGAGATATTGGATGGAGACAAAAATCCAATTCGTGCAGGTTCCAAGATCCATGTGAAGCTACAATACTTTGATATCACAAACGACCATAATTGGGGCCGTGGCATCAGAGGTTCAAAATATCCTGGAGTACCTTATACATTCTACTCTCAGAGACAAGGGTGTAGGGTTTCTCTGTACCAAGATGCTCATATACCAGACAAATTTATTCCAAAAATCCCTCTTGCTTCAGGAGAGTACTATGAGCCCCACAGATGTTGGGAAGATGTCTTTGATGCAATCACAAATGCAAAGCACTTGATCTACATCACTGGCTGGTCTGTTTATACTGAAATCAGTCTGGTAAGGGATTCAAGGAGGCCAAAGCCTGGCGGAGACATCACTCTGGGTGAGCTGCTGAAGAAGAAGGCAAGTGAAGGTGTTAGGGTTCTTATGCTTATTTGGGATGACAGAACCTCTGTTGGTTTGCTGAAAAGGGATGGACTGATGGCCACCCATGATGAAGAAACTGAGCACTACTTCCAGAATACGGATGTGCACTGTATCTTGTGTCCTCGAAATCCTGATGATGGTGGAAGCATTGTTCAGGATCTGCAAATATCTACTATGTTCACTCATCACCAGAAGATTGTGGTAGTGGACAGTGCAATGCCTAATGGAGATTCCCAGCGGAGGAGAATTGTTAGTTATATTGGGGGGATTGATCTTTGTGATGGGAGATACGATACCCCCTTCCATTCCCTTTTTAGGACATTGGACACTGCTCACCATGATGATTTTCACCAGCCCAACTTTACCGGTGCGTCAATTCAAAAAGGTGGTCCCAGAGAACCTTGGCATGACATCCATTCCCGGCTTGAGGGACCTATTGCTTGGGATGTCTTGTTTAATTTTGAACAGAGATGGAAGAAGCAAGGTGGTAAAGATTTACTTGTTCAGCTGAGAGAGTTGGAAGATGTCATCATTCCACCTTCTCCAGTTACGTACCCTGATGATCATGAGACATGGAATGTGCAGTTATTTAGATCCATTGATGGTGGGGCTGCATTTGGTTTCCCGGAGACACCCGAAGATGCAGCCAAAGCTGGGCTTGTCAGCGGAAAGGATAATATCATTGATCGAAGCATTCAAGATGCCTACATTAATGCTATTCGGCGTGCGAAGAATTTCATCTATATTGAGAATCAGTATTTTCTTGGGAGTTCTTTTTGCTGGAGTGCTGATGGTATTAAGCCGGAGGACATTAATGCTTTGCATCTAATTCCAAAAGAGCTTTCACTTAAGATAGTTAGCAAGATTGAGGCAGGGGAGAGGTTCACTGTTTATGTTGTTGTTCCAATGTGGCCAGAGGGAATACCAGAGAGTGCATCAGTTCAGGCAATATTAGACTGGCAGAGGAGGACAATGGACATGATGTATAAAGATGTCATTCAGGCTCTCAGAGCCAAGGGGCTTGAAGAAGATCCTCGGAACTACTTGACATTTTTCTGCCTTGGGAATCGTGAGGTGAAGAAAAGTGGAGAATATGAACCTTCAGAAAAACCAGAGCCTGATTCAGATTACATCCGGGCCCAGGAGGCCAGGCGCTTCATGATTTATGTTCATGCAAAGATGATGATTGGTAAGCCTGAATTATCTTTAATTAAGTCTGCCCTGCAAACTAACTGAATATTTACTTGTCAGCACCAATGAGCTAACTTTCCACTTCCTCTAGATCTTCAATTTTATGGTTGGCATTGATCTTGTTGCTTGTCTATTTTCACATCACACCAGGAACTGATATTCTTAGTTTCTGACTAGTAGGCATGAAAAGAGGTAAGTACTCTGAAACTAGTACTTCCTGGCAAAAGGAAGCAAAGGCTTTCTGGTGGATGTCCAGTGATGTCGAAGGATACCCATAAATTATCCTTTATTTTAAGAGTGTGAGGCTACCATAAGGATCTTTTGCTGCATACAAAATGAAGAAAGAAAATATGCACCCAATAGATGACAGAAAAAAGTATGCCTTACGAATGTACACTTTAATTTTATCCATGCATGGTGCTCTCATCTTTAATTTTTGATTTGTTGTTTCTTGCTGCTTTACTGTTATTTTTATTACGTGGTTGACTCATGGATTTGACACATGACATTTGCAGTTGATGACGAATACATCATTATTGGGTCTGCCAACATTAATCAGAGATCCATGGATGGTGCCAGGGACTCAGAAATAGCCATGGGAGGATACCAGCCATATCACTTGGCAACCAGACAGCCTGCACGAGGCCAGATCCATGGATTCCGCTTGGGATTATGGTACGAACACCTTGGCATGCTGGATGACACCTTCCTTAAACCAGAAAATGAAGATTGCATTAGGAAGGTGAACCAGATTGCTGACAAATACTGGGACTTGTATTCCAGTGAGACACTTGAGGGTGATCTACCAGGTCATTTGCTCCGTTACCCCATTGGAATTTCCAGCGAAGGAAATGTTACAGAACTGCCTGGAACAGAGTACTTCCCTGACACAAAGGCTCGTGTTCTCGGTGCCAAATCTGATTACATGCCTCCCATCCTTACTACTTAACAACCCCGACACAAAGGCTCGTGTTCTCGGTGCCAAATCTGATAACATGCCTCCCATCCCTGCTCCTCCGATTTTATATTTCCAGTAGTAGAATAATAATAATGTTATGTGTCAGCCTGCTGGGGTGCTATTTTATTTTATTTTTTCTGCCTGATTGTTCATATCAGGGATTTACAGAGATGTAACGATATGGTGTGAATGTTAATGCTGACTGTTTTGAACTTGTAAGCTTGATTTACTGGTTGATGTATGTTTGATATGGTGCCAGATTTTGTTGTTGCAGATTATTGTTCGTTTTTTTTTTTTTTTTTTTCCTATGCTCTAAGAAAAATGGAATAGTTGCCTTTTCTCCAAAGTAAAAGGTCTTTTTTTGGAGATTTTTTCATAGGAAGCATTTACTTGAAACATAACATGTCATGATATGCATGATATTGAAGCTATTTTATAGAATTGAAGGGTGTTTTAAATTTTATTATAAAATTATGATTTTGAGGGAATGATCTATAGAGTCCGAGAAGAAGATTAATTATGCAATGGGAAAAGATATTTTTAGTGCATTTTTATTTATGTAAGTTTTATTATGATTGATTGTTATATCTAGATTATGTATTTATTTGTTGGTATTATCTAAGGTTCAAGGTAAATCTTTCTTTGTAAGGAAATTAATTTTATCGGTTAAATCTTAACTGTTCTAAAACTCTAATTTTAGCATCGTATTTATTTTTTATTTTGTATTTTTAATATTTGAAGGTATGG
>Ga0307515_10012494_pt1 | contig 15971 bp, 14 predicted proteins | sample 17_EM_MG_FD_194513 | JGI IMG/M metagenome (GOLD analysis project Ga0307515, IMG submission 194513) | Populus trichocarpa ectomycorrhiza microbial communities from riparian zone in the Pacific Northwest, United States - 17_EM | ecosystem: Host-associated > Plants > Roots > Unclassified | place...
ATATTTGGCCAAGAGTTGATTTATTAAAATTAATATTCACTATCCAAACATTCTAAAAAAATCAAGGTTTTTTTAAGAAAGTTTTATTGTTCATATGAACAATAAAACATATTAATATGATTTTCTAATCTTTTTTTAACGATTCATTGTCGTAGCATAGTTGGCTAGCACGAGAGTCACAACCATGAGGATGCAAGTTCGAGTGACATCACCACTATTATTTTCAAACAGATGATCTACACAAACACACACACACGGACTTGCCCTACTACCATTAGGCTAGGTGCTAGGCATGGCCTTTTTTTTACATGGTTTGTAAATAATATTATAAGTTTTTTTTTAAATTTGTTTTTTCAATTAATAAGACACGAACCCAACTCTTAGAAGCCCTAAGCACATTCCTAGTTGATATACAACACCTCAAACACAATCTCAACCCTACTTGACTCTCGAGTGTATAATTATAAGATCCGACCTAGAAGTTGATCTAGCCAGGGAGTCGGGTCTTGAGGTCAACCCGAAAAAATTAAAGGAATTAATGTTAAATCTGTGTCCAGCTTCCCTCCAATCCTTCCCTTTTGTTTCCATGCAAATCATAGGCAGGAATTAATTGAAGGAAAGCTCTTCAAAATATAGAAATGCCAGTTATATGTTGCATGCCTTTTCTTCAACTCCTTTCCTACACGCGCATAAACATACAAAAACATGATATAAATTAAAGAAAAGCAAGGAAGTTGGTAGAACTTGAAGAGCAACTTCAGACTGGTTGAAAGCACCTTCTCTACCCCAGTCTCAAAGCATTAGAAAGGAAAGTGTCCTATCAGTTTTTGCAGGTTGTTCAAACTTTCGAAGCTCTGCACGTGTCGAGACCAAACACAAACCAAAACTACTAATCATCAAAACAAGGCATAAAGCAATGTATTCGTTATTGTCATGTCTCTCTAGCTAGAGCTGATCCGAGAAAAAAACTCAGATAGAAATGAAATGGAATTATGAAAGCTGGAGGAGTTGTGACATTTTTTTAAAAAAATAGATCTCAAACGAGTTTTGCTAGATTTTTTGCCTTACTCAGACCGGTTCAACCATCGAATCAACCAGATTTCAAGTTAATTTGTCAGACTGATCTAATTATGCTCGAGTTCTTAGACTCCATCCTTGCCCCCACTCGACTCTGGAAGGCCTCGGACTCCATCCTTATCTCCCAACATCTTGCCCTCATCTTATTACAACAACCGCTCACTGAAGCTCTCATGTGCTGGACTTGTGCTTGATCCAACTTGTAAACAACCTAAACCTGAATCTAGTCCCTGGACCCAGATCCAATATTGGCATGTTCGTGGACTTGATCCTAGCCCAGTCACTACATCCTGGAGCCTTTCGAAATGTACAATGATAGTGTTGTCGAACCTTTATTTTTTGGTTTGTGAAGGTTTGAAAATACGTAGCCAAATTTTTTTTTTGAAATCCATTAACAGAAACAAATAAGTTTTCACATTTTGCTTTTAAAATTTTAAAAACCATAACAAAAAATAAAAATAAAATGATACAGAAAAAACCTCTAAACAAAAAGAAGAAAATAGAAGCAAAACTCTGTCACAGCATCATTTATCAAACTAGGAAAAAGCTCATAAATAAAGAGGGAAACCTTGAAAAAAAGAAGATTAAAACCCCATGAACAATTGCTTGTAGCTCCGCCCCCTCCCCCTGGCCCCTGTTCCTCCCAATAAACCAAGGAGAGCTAAGAGCTGCTTGTTAGTGAAGATTTCCCACAAAACCTGCCCACACGTCAACATTAAATTCTGGCTTGCATTGACATTAGTATAGCACTCATTATGGCAAAGTAAGTTAATTACTCAACCAAATAGCTGAAAAAGGAAAAGAGGAGAGAGTTCTTGGTATATTGTTTTCTTAACACAACAATGGCGATGAATTCAGGAAGATAAAAACAAAAACCGATGGTTGAAATACATTGCTACTTTAACAGATTCTTCAACTCAAGTTTTAATGCCTAAAATGTATTTTTTTAATTTAAATAAAAAAAGAGAGGCAAAGAGGGTAAAAACCGACTCTAAGCTGACGTGCAAGACCATGGAATTCTGTTGTTGTTTAGCAGTTTAGGGACACACGGGACGAGGAAAAACCAAACATCATTATCTTCTTTCTACCACCGATTTCTCTACATCAGTCGGTTATCACTTCGTCAATTACCCATGTTCTTTTAGGATTGGACTTAATAAATAAAGTATTTTATTTATTTTTATTTTTCCTTTTCTTCGTAGGATTCGTACCAATAAAAGAAATTTCTTTTCTTTTTTAATATATAAATATCTCACTGCTTCTAATTAAAGTCTTTCTTTTGATAGTTGATGCTCATCACTCCGCATTAGAACAAAACCCTAAGGGTTCTTGTAAGGACCAATCGCCGCCAGATTGATCTCAGCCCACTATAAAACCCTCTTCTTCCATGTTTTTCTTGTTTCTTCAATGAAAATTGCTCTCTTTCTTTATCTATCTATTTCTCACACAATCTTTGCTGCATGAAAACATGGTGCGCAAAGTTGTGTGCTTTGTTTCATAAAATTGATTTAGAAGATAAGAGAGGAAAGCCCCATCTTTTTTAACATGTTTTATGATTGAAAATTGAAGTTTTTGCAGTTTAGGAGTGGGCAATTGATGTTCATCAATTTAGTAGGTGTACAAGTTTTGATCTTTTCTAGTTAAAAAGTTAACATCTTGAAGCTGTAAGTAGGGTTTTGGCTATTTCTAACGTAGACAAGTTTTGATTTTGGAGACGGTTTAGGTTTTAGGGTTTGATTATAACTGGTGGGTGTTGATCAGTTATTGAGTTGTTATAGGGGGTAATGATCAAATTGGGGTTTTGAATATGCTATCTGAATTGGGAAGGAGACCGATGATAGGAGCTAATGATGGATCATTCGGTGATGATTTAGAGAAGGAGATAGGGTTATTGTTGCGTGAGCAACGTAGGCAAGAAGCTGATGATCGTGAGAAAGAGCTCAATTTGTATAGGAGTGGTTCTGCTCCTCCAACCGTGGAGGGTTCATTGAATGCAGTCGGGGGCTTGTTTGGCGGCGGAGGTAACGGTGGTGCCTCTTTCTCAGACTTTATTGGTGGAAAAAATGGGAATGGTTTCACGTCCGAGAAGGAGCTTAGGTCTGATCCAGCTTACTTATCTTATTACTATTCAAATGTGAATTTGAACCCTAGGCTTCCTCCTCCTTTGCTGTCGAAGGAGGATTGGAGGTCTGCGCAGAGATTGAAGGGTGGAAGTTCAGTCTTAGGTGGGATTGGAGATAGGAGGAAAGGTAGTAGAGCTGATAATGGTAATGGTAGATCAATGTTTTCAATGCCGCCAGGGTTTGAATCGAGGAATCAAGACAGCGAGGTTGAGTCAGAGAAGGTTTCTGGCTCACTTGAATGGGGTGGTGACGGGCTGATTGGTTTACCAGGATTAGGACTTGCCAGCAAACAGAAGAGCTTTGCTGAAATATTTCAGGTGCATTTCTATGATTTTGCTCAAGTCACGTTTCTGTTTGTTTGTAAATTTCTGGCTTTTGCGTAGCATCTTCTTTATTGCTTTCTGGCATCAAGAATATCATTGGATTATTTTCCTTGAATTCCCCGTTGTGGTATTCGGTGCTTCCTATTAAGGATTGGCACAATCTTATTTGTGCATGGATGAAATAAACAAGTTTTTTGCTGTCCTTTTCTAATTTTCTACTTCGAATGTTACAGAAAATCAGTTTTTTTTACCTGGGTTATTTTTTTTTGTATCATTCTCTATGCCTTGCTATTATTTTGGTTTCAGTTTGTTTGTGTACAAATGGTATTGGAGGTGTATTAAGAATGCGATCATGACAAATTACAAATTGATGCAATATTTAGTTATTTTTATTCTCGAATACACAGTAAAGAAGTCTATGAACTGGTCGGTATGTTTAACTTGTGAACTCTGAGGAGCTTTTAGTTGTGTGGGATTTAGTTCTGTGTGAATGACGAGACCATTACGAGGCCCCATGCTAGACACACACTTTGAACTCAAGCTTTGGATTGGGATACCAATTTCAAGGGCATTGTCTATGGCCTAAAAGTTGCCTTCTTTAGATTGTCCACTCCACTGTTATATTTATGATTTGGTATCTTATATCCATGCAGGATGATTTGGGGCGTGCAACTCCTGTGACAGGGCCCCCATCTCGCCCGGCTAGTCGTAATGCATTTAATGAAAACGTTGAGACCTTAGGTTCAGCTGAAGCGGAGTTGGCTCATTTGCGCCGTGAATTATCATCTGCAGATACTTTACGATCTGGTGCAAATGGCCAGGGCTCCTCTCCTGTCCAAAATATAGGCCAACCTTCTTATAGTTATGCCGCTGCTCTTGGTGCCTCCTTGTCTAGGAGTACTACTCCTGATCCTCAACACGTTGCCAGGGCCCCTAGTCCATGTCCTACACCCATTGGACAAGGGAGAGTGAGTACATCTGAAAAGAGAGGCACTGCTAGTTCAAACTCATTCATTGGTGTCTCATCTGGTATCAGGGAGCCTTCAGAGTTGGTAGCTGCGTTTTCTGGCATGAACTTGGCAACAAATGGTGGAGTTGATGAAGAAAGCCATTTGCCATCACAGGCTGAACAGGATGTTGACAGCCATCAGAATTATCTCTTTGGCCTCCAAGGCGGCCAGAATCATCTGAAGCAAAATACATACATAAACAAGTCTGAATCTGGGCATTTACATATGTCTTCTGTTCCTCAATCTGCCAATTTATCATATTCTGATTTGGCTAGGAGTAATGGTGGTGGATCGAACCTCAACAGCCCATCCTTGATGGCTGACAGGCAGGTTGAACTACAAAAATTGGCTTTTCCTTCTGGCAATTCTTACATGAAAGGATCACCTACCTCGGCTCTTGGTGGTGGAGGTGGCTTACCTGCACAGTATCAGCATCTAGATGGTATCAATTCATCACTTCCAAACTATGGACTGAGTGGGTATTCCATGAATCCAGCATTGGCTTCCATGATTGCCCAGCAGCTTGGCACTGGTAATCTGCCACCATTATTTGAAAATGTTGCTGCCGCATCTGCTATGGCCATCCCTGGAATGGACTCAAGAGTGCTCGGAAGTGGTTTGGGGTCTGGAACAAATCTAACTGCTGCTTCGTTGGAGTCTTATAATCTTGGGAGAGGGGGGAGTCCAATAGCAGGTAGTGCTCTTCAGGCACCTTTTGTTGATCCTATGTATCTCCAGTACTTGAGGACTCCTGACTATGCTGCTACCCAGCTCTCTGCTATTAATGATCCCTCACTAGATAGGAACTACTTGGGTAATTCATACTTGAATTTCCTTGAAATTCAAAAGGCTTATGGTCTTCTATCATCTCAGAAATCACAGTATGGTGTCCCATTAGGTGGTAAATCTGGCAGTTCTACTCATCATGGTTATTTTGGGAATCCTGCCTTTGGTGTTGGTATGCCATATCCTGGAAGTCCCCTGGCAAGCCCTGTCATTCCAAACTCCCCAGTTGGACCTGCCAGTCCCTTAAGACACAATGAACTGAATATGCGTTTTCCTTCTGGAATGAGGAACTTAGCTGGGGGCATCATGGGACACTGGCCCTTGGATGCAGGATGTAACATGGATGAAAACTATGCGCCATCCCTATTGGAAGAGTTCAAGAGCAATAAAACCAAGTGTCTTGAACTCTCAGAAATTGTTGGTCATGTTGTTGAGTTCAGGTATCTCTTGAACAAAAAAATCTTATGTTCATTCATTGTCATAATTTTTTTTTATATAATTCAATGATTTGAGATCCCTTATGAGCAGTGCGGATCAGTATGGGAGCCGATTCATTCAACAAAAACTTGAGACTGCCACAATGGATGAGAAAAATGTGGTTTATGAGGAAATCATGCCCCAGGCTCTTCCTCTGATGACTGATGTGTTTGGTAATTATGTAATTCAGAAGGTACCAGATATCTATGCTTTGTTACGGTGCACTTTGTTACGTTTTTATGGATTCCGCATATGAAAGTAGTAACTATGTATTTGTATGTAGTTTTTCGAGCATGGCCTTCCATCACAGAGAAGAGAATTGGCTGGCAATCTTTTTGGTCATGTTTTGACACTTAGTCTTCAAATGTATGGCTGTCGAGTGATCCAGAAGGTACCATTAGTTTTGCTACCATTTTGCAATTTAATGTTACGTGATACACCCTGTTACATCTTTGTTTGTGGATTATGGTACTATGGTGCCAGAAAGTATGCTTCTGAGAACAAAAATGTTTACTCCTGGTTCGTGTAAAAACAAAATGTTTTGGTCAAACAGCTCAAAGAATTCTTTGTTAGGGTTGTCCTCACCAATTTGCATAATGAAGTGTCTTGTATTCTCGATTAGGGTAACAAGTTACCTATTTTGGAGGGGCAGCACTGCTTATGTATTTGTTTCTTGCCTTCATCATTACACAATAGAAGCGTGATTATGCACAAATTTTTGGAGATCCCTAAAAACTCACCAATCAAATTAAGATGAATATGATTATCAGGGGCAGCTACTGAAGTTGTTGATAGCAAGTAACATGTTCTTTTGTTTATATTGTTTAGGCCATTGAGGTTGTTGACCTAGACCAGAAAATAAAAATGGTTGAAGAGCTCGATGGTCATGTAATGCGGTGTGTACGTGACCAGAATGGGAACCATGTCATCCAAAAGTGCATCGAGTGTATTCCTGAAGATAACATTCAGTTTATTGTCTCAACATTCTTTGATCAAGTTGTGAATCTCTCCACCCATCCATATGGGTGTCGTGTGATACAGGTTTGGAACTGTTCTTTGCTTATTTCAAATCTACGTGGACCTTTCTGGAAGAAAAGAAAATTACGTAACTGTTTCTGTATTTTGCAGAGGATATTGGAACACTGCAAGGACGCAAAAACAGAGAGTAAAGTTATGGATGAGATTTTAGGTGCTGTTAGTATGTTGGCGCAAGATCAATATGGAAATTATGTAGTGCAGGTTGGTTTTGCATTTCAATGACTCCCACTTTGGATGCATATAAGTTGCTACCATTCTTGTTGAGTGTTATAACTTTTGTGTCATCTAGATACTGGGTATGGGATATAAAGCTCTCTGCTTTTTATAAAAAAAGTTGGTCATGATGTTTTGTTTAATCTATAAAAAGCAGTCCAGGTATTCTTGAGATGATAGGGAGTGTATTTTCTACAATCCTGGCTGAATCTCCAGCACTATCACCTTCATGTCTCATCCTTTATATCTGTCAACATTTTAGGGATATACATTCCTGCGTTGCAAACTCTATTATGTGAACGAGTTTCTTGTCATTATTCCCCTTTGAGATATGGTTCTATTGTACTTGAGCTTACTTCATTCACTTATTAAATAAATACCAGTCATCATTAAAGTGTAATCCACTGCTTCCCTCTCATTTCTCTTGCAAAAGAGTTATGTGCACCCGTGTATTTGTTTGAACTGCTGACTAATAACATTTATACATATGCAAGCATACTAATAACATTTAATCGATCCATATAGAAGCATCCTAATAGTATTCAAGACGCATCCTGATAGTATTCAAGACTTAGATCGCTTCTTATGGAATCTTAAATTGGGAGTAAACTCTAATTTCCAAGATACAGATCTTTATTCCTTTTTGCTTATGTCTCTCACCCAGACAAAGCGCGAGATGATGGAGAAATGGCACTGCTTTCATTTCTTTTCTTAGTGTTCAATATGGCAGTTGGAATTCCTTCTTCCGATGCCAGTTATTTCCCTGTGCTATGTATTTTTAAAAATGCACTTCCCAAATATTGTTACTTAACGGCACTTCTCATGTTGTCTCTTAATATTAATCTCTATTGATTGATTAAGCATTGGCTTCTGTTTTAACAGCATGTGCTGGAACATGGAAAATCTCATGAACGATCTGCTATTATCAAGGAGTTAGCTGGGAAGATTGTTCAGATGAGTCAGCAGAAGTTTGCCTCCAATGTTGTGGAGAAGTGTTTAACTTTTAGTGGTCCTGCTGAACGCCAAATACTGGTCAATGAGATGCTTGGCACTACTGATGAAAATGAGCCTCTTCAGGTTTGCAACTTCTGTGCACTTTTGCAAGCTACAATTGAAGAATTTTCTAAGTTTCCACTATTTATGCATGTTTGTGCGTGCATACGTGTTTCAAATTTGTTTCTTCCTGTTCCAAATTTTGTATCTTTCTGTTGCACGATTAAGCATAATCATTTCCCGATCTCTTCTGCTAATGTTTTCCCTTGTCTGTTCAGGCAATGATGAAGGATCAGTTTGCCAACTATGTTGTGCAAAAAGTGCTGGAGACATGTGATGACCAACAGCGTGAGCTGATCCTTACAAGAATAAAAGTCCATTTAAATGCACTGAAGAAGTACACCTATGGAAAGCATATTGTTGCACGTGTAGAGAAACTTGTTGCTGCTGGGGGTAAGCATTATTTTAATACTTATGATTTAATGTAAGCTTGATTTGTGGATATGCTTGTCTGTAATTGAAGTAAATAACACTAGTACCTTGTAACCTTAGTTGTGGATCTTGACATGGCATATGCTAGTAGAGCTTCTAACTGTTGTCACGCAAAATCCCTGTGAACCCTCGGCAGATTATAAGCTTTTGGATGAAAGATTGGTGTGCTATAATAGCTGCCCCATGTGGTTTGAAGACACATGCTACCTACCTGTTTCATATGCATCTTCAATTGCATCTCAAAGTTAGCTGCCAGTTTTTTTATTCATAAATTTCACCAAACCAATAGTTGATGAGTTATTTTGCATCATTGTGCATGTGCATTCATTTGCATTTGTTTATAAACATATGTTTTGCTTTGGAAAGTTGTCATACAGTATTCACCTTGCAGTTTCCGATCTTTAATCCACTTAAAAAAAATATGAGCCTATATTTAAATGTTTCATGAACAGGCTGTTGATTGGCAATATAAATGTAAAACTGGGACATGTTTTATGTAAACAAATTATGCTTTCTTTACCGTTTACTCTTCTGATGAAAACAAAACCTACCTAATGCTTGCAAGATGAAGGTGGTACTGCTTTTTATAGCTAGTTGTTCTGAGCAACATCTTGTGTGTGCATGCATGCCATGCCAATTTAGCTAGTAAGACCATACAATTCCTTCCATGTCAATTTAGCTCACATTAATTCTGAATTGCTTGCAGAAAGGAGAAGTGCTGCACAGTCCCTGCACCCTGCTTAGTTGTGATAGGAAAAAAAGTTGTTTGTACAGCTAACCGAGGCTAGTGTGAGCTTCCTCTCTTTATTCCTTCCTGTTTGATGGCTACGCTTCTACCCATCTCTTTAGACAGGTATGGGCTGTTTGAAAATAAAGTTGTTGCTTGTATCGGAAACTGTACATTCTGTAGTTTAAGGTTTATACAGAGTTGAACAAGCTGAGGTTCAGATGTTGAATGCACACCTGATGCCCCCTGCAGAGGAGGTAAATGACATACGAGTTTTTAAGGGTGTAAAAATGTCGGGGTAGTCTAAACGTGATATGTACAAAATGTTGGTATGTGAAGAGCTGTTATTGTTTAGGTGAGGGCAGAGTTTTCTTCTATGTATCCGGATTCGACTTTTTTCTCTATTAAAAGTACATTTCTCTTCCGTTCAAGTATGGTTTTTGTCTGCGACAAAATTAGCCGTGGTTCTCTTCTTTCCCAGCCACTTCCCATACTGGAGAAAGTGAACCTTCATTTTTTATTTTTCGTCTTTTATTGGTCTTCTGCGCTTGTTATGGCCGATCGAAGTTTGATTGTTAGTTGTTAGACAGGGAAATCAATTTCCATCGTCTTCTTTAAAGTCGTATGCATCCTTTGAATAACTATATATATAAAAAAATGAAGAAGGATTCTCACACCAAAAGCAAAAGCAAGAGTGCAAAACGTATATGAACAGTTGTTTGATAGGCCTATGGGCTCAGTCATCCTCGTCATTATGCATCATTGCGTCATTTTTTTGTTGGTATTCTTTATATTCTCTCTACTTGCGAACTGCAACAGTTTTGAAAGGGTTGGAGACATGCTCAATTGCCATAAGCACTACTACACCGGGCTTCAATTTGCAAAGTTTACAGCAGTTGTATCATATCTGCGTTGGTGAGTACAGCTCTGAACTTGAGTTTTGTAGTTCTGAAACCTGCAGTGTGAGTGAATTCACGAAACTGCAGCACTCCAGATTGGCTTTAGTTGCCAGTTTGAATCCTGTGAGCTATGTGCAGTGCTGCTGCTTCGCTGAATTTACAAACAACCCAACAACTCACTCCCTTCCCCTATGATATTTGGTTAAGCACCGTTACTAAAAAGGTCCAAAAAATTTCAATGGTGAACAATCTAATCCAATTTCAAAGAAACTAACCAGTGACTGTTTCTTCTACGTACAGTTGGAGGACTATGACAAAACCCATGTCCTGTTGCAATTTCCATTTCTTGAGTTAAAGTGAATTAGTCTCCTTAACAATGGTAACATAGAATCAACTCTCACAACACATGAATGGTAGACAATAAGACATTTTCAACGTTGTACGTGTGGCATAAGTCACCGTGTATAGAAAGAATCAAGAAAAGCTCCAATATCTTCAATGTTGCAAAATTGGAGTTTACAAAAGACTAGTCAAGCTTACATTATACATGTGCTAATCATCAAATTCATCATCTTCATTGATCTTCTGCCCAAATCCTCTTGGCCCAGACCTTGCTCTCACCTTTCTTTTCTTCACTCTCTTCTTCTTCTTAGATTCCTCTTCCTTCTGAAGCTTATCTGTCTCCCTCTTCTGCAAGAAATCTGTTACTCCTAAGTAGATTATCTGCAACCGAAGAAGCCACCTCAATTTAGCAACAGCCCACGTTCGAAAATCACAACTTTTATCAACCACAATAAAAGCCCATTATTTTTATTTGCCTTGGAAAGCTAACCATTTGAATTTTGATTATAGATGGAGCAATGCTATAGACAACCATAACCACAATTTCAAGATTGCAACTTTGACCATACAGAAAGCACCACCACCACCACCACCACCGTTATTATTATGTGAATCTTGAAAAGTAATTAGAATATACCCCAATAGTGAGAATGGATAGAGCAGCAAAGGCAACGAAAAGAAGGGCTGATATGATAGTGCCAACTCCATCATCATTAGTGGTGGACAACATCTGCTGGGTACTCTCCAGTGGGGTTGTATCTGAAGGCAAGACCTCTTCAGGGGTTGCTTTAATTTTCCAAATTTGGGTGCTCCTGCGATGAATTTCTTGTTTATAAAGAACAGTTCTTTTTGATGGTAGAGGATTGGATAAGGAGAGAGGGGAGGTGAGAGTTAAAGCTTTGTTGTGGTTGTGAATACAAGAGTGAGGGGGTTTGGTCTTGGTAACGGAGAGAAGATGTGGTGGAGGTAGTGAGATCATAGGATATGATGTTATCGCCATGGGGCATCTGCTACTGCTTTGCCACTTGCTGCTCTCTGCCTCTCTCTGCGACACCCTGGCAAAAGAAGTCAGTGCCTACGAAGGATAGATAGAAGAAGAAGAAGAAGAAGAGAAATGATGGGTTGATGTCATCTGTGTTCTCCCTCGAATGGGCGATGGGCTCAAAACGCTGCAAAATCCTTTATTAGTCCTAACCAAGATTGGGTCATTGGGCTTCATATTTCGATAAATGAAGTTTTCATTTCTCTATGTTTTAATTATTATATATATTTTTAATAATGATATTCATTTTCTTTATAGTTTTAGAAAAGCTCACTTATTCGGTAATAAAATTTCTTCTTATATTTTTATACGAATCATTCTTTGGTTAATTATCTTTATTTAGTTCATAAAAAATCAATTTATTTAAAGTAATTGTTACAAATTATTAAATTGTATAAAATACTTTTTTGTTTATTTTTTTCATATTATTTTGATGAAATAAAAAAATAATTTTTTTTTAAATATATTATTAAAAAATATTTTTAAGAATTAAAATATTGACATGTATTAAATTAAAAAAACATAAAATATTGGAGACAAGCTTAATTACCAACGGGCTTGGAGAAAAAGCTTAATTTTAGCAGTTTCTCTAACGAACTGAGAGTTAACACGTGAAAACCCAAAACTTGATTCTAGAGAGAGAAAGAAACCACGTAATAAAAGAAAATGCAGGCACCCATACCATAAAAAGCAAACATGGGTGTGCGCAATCTTAGCTCACGAGTCAATCTTAGCTTGTGAGTCAACACTTAGCTATCCCTGCTTATAATTCCTTCTCCTAATATGGTTGTATTGTCCTCGAATTGTTTGCACGCAACATGTAGCTAAAATATTCAGATTAATACATTTATACAAGATTTATTTCTTATAACCATTTTTTTTTGTATTTGAGTTAAAAAAAATAAAGTTTGGTATGTATATTTTGGTTATTGGGTTAAGCTTGATTTGCTCATGAGGGATGGGCCTGGTTCAAATGTTTAAAATAGCTATTAAAAAAAATAGTCGTTTCCTCTAGATATATATAGGGACATAACCCATATTAAGAGGAAGTTTTTATTTTGAAAGATAATGATTGTCTCTTTCTCTTCTTCCATATTTGACTCTCTAAATTAACTTAACAAGATTTACAAAGACGTTCGTACTTTTTTTTTGTTCTAGTAATCAAATTAGCACTGAAGCAATTGATCCAGGGATAAAAATGTGAATTCTCAAATCACCAGTAAGTTTCCTTTAAATCTACAATGGTACCAGGGTATGGTTTTAAGATGTGCCTTTTGTTAGATTTTATGAAATATATCTGTTACAGTACAAACATTTTTTTCCTGATACATATAAATACATGCTAGTTCTTTGTTTGCATCAATGACTGCACCATGTATTATTTAAAAGAAGGATTCTAAAAATGTTTGCCAAATTTGTATTTATGAAGATAAAGAGTGTATTCTATGCTATTTGTCTGGTTTTCATATGGCAAACCATGTGTATGCTTTGTAACAAAGTATGATACAAAAAAATTTGGGAACAAAGACAATGAAACTATTTTTTTTAAATTCATATGGACGATGGATAATCAATGTAGGGATAGTAGTTCCAGTAATGTAATTTGTTTTTTTTTAAAAGGCTATGATGGCATTTGACATTATGTAACATAAATGTTTTTTATTATTATTTTTAAAATTCATTAATTTAAGATAATTAATTAAATTTTTAGAATTAATTAATTTAACAATTATGCATGACACCTTTTGCCAAATTGTTCAAATAATTTGAATGAAGAGTTGTCTTTTAAACTCTACAGACATATTGGTTTAAAGAGGTGTGTCTTTAAACTCTATAGACACTTTAGTATGAAAGGATGTTATTTTATTTATAAATACCAGTTTGATGTTGACAGAAAAAAAAAAATCTTTTTCTCTCCCTAATTTTTCTCTACAAACTCTATGTTTATGTTTATAAAAAACAAAACAGAATTTTTTAATAAACTTATAGAAGTTGTTGTTTATAAGTTTAAGGTTTTGCTTTTCTCCTGAAGGTATATTGCTTTAACCCTATAACAAATATAGTGGGGACAATTAATACTTTAAAGATAGTGATCTTCATGCCCCAAAGCCTATTTATTATACCTTTGATTATTATATTTATATGCTTTTGGAATACTTTTTGTTGTAGTAGATAAACAACAACAAATTGATCATTTATTGGGTTATACCATTAATCATGTTCATAAAATTAAGGAGCACATTGATTATATGTACCATTAGATGAGTAAATTGACTATGAGTGGTGTTTACGAGTTCTATATGGAACATCAAATGTTAATCTTTCTTAATTCTTTGCTTGAGAAATGGATGTCAGTGCAACTATCGTTGGAATATAGGCTAGAATCATTATATTTCAACAATCTCGATGATGAAATGTTGCTTGATAGGGAACATCAATATACCGAAAAGAGTATATGACACACTGGAAGAAGCGCATGTTATTTGGATGCTGCTGCTAAACTTATTCAATGGTTCGAGCAGAATGAACTTGAAGGAGATGACTTTGATGAAGTAGATGTAATTGAAGACCCTAATTATGTACCTGCAATATAAAATAATTCTAAAATTTATTATTCTTAATTTTGTATTTTTTTATTATTTTAGTATTTTTTTGTTAAGATAATTGGTTGATTTTTTTGTTGAACTGCATATTTTTTGTAATTTAAGTTTTAATTACATTATATTCATATATATGAAAATATCTATAATTTGATTAGTGAGAGTTGTCAGTTGAAACTAAAAAGTATAATTTTTGCACTTATTTAAATTTCCAATAATAATTAGACCATACAAATAGAAATTGATTAAGTGTTTAATATTAGTTTCATTTATATTGTATGTGTTAGATTACTATTTGTTTAATTTAGAATTAAGAGGCAATAAATGTCATTTAAATTGTATTACATACTAATATCTATAATTGGTGTCAATATCGCTTGATATGATCGCATATAAGAGTGTTATTGCTAATTTAAACCATGAAGACAAATTAAGTGAAAAGAATTATGATGTTTGTCATCATAAGATTGAGTATTTCTTGGAAGAGCAATAAATGCTAAAAACAATCACACAACCGATGGCTAAACCTGAATAAAGAAACACTGCTCAACACATGCTTGATATGGAAACATATCAAACCTATAAGTGCAAGGATTATGAAGCTCGGATTCTGATGTTGAGCAGCATGAGAAATGATATAATGCTGCATTTTGAAAGGCATCGTTCAATCCAAGCAGCTTGGGATGCGATAAAGATTCAGTATGGGGAAACCTCAACTACTAGACTTCGTCAGTTAATTCTCAAATTTGATGGTTACAAGAAGCATCAAAATCAGACAATGAGGCAATATTTTATAATCATGTCTAACTTGATAAATGAATTAAGGGGTGCTAAGCATGAGATGACCGATGAACAACAAGTCCAAGTTGTAATCCATTCTTTGCCAAGCAATTGGGAGCACATACGTGTTAACCTTACCCACAATGACAACATCAAGATATTTAATGATGTTGCTCGTCATGTTGAGCTTGAAGAAGATCGACTTCTCGCTGAGAAGCCTATAAACAAGGCTTTCATATCTGAAACTAAGATGCAAGGATCATATGGCTCTAAACATAAGAAGGGTAAATGTAAGAGTCCTAAATATGGCAAGAGAGGAATAGAAGTAAATAGTAACATAAATGCAAACATGGAAAACATGGCGATAAAAAAGACAAGAATATGAATTGTTTTAATTATGGTAAACTTGGTCACTTTGCTTGCGATTGCATTAAGCCAAAAACTTAGGAGCAACCGACCACATAACAAGGGATCAAACAACCTTTGTAGAATTTCATTGAATTTTAAAGGAAAGTAGATGCATATACATGGGGAATAATGCTTCTGCTGTTGTGTTTGGGACCGGTACCTGCAAACTAGATTTGCAAGGTGGTCGCACACTTTATCTTCATGATGTACTCTACATTCTAAAATTTCAATGAAATCTTGTGTCTGTTCTTATTATACTACAATTGGACTTTTATATTGTGTTTGTTGGTTGTTGTGTGAAAATATATCTGGATATTATTTTTTTATGGTCCTGGTTTTGTATTAAAAGATTTTATGGTGTTAGATATCATTAATGTATCTATTAAGGATGATGCTTCTATTTATGTTGTTCAAAGTTCGAGCACTACTAATAATAATGATATCATGTTATTCATTATTTGTTTTATAGAATATATTGTGAGTATCGTATAATATAATTTGTTAAAGTATAACAATAGACTTAGATTGACTCACTTATATGAGTAATTACCTCTAACACTTATAAGGTGAGTAAAGATGAGATTATTTGAGTTTTAATTCTCAATAAGCAACTTGGGCATAGTGAGAGCAATTTTAAATCA
>Ga0307515_10012495_pt1 | contig 15971 bp, 15 predicted proteins | sample 17_EM_MG_FD_194513 | JGI IMG/M metagenome (GOLD analysis project Ga0307515, IMG submission 194513) | Populus trichocarpa ectomycorrhiza microbial communities from riparian zone in the Pacific Northwest, United States - 17_EM | ecosystem: Host-associated > Plants > Roots > Unclassified | place...
AAGACTGCCAGTCTGGGGCTCGGTCCAGTCCGACCTTCCGGTGGGACCGGACCGGACTGAGCCCTACCCCAGACCGGGTCCGTCCGGACTGGTGGAATCATTGATGATGCCTGCAAATAATTGTTTTGACTGCATAAATAAGAAGGTACCTGTAGGTACCTATTTGGACTGCATGACACCTGCAGATACCTGTTTCGACTGCATAAATAAGAAGGTACCTGTAGGTTTAGACGATACATGTTCCTCGTTAACCGATATCTGCGCACAGATGACAGCATTTTTCTCAGGCTTAAGCCAGCATTTCCCGGACTCGCAGGCCCCATCCTTGTATATACAACAAACTGGCCGTTAAGGAGAATGTCGGTGAACACGGAACTTAATCTGAAGGATTTTGCTGGCGTTTACATAAACGCTGGGTTCAAGGTCTATGCACCTGTCCACAGGTTTTTTTGTTTGGGCACCCGGTGCCCTGGTATAATGGATAGGAGAACGTAGCTGGCACAGCGCCAGAGGCAGCCTGACAGCTATTGAAACAGCTAAGAAAAATGACGTGGCGCAACATTTACTAACAATCGGAGAGTCTGGATCGCGGTATATACGTAGATAGGTTGCGAAGTCAAGGTTGTACCCTGTGCTCGCTACAATAAAAGAAAGAGTAAATGAAAAGCCTTATTAAGTCTTCTTCGGGAACTTCCTGATGCCCGTGAACGCCAGAGAGCCCATCACCGCCTGGTCATATATTTCCGTGGAAAACAGCTCAGATATCTGCACATGTCAACATCTGTCCGCTTTCCAACCCATTCCACTCCCAAAGCCCCTGCTATTCATTTTTCCACAGGCGGCAGTAGTGAAAGAAGTGTACCCACGTCTGGGCAGCCCTCCTGCACCACCAGCATTGTTCGTCATCTCGGTACCCGAATCGTTTTAGATACATTCCCGTCAGCATACGTATGAGAGTGAATAAATGCAGGAGGCTTTGGGAGATGTAGAGTCAAAGGCTAAATGGGGAATTCTAAGACGTGTCATTGTGACAATTCCCAGCAACATAGAGTACTACGCACCGGCCCTAAATTTCGCTTGTTGATTTAGGATAATTGCGCCGTAACCCATGTCTTTTCAACATTGGGGATGTGGTCTAGTGGTATGATTCCTCTTTAGCATAGAGGCGGTCCGGCGTTCAATTCGCCGCTTCTCCAAGTAGTCTCCCTCCTCAGAGGAGGGTTTCTTTTTGAAGTGGTATGTATTCTTGGTCGTCATGTGGAGGTTCAATGAGGCGAAATTCTTCGACGCAGGTTTTTGGTAGCGTTTGACGAACAGCCCCATCGGCTGCGTTCATTTATACTCCGATTGAGTCGCGGCTAACAGTCACCTAACGATCGTTACTCGCTATATACGATTCCACTCCTATATGTACACCTCAGGATCGAAAAGCGCGCTGACTAAATCAACTGCGAGTCTACCTTTTACTGTTCCGCGATTCTGAATACGACTTTGTTGAAGCTTTTGCACATCATGTTCTCAATGCGCAACTCGGCACTAGTGTTTACCCGCCACTCCGCCTCAGCGAATTGCACAAGCAGTGCTACCCAAAGTGACCTAATCACATTTCTCTCAGTTGTTCAAAAATGCAATGTCAACCAACTCCCCACGGATTACATGGCAGCCTGCTCTTAGTAATTTCGGCCAGGGTGGCTCTGGGACGATAAGCAAGTCTACTTTCAGCACCGACAGGCGACATGCATTCAAGAGATTTCACGACGGCACAGGTCTATAGGCCGACTGACCGCTTATATAGTTATGGTGCAGCGCATTTAAACGGACCACTTCGCAAATCCGCCTAGGCCAACTGTATCATTTACCCACCTTCACAGAGTAAAATTGGGAGTATTATTTTTAACAATTACCAAGAGAACAACCCTACACTCACTGACATTCCCGGTAAGATCTTCGGATATCTGTGGAGCCACCTAAGCTTAATGCGGGCTGACATGGACTGTATCTAGTTAAGGATCATGTGAGGGGAGGCCCGTTCCGTGCCATGTCAGTCGTGTAGAGTAAAAGAATGGAATTAGTCTATGGCAGTTATGGAAATTTTGGGTTATGCTGTAACACTTACATGCTTTCTGGCGCTGAATTCTTCCTCCTCCCCTCGCTCCCTCACCCTAAACCTTCCTTGTTAGGCTTCGTCATAATATATCACTGACGCGGTCTCGAGCATCTCGTGGGTACTCAAAAAAGGGCTCAAGCTGTCTCGTGCCGTAACATCCCAAAGCTCGGCAAGCTCAAGACTTCGCTTCGGACAAATCTTGAGCTCACCCGCCTCGTATGTAACACTAGTCCGTTTATCTTGGAGCAACTACAAGTGAGACCCTTAACCCGGTGTTTCCGGAATACTCCATGTTCTGTTTCCTACGTCTATCTTAGAAAATCTTAGCAAGATGGGGGCATAAAAAAAAGCTCTAATGCATACGGTTGAACTATGTCTCGTGCCATCCGGTGGCGCCAAGCATCATTTTTCTCGTCGGCTACCGTCTAGTAGTAAACCCACCTGAACTGGAGGAGTGGAATCGACCCCCTCCATTCTCACAGCGCAACCCAATATGTGATAGAGAAGTGGTACAAGATTAAATGCGCACTTGAACCGGCTCAATAAGTTAAGTGGTTGTTGAGAGCGCCATGGTGATGGTTGACATATCTGCATTTCACCATTCAGCACAACATATCATCACACAAAGTCAGCACTCAGAGTCACAACCATTATTATGATCATGCGCAGGATCTGGGATGCAGTACTCAAGGATCCTGTACCTGGAAGCAAAAGTGGTTCTGCATAGTCGGCAGAGAGCTGATCTTTTGATGAAGTCATGGCTTTTCATACATTATCACTCGTGAGCAAAGAATGTGGCGCTGTTAGGCTATTTTGCTTTAAACAGGACGCGCAAAGTAGGGCATGGAGGTGTACTTATGTGCTACACGATATAGACCTTGCGCCTATTATTCCTCTCTGCTGGCACCGAAGCGTCCTCGTATCTCTTGACTGGGTGATACCCACTTTGAATTGAGGCACTCTAGGTCAACTGTATACCATTTTAACTGTATACCATTTTCTGTTGAAATGAATGGCACTATCTGTAATTTGTACACCCTTTCTACTTATACTATGTGCTATTCTATTAAGAGAGGTCGATATTTTGATCTTCTACCGGCTTTCTTTACTACCAGACGAAGAATGATGGGGTACGGAGTGGTAGCACCACATCAAAATTCGTAGTCTGCGCTCGAGACAAGTTGCCACTGTATTACTGCAAGTTTTCCCTACTAAAATCACTTCATCAATCAAAGATATAACGCATCAAGACAGTTAACAGCCGCTCTACGCTCTCTCTGACCTGACCACTTGATGAGCTATATCACGCAACGGACGAGCTGTCGCTCGGCCACTGAAGTCGGGAAGTTCCCGCCCAAATGAAACGAAATGCCGGTATGGTGCGGGCGCAGAGCCCAGGTGCGGAGGGGGCGGCGATAATGGGGTTATACCCCTCTTCCTTCCTTTCTTTCTTTCTCTCTTTCTCTTTATCTTTCTTTTGTCAGCGGGGACGACGGGTAGCGGGGGGGGGAGCTCCGCCATCTAGCCGGCTCGCCCGGAGGCGGAGGGGGTTATTAAGGTCCTGTCATACTCTAATTAGAGTGAATACAGTATGATTAAACAACGAGCTGTCGCTATATCACAATCCATCACTCGCATTATGGACACATCACTCTGTTACAGATGTACATGATGTTACAGGTCTGATACACGGTCACGGCTGCAGGGGCTGATGCCTCCTGTATATATCTTGAGTCTTTCTCCTTCTCTCTTCTCTGTACCATAGAATACACGCGCACGGTTCTCCCCAACTTCCATATCGTAGCACACTCTGTTACTTTGGATGCTTCTAGGACTTGTTGATTGACTGATCTCTCGAGGCCTGAAGGCTAGTATACATACAGACTTGTCTCCCATATCTATAGCTATATTCGTATCTATATCTCTTATCTGTTTGCATATCCATTTGCAATGATATGAGCCGCTCTACACTGATATGAGCCGCTCTCCTGAGGCATATCTTCATACACCAACTGCATATCAAACGGACCTGAGCAGTGAAGCTCACGATGCGGGTACACATGCAACACACTCGGCATAAGCGCGGGCCCGGTTTGTTGCATGTGTACTTGGATCGTGAGTCCCAGCCACCGTTTGATAGCTTGTATGAGAATAAAGGCTGTATGAATATAGAAGCTTGTATGAGGATATGCATCAGGACAAGGGTGATGCGTCTCATGTCAGATAGTGCATACGCGTACGCATATGGGAGATTGTATATATAGGGACCTTCTGTCCTCGAGATAGATCAGTCAATCAACAAGTCATTCTAGCATTCAAAAGTAACACGGTTGTTAAAAGTAGTGGTAGAGAAGCTTGATTTTACTATCTAAAAGGGCCACAAAGCTATGTATATACGATAATACAAATGGGAATGCGTACGTATTCATATATATAGATACGGCTGAATACCATCAGCCTGGATCAGAGCCAACAGCAATCTACAGTACGAGCCATCATCTCCAGCCATACGAAGGCTGGTATCTATTTATGCAATTCTGGTTATTGCATAAATGGATCTTAACCTTCGTATGGCGGTTATTGGGCTGGGACTGATATGGACTGATACTATTCAGCCCTATCCATGCATATATGGGTACGTACGTTTAGTACATGGACTATAGTACATATAAGGTGTTCTAGTCCATTCACGGAGGCGGTTCCTCCGCGGAGTACCTAGTCAGTTCACGGAGGCCCACCTTCCGTGAACGAACCGTCCATTCACGGAGTCCGTACCCCACCTCCGTGAACTGCCTAGTTCATTCGCGGAGTCAGTCAAAAATTACAAATACTCTGCTCTGCACGCATGTATGTGCATGCACTGGCATGTACTCAATTGCGCTGCGCTGAACGTACTCGGTTGCGCTGATTGAATTCAGCTGGATAGAGCCAGCTAAGTGTACGTACATTCTTCACGGCGCAACTGAGTTCATTCCACGGATTCTATCGTACCAGCAATATGCACCGCATTACATCTACCATCCCACATCAAGTTCTGCCATTCGAAAAGTGTAGCCATCGAGAACTTACTCTTCGAGAAGCTGCTCATCTTCAGCCCCCTGCTGAGCTCATCTAAGTACATTGTAGGTGCAACGGCAATTGCACGACTGTTCGTTGCAAATGTTTCAAAGCAAAAGCGGAGTGTACACTTCATTGCCATGGCCGAGATGGCGGTGCGCAGTGCATAAATACTGGATCTTGTGCTGCGCCATCAGGTACTTTCAATTTCGAACGAAACAGAAGATCAGCTCCACCAGAGCCAAGTCACAATCTAAATAGCCATTGAGCCAATTGTTGACTAGGGATTTGGCCCAGTGGCTTCCCTAGTGTTCAGTGCTGGCGGGCTCGGGCATGAGGCCGGTGGCTTACGGCCCCCATTGGCCTCGCCTGCCCCCATTGTGAGGAGGAGGGCTCGGCACTGGTACTCGGCATTGGGCTCCGGCTTTGGCAGTCGGCATTGAGTTTTCCTTCTCTTTGGATCGACAGACAATTTATCATCTTCTCTGCTTCTCCATCATCGTCTCGTGTCAACACCAATACACAAGGAGATGCTTGCGTGGATACTGATCCCATATCTGCGGAGGATACCGCCAATGAGAGCAATGATTTACCAGAGAGGGATACTGAGGATGAGGAGCTTCTCAAGGAGGAAGGGATCACTGGGGAGGAAGAGGACGAAGAAGAGAAGGAGAGAAATGAGGAGGAGGAGGGCAATGAGGAGGGCAATGAGGAAGATGAGCCGGTTTCAAACGATGACATGGAGCATAGTGTAAGTGTAGTTGCATCAGGTCATCCACAAGGTATCCGATTGTATGTATCATGAAGATGTATAGATTATTTATAATTTTTCATTGACTCCGTGAATGAACTAGTCAGTTCACGGAGGTGGGGTACGGACTCCGTGAATGGACGGTTCGTTCACGGAAGGTGGGCCTCCGTGAACTGACTAGGTACTCCGCGGAGGAACCGCCTCCGTGAATGGACTAGAACAGCGATTCAAGCATGCCGAGGAACTCCAGGTGCAGGCCGTGGCAACGAGAAAGAAGATATTCGGCCAGGAGCACCCAACTACCTTAACCAGCATGGCTAATCTAGCAATAACATACGGTAACCAGGCGCGGTGGAAAGAGGCCGAGGAGCTGGAGGTGCAGGTCATGGAGACTGAGAAGAGAGTACTCGGCCAAGAGCACCCCTCTACGTTGACCAGTATGAGCAGCCTCGCATTGACATACTACAAACAGGGGCAGTGGAAACAGGCTGAGGAACTGCAGACACTGGTCATAGAGATGAGCAAGAGAATACTTGGTCTTGAGCACCCAAGCACCTTGACCAGCATGAGAAATCTCGCATCGACATACTTGAAACAGGGGCAGCGGTGTGGGGCGGAGGAGCTGTTGACTCAGGTCATGGGAATGATGAAACGGGTACTCGGTCGAGAGCATCCCTCTACCTTGACCAGCATAAGCAACCTCGCAGTGATATATTGGAAACAGGGGAGATTCCAGCATGCGGCGGAACTCGACATGCAGGCCGTAGAATCTAGAAAGAGGGTACTCGGCCGTGATCATCCCTCAACTTTGAGCAGCATGGGGAACCTTGCATCAACATTATCGAGCTTGGGTAGATGGAAGGAAGCAGAGGAGTTAGAGGTGGAGATCGTGGAGACGAGGAAGAAGGTACTCGGCCGAGAACATCCTGATACCTTGACCAGTATGGGCAACCTTGCATCGACATACAAGGAGCAGGGGCGATTGAAGGAAGCCGAGGAGAAGGAGGTGCAGGTCGTGGAGATGTCCAAGAGAGTACTCGGTCAAGAGAGTCCAGATACCTTGGTCTACATTAATAACCTTGCATCAACATACAAGAACCAGGGGCGATGGAAGGAGGCAGAGGAGCTATTTTTACAGGTCACGGAGACGAGAAAGAGGATACTCGGCCAAGAGCATCCCTCTACCTTGATTAGTATGAGCAACCTCGCATTGACATATTATAACCAGGGGCGGTGGAAAGAAGCTGAGGAGCTGTTTGTGCAGGTTATGAGCATGATGAAGGGGGTTCTCGGCCAAGAGCATCCAGATACATTGACTACCATGGCTTACCTTGCATTGACATTGTCGGACCAGGGGCGTTGGACAGAGGCTATGGAGCTGGAGGTACAGGTAGTAGAGACAAGAAAGAGAGTTCTCGGCCAAGATCATCCCACTACCTTGGTCAACATGGGCAACCTCGCATTGACATACTATAACCTAGGGAAGTGGAAAGAGGCTGAGGAGATGTTTATGCGAGTCATGGAGACGACGAAACGAGTACTCGGCGAAGAGCATCCAGATACTGTGACCTGTCTGGGTAACATCGCATTGTCATTGTGGAGCCAAGGGCGATGGAAAAAGGCCGAGGAGCTGGAGGTGCAGGTTGTGGAAAAGAGAATGAGGATACTCGGCCATGAGCATCCACATACATTGGTTGCCATGAATAACCTCGCAACGACATACAAGAACCAAGGACGATGGAATGAGGCTGAAGACCTACAGATGCAAGTGGTCAGTATACTTCGGACGACATTGGGCGACGATCATCCCTCCACGGTAATTGCCACTAGTAATCTCGCTTTATATCGTAGGGAACGCGCAGTATTATGGCCCTTTTTGGTTGGGAGGGAATTGATGGGTGGACTTTGGGACAAACTGCAGCAGTTTGTAGCCTCGTGGACATCATAGCAACGACGACCAAGAGCATAGCGTACGTTTCAGACATTGCAAGAACATATCTAAGATAGCAAATTTGAGCCTATTACTACTATTAAAATAAGACTTTATCCACGGGGTTGTAGAATAGTGCACAACGTCATTGGACGGGGTTGTTGGACGGGGTATGGGCTTGTTGGACGGGGTTGTGGGATGGAGTACAAGGTCGTGGACACAGTTAGGATTCGGAAATTGTCCCACACTAACCTGTCATGACCCCGTGATGTAGAGTACGCGCAAAATCCACCAGGTTGTAGCCCGTCCCACGACACCGTGATGCAAACTACATACAAAATGACCCCCGTCTCGCGACCCCATCCAGCAGCCTTGTGCACTATTACACAACCCATGGATAAAGTCTTATTTTAATAGTGGTAACTGGGTAAATCGTTAAATTTAGACTTTGTTCGTGGATACTGGGTACGGGGTCGTGCCACGGCGTATTTTGGCGGAAATAAGGCCCCACAGTAGCCTGCACACTCCGTGAGCTGACGGTCACTTCGTTGCGGGATACAGCCAATCGTAGGGAAAAAAAAAAGTTGTCTTTTCTCTGCTCAGCTGCGCTAACAAAAATAATAAAAAGTCGGTCCAATTAAGCGTGCGAGTAATTGTCCGATCACAAAGTGTCGTATACATGAAATATGTATGATTCATCGCTCTTTCACCTCCTGGTCTTCACTTCATGATATATTTAAAATTGATTTAGCAGCTTCAGAAAAACATCTACAAAATACCAAAAATCAATGTTTTTCCGCAACCATTTTGTCAATATTAAATATGTGGTAAACTAGAGACTAGGAGCCGAAAGAGCCATGAATTACACTTATTTCCAGTATACATCAGGTGTACAGAGTAATTGTTATTTTTGGTTGAGTGTAATTTTGTTCAGTCAGTTCACGGATCCATGATCTGACTAGTTGGTTCTTGGAAGGTGGGACTCCGTGTACTGACAAGAACAATCGCCCTTGGTTCGAATATGTCATCGCAAGGTTATTTATACTGGTCATGGTAGAGGGATGCTCATAGCCGAGTAGTCTCTTTTGAGTTTCCATGACTTGCACTTGCAGCTCCTCAGCCTCTTTCCACCGTCCCTGGTTCCAAAATGCCGACGCGAGGTTGGCCACGCTAGTCAAGGTATCTGGATGCTCTTGACCCAGGTCGCGCTTGCCCGCCTTTACGACTTGTACCAACAGCTCCTCGGCTTCCTTTGATCGCCCCTGTTTCGACAATGATAATGCAAGGCTGCTTTTGATTGATGCGACCGCCCAGCTCTGTGCTCTATTGGTGCCTTCAATATACTTTATGGCAATTTCCTGCAAATCTGCTGCTTCCTTCCACTCTCCTAGCTTTGTATGCGAGTTGGCTACGTTTAGGATTGATTCAGCATAATATGGATGACTAACGCCAGATGTTGCAATTTGGTCTCTGATCCGCATCCGCAGCTTTTTTGATTGTTCAAATTTTCTCAACTCATCCAATAGGTGTCCAATGACTCCGTTCAAAGTCAATGGAATGAAATAGAGCGAACCAAATGCTTGTACCATATCTGTGACCTCTCTTTCGTACACTGTCTGGGCTTCCTGTAGTATATTCAATCCGCATGTTCGATATTCGTGAATAAGGTCGACTTGAGTAAAACTTCCATTATTGAGCTTACGAATTCTCTCATTCGTCACCCTGACGGGCCGTACTGCTTCCATTTCAACCTTAAGATCATCGACTTGTCTCATGCTCCGTTCTAGCCATATATGACGTTGAGTGTCATCTGATTTGGCACCAAATCCAATATGATAACAAAAGGCAACCTGGAATGCAATGTTGGCAGCAGAGGGTTGATTGCTTTTGTACTTCTTTTTAAGGCTATCTTTGATCTGTATCCGTACTCGATAGTCGGCTACCATAAAGTCCGCAAGGTTTTCAGCAATCTTGAAAAATAATATTCGGTTCAGTAAAGTCTTTAGATAAGTATGGAAATGGCTTGATAACTACCCGGAACCCTGCAAGTACTTGGTGATCCACCGTTGCCTCAATTGGCGGTATGATAAAGGAGTCTAACCTAGCTCTGAATATCTTAGTAACAGTTTTTGACACCTTGTGTTTGGTTTGATCTTTGGTGAAACTTACCTGTCTTGTCGTAAAAGACCCACTAGTTTTCCAAGATCCGATGTCCGTTTTTCAGGGTTAAGTGGAACAGTCAAGCTGAAAAATTCTTTCAGATAAATCATATAATCTGCATTCAAATCTGGTACTGAGTGCATAAGTTGCGCGGCAAAATGCTCAACTTGATCTTCATCCTTTAACCGTTCAAGCAGTGTGTGATGCTGGGTGGATACATCAAATGAAACAGACTCCGTCCCCGATTCTGTATTGTGTGGCAAAATATCTGATAGCCGGTCCCCAAACAGAACCCAAAGACACAGCATGCCAAAGGAATAGACATCGGTTTTCTTGGCTTCGGTGGCTATGAATTCCCCAAAATGATGCTCCGGAGCATTCCACGGTCTTGACTTTGGCAGCAAAACCTTTCCGGCTTCACCCACGGTGAGAGTGGAATACCCGAAGTCCGTTACCTTTACCGTGGTCTTGTTGGTTGTTGCGTCCTTAAAAACTAGCACGTTTTGTGGCTTGATGTCGCCGTGAACAACGTCTGTGTCCTTGTTAGACCCCTAACACTTACATAGGAAATTGCTTAGAATGACAAACTGTAGGCATGCAAAGCCATGATGGCACTTCCAATGTCGGCACAGATTTTGAGCCGGTCCCCGATCAACATGTCCATGCCTTCACGCACGTTCATGAACTGTTGTAGATCCCACGCTGCTTTTTCAAAGACCAGTACTGGAACTGCTTTCTGCGTTTTTCGCTTGATTTCCCAGCAAATCCCCTCGAGGTTCACTATATTTAGGTGGCTTTGAATAGGAGGTTGACTCAAAATGAGTACCTCTGATATCAAAGGTAGAAATTCCTTGCCTGAATCCCCGGAGTCTGAGTCTTCGTGAAATCGCTTGAATGCAAGGGGTAAGTCGGTGCTGAATGTGGATTGGCTTATCATTCCAGAACCACCTTCACCAAGAGTACTGAGAGCAGGCTGCCATGTAATAGGGAGATAATCAACATTGCAGTTTTGGACGATTGAGAGAAATGTGATCAGGTCGCTTTGGAGATCGTCGTTGGTCCAATTTGCCAAACGATTCGTCGAGGCAGAGTAACGGGTAAACATTCCATCGAAATGTGACACCAGTGGTGAGCTGCGCGTAGAAAACATAGTGTTGGGCGGGTAGAGTGCAAAAGCTGTTGCAAGTCCAATGTAGAAAGACGGCGTAATGTAAATTGGTAATAGTCTCGCGGTCCTGTTTATTTAATCTTGACTACGCTTAGACGTAACGAAGATCGTACACGCTGACGAGGAAACTTTACGTACCCAATAATGGTCCTTCCGTACGTAAATGACACTTCGAAGTTTCAAAGCTTGTACTCAACCGAAGTATTAATGCCGGCAGCAGCTTAGGCTGTGCAACCCAAATCCTAGTAGGCTGAAATTTCCATGAGCCGAGATGTAATACGAGACAGCACACCATTGGTGCCAACAATCCGCCACAAGTTGGATGGCTGTGCTTGCAGCATTGACGCATGCACATGCACAAGTGATTGCGCCCCAGCAATCACGTTCGACAATGGTTGGAGCCTTATATCATGCGGGCTGAATTCTGACCGATACGAATGACCAAAATGACTAGCGAGGCAGATTGATAAGGCGAACCACTTCACCGCAGTTGAAATTCGGCCCTAGGTCCCACAAAGTATGCACATGCACAGTGGCCAAGCCCCCGCGGCTGTGGCCCCCACCACAAAGTATCACAAATCATCACAATCACAAATAGTTGTTGTTTAATTATACTCTATCTAGAGTAGAGTAGAGTATGACAGTTCTCTACTTTACTCCCCTTTCTCTAAAACAAACGAAAGGATAAAGAGAACGAACGGCAAAAGAGAGAGAAGCAGAAAAAAAAGGTAAGAATGGACGAAAAGAGCGAAAGACAAGATCCTTGTCATTTCCTGACACGGCAAAGGCACCTTAGTGTGCGAGGATATGACAGGGTTCTCTAAGAATCACAGATAGTCATTGGGTACAGGCCGTTATTTAATCATTCTATATTCATTCTAACCAGAATATGTCGCTCCCTTTCCTCTATCTTCACTTATTGGGTACGCATTAGAGTGTCAGTAGCGCCAATGCTGTAGTCGAGGAAAAGGGCAAAATTCTGTAACGAAGAGGTCATCTTATTTGTCAGCAGTGATACTTCTCTCATGCTGCACTCCATGCATTGTTCGGCTGCTGGTGGCACCGCAATATCATCCAAAGGCCTGCAGCTGTATCCAATCCGCAGGCACATGGATTTTGCAGCGCGGGTTGCCTTGATACCTATCATCTATAAACGTTTTCTTGCACGAGAATAAGCAGTCCTATAACCTCGAGATTTAAATTTTCTCTCAGCGCATCATCGGTGTTGCCTAGCAGGAGACTGCAGTAGTGTTGCAGAATACATCCGTATTGCATTCATGTTCCGGGATCAAGGCTTCGTTTACCGGGCCTCAAAAACCGAGAAATACAGTAACGCTCCCTATCTATTGTACTGTCACTCCCGCTCTCGCTTCCACGCAATCCATGGACTGTTTATTCATGTGAGTTGCCGCTTAAAGATTCATTGTAACTTAATGCGGTTCGCGAAGTGGTGTTGTCGACCAGTGTTAGACCGAGTCTTTGTAGAGTACGTCATCACGTGGCTGTGGGTTAGGGCTGGCAGCTACTATATAGGCTACGTGTCATCTTAGACTTAGACTCAATCAATCAATCGTCTCGACAGGTTCGTCACAACAACCAGGATCTTGTTTCTTAAATTCGCTCCCATTTGTGTACATGTAGTTGTTTTTGGTCAACAGCACAGCATAATACAGATTTCACTAACGTCGTTTTATGTCAAGGATTCAAGATGGATTATTATAGTGTGATTTCACTGCTAATACTAAGACGGTAGTGTAGAAGAAGCTGTGTTACTAAAGGATCTGGCCGGATGTCATGCTTTAGGAGGGCAGTTTGTGAGTCTAGCCCGACTCTTGGTATAAAGCAATATTGATATAAAGCTCGCAGGTGCTACCAAAGTTAGGGGGTTCAGAGCATATATAATTATATGTGGACCGGTGAATGAAAAATTGCTGTAGCTTGCACTCCGTATGACTACTTTGATGACCGGTCAGCGGAAGGTATTAAGAAGGAGGATCGAAAATGATATTGCTTCTTGGCTACAGGACGTATAACATATCTCAGGGCCGGCTGTCACTGATAGTTAACAATTCAGAGCGCGGGAATCTCCGATGGCCGGTCGGGCAGCCAGCCAGCTTAAATATGGCGAAGCCCGGGCAGGTACATTCCTCTTCCGCGAAAAAAACTAGGTTTAAAACGAAGTCTGTACCAACAGATACCTACTCACCCTCTAAGAAACCAGAAGATGTATTCTATAAATGTATCGGCCCGGATACATTGATTTGTCGCACAATATATCTCATCCATGGAAAAATGTATGCATCCGAAATTTATCTTAGTGACACCTTACATTTCTAATGTATCTGGCTGCCTGCCTGGTGCGAATATATATCACAAGAATGTGTCTATGCATAATGTATCTTACCTAAAATTGGGTGGTAAGACTATAGAGCTTACAGATGGGGAACGAGATTCCTCAACACCATCACTACTTGCAACCATCATCACTGCTGTCATCACCGTGATAGCAAGGCCGCCACCCAACGTCTGCCAGTGGACGTACAAAGACATCCAGTCTTATGGAGGCCCTGCCAAAGCATTTACAATTGCAAGATGCAAAAGTATCAGAATACATATTTCAATTTATCGCCTGAAGTAAATGTATGCAACACGTACCTTGAGATACATTTAATGACAAAATGTGTTGTTTTAATGGTACTGTATGGATAACGATTGGTATGATGGTGGGCTTAGAGCTAAGCATATGAATAATTGATAGTGGAGGAGAGCTTCCGCGAGAGTAGAGAATCACCCTTCTTAACCCCATAGGAGCAAGCTTGCAATAGCAAACCTATGGGACGTAGTGATATAACTTATAGATAATGAACTATAGCTTAAGATAAGGCTATTCCCAGGGTGTTCGTAAGCGGCTTGGCCCGGCCGACCTTCATGAAGCCGGGCTTAACCGCCGCCAGGCTTTTTGCGGTGGAGGCTTTTCATATAGAGGCCGGGCCGCCTAGGAACACTGTTCCCAGGGAGCTTAGTGTGTCCGAGGGGTTCTATTCTGGGGGTCGGATTCATAATGGGGGGTCAGCATTTGGATGCATGCTTAACAGAACGCACTCATTTGAACACTAGCTGTAGGTTTAAGTCGTCTGACTTTCCCCAGATCTATACTATAGGGATGCGGGCAGATGCCCCGAAAACCCACGGGACCTTCATGTACAGTTTTTACCACCTTCCAGTCCACAAGAACATCTCCAGTGTTTCTGTGCCGGATCACCCCGAGCTTACCGTGCTAATTAACCTAAACTTTAGTAAACCTAGAGATTGCCAGGCCGGTAAACCTAAATTCTATAGTTTTCTGGCAGGTAAACCTAATGCCTTGCGCGTGGGAAAGTTAGAAAGTCAACCGCCGAAAAGCAACAAATATTGCGGCGCTTTCAAAGTCGGACCAAAGATATCAACTGATTTTACACTTGCATGCCAGTGAAAGCCGGAAAGCGACCTCACCAAATTGGCAATGTGCAGGCTGCTGGGCCCACATCGTGTCGCCGTCACTGATCTCCTTCACGCTTCCCTCTTTGCTCTTTGCCTTTGCTTCTCACAGCTGCCACCCTCCACCCCACAACTTTTCATCGCTCATACCCCTTGCTTTGATCTTCTCTTATCCCTCTATCTACTCCTACTACCGTCCTCCATCCAGAATGCCTTGTTGTGTCTGACACCCGTTGCATCATTCCCTCCGAACTCAACATGGCTTCTTTGGCTCCACCGGTTGATCTGGATACAGACGATGCCTTTTACGCCCTCCACCATTTTATTTTTCAGGGCGACAGTATGAAGTGCGAAACAAGCCTGTCAAACCCGTACCGTGATATTGTCAACTACTGGGAGTCCTTGGAGAATATCCTCAAGCTTCAGTCTAAACCTAAACCTGATACTCGAGTTCACCTTCTACTGGATGCTTTTGTCAAAATCTGCCAGCCCCACAGCGGCGAAGTCCTCGCTCTATCGCTGGTGCTGCGTCCATCCGCCGGCTCAGCTCACTCCACTCTTGCCGCAGTCAGAACGCCGGAAAAGCTGATTTTAAACATTGCCGGCAACGGTCCATCACCTCCCGAACTGACGGGATATCCCGGTGGTATTTGGAATAGACTTCAGCAGGTTTCAGTCCTGGAAAAAGAAGCACGAACTAAACGCGGCCGCCCCGACGCTCCAGAGCTTAATACGGATGACTCACCGCCGGCAGTGGGGTCTAACGAAACCGCTCAGTCACAGTTGATCAGGCAGCTGCACGAAGACATTCATTCTTTTGTTTCCGAAAAACACGATCCCGTTTGGGGGGTTTCATGCAGGCATCCGAATAGTCCGTGCCGTCCGGGCAAAAGTTAACCCTGCCTTGGACGACGATTTTCGGGGCACTAAGAATAGGACTATATCAGACTCAGTAAAAAATGAATGGACGAAAAGACTAAAGGGCCCGACAGTCCGGCTGCATAGGGCAGCTATTGACTACAAATCTAAAAACATCGTAATAATATGGTACCAAGCAAATGCGTATAACTCCCAGAGATCCAGTCACAGCCAGTGTTCGAAACGGGCCCGGCCAGCCCGAGGGCTTTCAGGCGGGCTTTGAGGCGGCCGGGCCGGGCCGGTAATCTCAAAGCCCACGAGGCCTCGGGCTTTTTGATTAAAAGCCCGCAGGCCGTATGGGCTTTCTTCAGAACAGGTGTCAGACGAAGCTATTTTGAGCTGAATGGGTGACATGGAAGCGATTATAAGTGGTTGAGGCGAAAGGAGTGGTCGTATTACTATA
>Ga0307515_10012496_pt1 | contig 15970 bp, 20 predicted proteins | sample 17_EM_MG_FD_194513 | JGI IMG/M metagenome (GOLD analysis project Ga0307515, IMG submission 194513) | Populus trichocarpa ectomycorrhiza microbial communities from riparian zone in the Pacific Northwest, United States - 17_EM | ecosystem: Host-associated > Plants > Roots > Unclassified | place...
TATTATTCCATGACCTTCCACAAGGTTCCATGGGCTTCCATGAGGTTCTATGAGGTTCCATGGCCTGTTTGCTGGGTATCTCAGGTCCCTAAGGTTCACTACTGATGGGTTAGGAGTTGCTATCTTACCACCTACCTGAATAACAGGTATTCTGAGAGGCAGAACATGTCGCTGGGTATACTCTGAGGCTGCATTATATTGGATATATGTTCTGTGCAGGGTTGACATGATTCATTCAATATCCTACAAATATCAGGACATGCATTCGCTATGCACGACAACGTTCCTGCCGGGCGGCAGGTCTGTTGATGACATGTCCCTGCCACCTGGCAGGTTTGCCGGTGATGTGGCCTGCTGTTTAGCCGCTTGCTGGTGATGCGGCCCCCCCTCCCCAGTAGTTTATTCAGTTCACTCGTTATTCGTTCAGTTGGGTGCCCATTGGCAGAGTAGGGTATCTAGTTATTGTAAATATTGAGAATGGAATAATATCTAAAGAAATATATAGGGAAACCTGTTAAAAATGGCAGAATTGTGATCTTGGTGACGCTTTTTCTGCAATGCCTGATCGGGTCACTGTTCCTCTGCTTCTCCCACCACTTTTCCCACCAATATCAGGACAATCTGTAGCCCCCCTGCCTAGTACTTGCACACTACTCTGTTCTTGTGCTTATTGGACCTGTGCTCAACACCTGCACTTACCAGGCCCAGGATTGGTGCCTTTACTTGCTGTTTATCTGCTCAACACTTGCAACTGCTATCCTCTCCACCACACCTCATCTACCCCAGCGTTTCTTGGCTTGCCTCCTATCCTTGTGTTATCTTGGTGATATTGTATGGTTTTTTTTGTCTGCGACTATGGGCAGGCTGTCTAATCCATTGTCTTTGGCCTAGCTTATCCTCCCACCTGGTCCCCTCTGTCACACTAGTCACCCCCATCTCAAGGCTTCCCATCCAGTCCCCTCTGCTATATCAGTCACCTTTATCCCAAGATCCTGCCTGCACACCATGTCATCTGGGGTCATTGATCTCACTATTGAGATCTCTTTGCCAGAGGATATCAAGCAACATTGGATACCACTTGATGGGTAATCTGTCCCCCACCTCTTCCAGTTTTCCCACTACCCTCCCCAACATATGCTCTATCACAACTATCAGGATCTTAGCCAGCAATTACATGGGGAGAAAGTTACCAACTTCCAGCCACACACTCTCCTCAAGTTTGGTCCCCCATCACCACAGCTTTCTGATAGATACCAGGCTGCAATCAAAGCAGCCTCATCTCCTACCAACTCCTTCACCTTGGCTCCAATCTCTGGCTATCCAGTCAGATTCCCCATCTGGGTACTGGACTACTGGAGAGAAATTAGGCGTGCAATGGGATATCGGAATGATTGGAAGGGAGCATTGGTATGGTTAAGGGAGATTTCCAGGTCAGTTTCTACACTAAGATCTGTTACTAAGTTATAGCACTGACATGGTTAAGGGGGATTTATAGGTCAGAATCAATGACTGAGATCTGTGACCAAGTCATGGCAGGCCTATCATGCTTTCCATGGAATGGTGCAAACTGCTCAGTTCATGACATGGCATCACTCCTCTCTGACTCATGGCTGAGTGACTTCCACATTGATTATTTCCTCAAGAAAATCTCCCATCACTATTGCAGAGCCTATGGTGCTGAGGCTTCTAACCTCTTTGTGCTCCTCCCTGTTTTCGACATTGGTTCCATTGTTTCAGCATATAAAGGTAGTGTGCATTATGGGGGTGCAGCAGGGAAGAGTACAAATCTCTTGGAGGTTGAAAACAGGATTATCCTTGGCCAGGTTAACAGTGTTGCAGGGGTTTTACACCTTCAAAACCACTGGACATCACTGGTTATCACATTCAAGCCACCAAGAATATTCTATGGTGATTCTCTGGGCAACAAAATACCATCTAACAAGGCCTCTGCATTCCGGCGATGGATATCTCACATGCTTAGTCGGTCTGGACATGGATTTCAAGAAGCTGATATTTCTGTATACCCACTGGAGATAACAGTTCAACAAGATCTCATTTCATGTGGCCTCCTTGCCCTCAATGCTGTTAGCCACCACCTCCTCCAACAAAATTCTCCCCTTTTGCAATCTGATATCCTCTCACTGGCACGCTATCGGATAGAGATTGCATTAGAACCCCTTCAAGAAAGTGCTGTGAGTTTATTTCTATATAAGTGCATCTTATCAAATTGTAACTAATAACATGTAATAGACTGCAGGAAGCAATACAAATCTCCCATTCACATTCTCCAACATCTCTCCCCCTGTCTTTGTCCAACCACTCTCAGAAATGCCCCTAGTTTCTCCTATACTGTAAGCAGCAGTTGATCCCCTCCCTCATATTTCTGTTCACAATACCACCAGTGATCTCACTGAGGATCTCTATGATCACCCTATGGCTCAAGACAACTCTGATTTCCCCCTGGCTGAAAACCTCCTTGACCATCCAGGATCTAATCCAAGTCTTCTCACTGAAGACTTAATCATGGATTTCTCTATTGATCCTGACCTCTGTGATTCACCAATCGATCGGCCCCCATCATCTACTTTCACCTCATTCTCCTTCATCTCAGAAACTAGCTCTGCACTGGTTTCAGAATCCAACCTCTCACTTCCCTCTTCATCCAACTCTGCACTGGTTTCAGAATCTAGCCTCCCACTTCCCTCTTCACCTAAGACAAAGAAGCAAACTGGCCTCTCTGATTTCTTCTCAAAGATACCATCTGAGGAGTTTCATACAAAGTGGAAGAAGCGGAAGCGAGAAAATGCAGAAAAAGATCAGGAAGAGTATGAAGAAAGAAAACAAAAGGATGAAGCTCATAAATTACGCAAGAAGGCTGATAGGCGTAAAAAGAATCGGATTTCACAGGGCAAGCATCGGGAAAGACTTAGGAAGGAAAAGGATGTGGTCAGACTAGAGGATCCTGTAAGTTTTTTCTGTTGTACTCCATGATATTGGTTACATACCTATGATTTTTTAGGAAGCATCTAAATCTGATCTCCATCTCCCAACACGCCAAGAAGTTGCTACATCCTCACGCCCCAAGCGACTTATCACTACAACACTGAAACAGAGAAAACTGGAGAAAACTAATCAACCATACACCCCCTCAAAACATGATTCTATACAACATCAGTATATCAACTGGAAATCCCCAACATTCTGGCCAGTCATTGATCAAGTAGTCAAGGAACAGATTGGAAAACCAAACCTCAGTGAAATCATTCGGATACTTCAGGATCGAGATAAGCGGTTCCAACATCTCACTCATCAGCGGCTCAGTGACTGGTGGGACAAGACTCGGAAGGATAAAATCATCTGGTCAGAAGAAACTCTTCGTGATGTCCAAAAGGGATTCCTTCCAGGTAGTAACCAAACACGTTATAGTGTATTTGTGAGTTTTCTATATATAATATGCAATATTACAGCTAACACCAGAAATAGGAGGATCACCCTGATTTACTCTCTGAGATCAGAATTACATTAACATCACTTCGGGCATCTTCTGTCCGTCTTGATCTTATGTCAATTCGTGGTATCATGATTGGGATCATTACTGTGAGGGCTCCCCAGCTCTTCCAGATCTCAGTTGTTCGCAGGGTTCAAAAATGCTATATCTGGGATCACTTTCATTGCTGGGAATCCTTTGTGCGGAAATTCCTTCAGGAAAAAATGAACTGGACACTCCGACGCTCTACTCGTCCTGGAAAAAAGGTCCCAGATGGAGTCACATATATCCTCACCAATGCCTTCTTCCGCCTTGTCCACACAATCTCAGAGAACAGTATTACCATTGAGCTCTGTGTCAATACTGACCAGACTCTGGTTATATATGCTGCTGGTGCCTCAGACACCTATGCACCTAAAGGTTCAAAGCAGGTTGATGTAGTTGGAAAGGATGAGAAGCGAGGATTTACACTTGTGGTTGGGGTTTCAATGAGTGGAGATGTTCTCCCATTCCAAGCTGTCTATGCTGGAAGCACATCTCGTTCACTACCATCTCCAGCTGCCTCTGATTACCACAAGGCCACTACTACATTGGGGTTCCACTTCAAGTCTGGAGGAAGCAACCACTGGTCAACACTATCCACCATGCAGAGCTATGTCCAACACATCCTTGTACCATATTTTGAAGGCCATAGGAAGGATCAGAATCAGATCTGCATTTGGCAGATTGATTGTTGGTCAGTCCATCGGTCAGCAGAGTTCCGTCATTGGATGCACAACACCTACCCATGGATCCGAATTCATTACATTCCAGCAAATTGCACTGGCCTCTTCCAGCCATGTGATGTTGGGATACAGCGTGTTCTTAAACTTGCAATAAAACGCAGCGCCCTTCAGGATATCATCAATGACACTATGGAACAACTTGGTCATTGTCAGGGCGGACCTCAGCTAAAGGCACCCTAGGAGCTGGACAGCGCTGATCTGGGTAACCGATGTTTGGATAGCCCCGAGGACTCGTTGTGCAGGTCCTGATTCACACAGGAGGTACAGCTTGAGTTTCGGGAGAGAGTGAGTATGTTGACAGGAGGGGACAAAAGGGGAGTTTCGGGGCAACACGCAGATCCTGGCAACTAGAAGGCCTAGGAGGGAGAATCCTGTGTTGATAAATCTGAGGGATTACAAAGACTAGCTACGCGAGTATTTATCCCGAAGAGCTCTGCGCACAGACCATGCGCTGAGTCATGTTTGTACAACACTGAACTATAAATAAACAATGAATGACTAAGGTCAGGACAAAGGCAACAACGAGTGTGGGAATGGGGCTGAGTCATAACAATAACAGGCATTCCGGTTATGCGGTAACCGGGTGGGTCGTCGGACCATGTAGTGGGTTTGCTGAGTAACTTGGGTGGTCGCGCTCATATCGCTATTGGCTGGTGGGGTTAGTATATTAGGTTCGCACCTGACAGGGTAAACGGTCTCCAGTGATTTACTGAAGTCGCTTCTCCCCTACACCCACACCAACAATGCAGCGATCCGCCATCGAGAAAGCTTCCTTCTCCAGGGGTTCTACTCCCACCACTTCTCCTAATCCTCCTCTCCGTCCTAACGAGAAGGACGATGTCGGGGTCCGTCGTTTCACTATCCAGTGGAACTCTTCTTCGATATCGCAGAGGGACACCATTACTGGGGAGCGTCCAAGTCGTCCATACCCAACCTTATACCAGGTCAGAGAGGACAAACGCATTGTCGTGTTTGTCATCTCTAACTCTTCTTAGATTGGTCAGGAGATGGGTCATGGGATCCTTCGTGCTGGGACCGAGACGTTCGATCAAATGGCTTGGCACGACCGTGTCATGCCTGAACTTCTGAACGATGATGCGATCCATGCGTATCGGATTCGGATGTCCGAAGAACTCCGAATGTTGGACTTGGCCCGTGTCAATGATCCGGTCTTGAAGAGGCTCCTTGATATGGGATGCTTCGACTGGAAGTCTCCTAACTCTGTCTCGGGTCCTGGGAATGGGATCGCTTATTCGGCCGTCGTGGCGTCGAGGCTTCTGCCTTGTCTTTTGGAAGTTGAAGACAAGGTCAGACATCTTGCAGTGCAACCACCTTTCAGTGATTGACTCAAGACGTCTTAGTTCCGAGCATTGGACTCGAAGGAGCACAAGGACGTCGCCGCTCTTTACGAGTTGTTCTTCCACTTCCAGGAGAACGTCGACAAGCGATTCGAGGATTGGGGTCTCGAACAAGAGACCATTGCTAGTCGGTTAGCGCGACGTGGTCAGGAGATTAGCAACCTCGACGGAGGTTTGTCAGACTTGTTGAAGGAGATCGATGCTTTGAAGGTTCAATTGGACAAGAGGGATGAGACGATCTGGGAACTCCAGGGATCGGTGGACCACCTTACCAACAAGAGGTGTCGGTGTAATGATGACAAGGTGAGCCCTTGCAGCTGATCCGTAATAGTCTCGGTTCTGACTATGAGGGTTCCTAGTTGTTGTCGGAAGACTCTGAGGAAAACGAGGACGAGGTAAATCTTGTTCGTTGATCTCGGTTAGAGACCAACTAACAAAGTTTTCCTTTAGGTGACTAAAGAGGAAGAGCCGACAGAGGAGGACTTGGAGTACGAGTCCGACTCTTCTTATCAGGTTCCGATTGTTGGTCAAGAGGTGACTACCTTGGTTCCGATTGATGAGGAAGACGAGGTATGCTTCGCAATGATTTCTTATTGGTAAGAAATCTCATTGCGGAACGTTAGGTCACTTCTGTTCCCGAAGAGAACTCGGTTCCTCTGAGGGTATGTCCTCATCGTAATCTTCAACTCGTTAGTCGCCAACGAGCCCTTCGTAACGCAGGTCCCCTTCCACCCCATCTGTATCGTTACCGTCGGTACGTCCTTGGCCAGGATCGTCGGGCACCCTGTACGCAGGATCTTATCCAGAACATACGTCGAAGTGGGGGTTCAAGTCAACCTCCAGTCTCGGATGGGAGCAATGGGGTACGAGAGGTCGATGGACGCAGTCCTGGACGTAGCCGTGCGAATGCGGTCTATCCAGGAGGTAGTAGGCGAAGTCGGGTCGATCGCGGAACTGCTAGCGACTCAGATCACTTCTCCGACCGTGTTCATCCCGGGCCGAGTCACGGCCGTATCCGAATCAGAGGAGGGTGGCGAAAGGTTTGACGAGATCGATTAGGGAGAGTAGTCGAGGCGGTATGCCTCTAGTATCATAGCAATCCAATTCGTGTTCCGTTGTTCGTTATGTTTTGTATGATGTCATGTCGGGAATGAGTGTGTGTGGGAAATGAGTCTTGCGATCTGAAAAGTGAGAGACGAAATGGATTGAAAAGACGAAATTCCTGACAGTCATGGGACTGAACCAAGCAAGGTGACCTTTGAGAAGTGGCTGGGTATTGTTCGGGATCGTTCTATCAGGTGGTTGGTAAATGGGTATGAGGCAATTAACAAGCCAGAGCTTGTAAAAAAGGTATGAGTATTTATGAGTATTCCTAGTTTCTACTCACCTAATATATTCACAGGCTTTTCAACTCTGTTCTACTGGACAGAAGGACTTTAATCTCTCATATGAAAGTTTAACAAGTCAAGAAGCCCGCAAGCTACTCCTTGAGCGGGTTAGCACAGACCAAGAATTCTACAAGAGCCTCAAGAGGCCAGATGAGGGGGATAGGAATGAAGATGAAGATCAGGATGATGGTGGTGACAGTGGAAATGGAGAGATTGTCTGCTATGATGAGATTGACACATCTGAGACAATTCATGAGGCAATTGCAGATGTAGTCAAACAGCTCCCAGCAGACCACCTGGTTGATATCTATGCAGACAAGGAGAATAGGTCATCAGGTGAATCAGATGCTGAAGACAGGGGTGTGGGAACCAACCTGGACAAGTACACAGGACATGAGTTCTCAACTCGTGATGCTGTTGAGAGGTGGATGGAATGGAATAGTAAATAAACTTGTAACTCCCGTACAGGAATGACTATTGGATGTTTTTTGGTACTCCCTACAATCAATGGGGACTTATAAAATAATCCAATGCAACCTCCATACAGTATTCCTTAGTGGGGACAAAAAAAAAATTGAGAAAAAAAAAGTGCCGAAAAATGCCATTAGCGCCCACCTCCGGGTGACTGATGACCAGCAACCCATACCGGCAGCCTGGGTGATGACTGATGACCTGCCGCTTGGGGATGCCGGCAGCCGAGGCGATGACCGATGACGGTACCGCAGACCGGCAGCGGCAGGTTTTGTGATGACTGCTGACGCCGGATTGGTCATGCGGTTACAGTACTCGTTGGGTCGCGGTGGACGGAACCAGATTACGTATATGGATTGGGTGTCGTGTCGCCCTATTCAACTTTTCTTCCATCGACTGGTTGGAGGTTGGCAATGATTCGTACCGATATTCTTTCTTATATCTTGCATGCAGTCCCCAGATCCGCTGAGACGACTCTTTACCTTGCCTTTCCGAATAAATTTGGTCTCGGATTCGACACTCGTATAGGAAGAATCAACCATTATAATTTTGAGCGATGTTTCCTCACCCGGGGAACGGGAGACTTGAAACTGAGGGTACTGTGCAACAACGGTGTGTGCGGTCGCAGAACCTCGGTATTTGGAACATATTTACACAGCCGAGCGAGTCCGGCTTCATATCACTGAGGATTGCTGGGTGGGAGATTGCGGGGGGGTGGAACGCACAATCGTCGAGAAGGTGACGGCAGCTATTGGTCACAACAAGCCATGCACATATTTCGTCAACGTCTGCGGTTACCACAAGGTGGAGAATGGAGTACTCGATCGATTCCACAGTACCCTAGGCGACGGCCGAAGAGGAATATATTGAACTCGGGATCGCCTATGCGGAAGTACGTATCGCGTTCAGTCGTGGGGTGGACGGTGGCAAACATTTGGAAGACCTCAACCAATCTGTTTCCGAAACGATCATGCGATTGACAAGGTGAGTGAGGCATATGGTTTCGCACATCTTCCTACGAAACTTTTACGACACCAGGACCGTCACGGAGATCCAGAATGCCATTCTCAAGAAGCGCATCGTTCAGCTGGCTGATGCCGCAAATGGGTTGGAGTACGTGCACAATCTTGGTACAGTGCACGGGGACTTGGAAGGGGTACGGTCCTGTCGATGACCAAACGCACAACTACTCACAGCGGTGGCGTCCTTGCGTTCCAAATTCAAGACAAAGGTCTTCCCCTCCTTATCCACCACAATCTCAACCAAGGTTCGAACTGCTCTGCCTTCGTCGCTTGTACTGGTTACGGTTTTCCATAATTGCGGGTAGTCTTTGGACATGAGTTGTCTGGAGGGGTTGGGAAAGCGATACGGATATGGGGAGGGGGGCTCAGCACGTTGGGCCGGCGTGTCTTATAGCCAGACGCGCATGGACCGGTTGTCCACGCCCAAACCACACCTGCGCATCGAAGTTGGACAAAGCTGGACAAACGATCTCGATCGTGTTTTTGGCGACGCAAACAACCGCCAGAGTCAATCCTTACTTTTCCTCATCACATCACCATATCGCTGTAGACATAGACCTCGCCGACATCCTCACAACCGGCACTGATTTTCGGCATGATCACCAGCAAGGATTTCACCCGGCTCGTGGAACCGATCCTAACCAACCTGAGTCTCGCCACCCGCTCATCCTCGCTGCGCTCTCGACATCAAGTCTCCCTTCCCACCGACACGGAGAACGAGTTCCTACGATTCTACGTAGTTCAGCGAATTGGACGGAGTTCAAAGCGCGGACAAAGGTGTGGCGGTCCTCGTTTTGAAAGGTTGTGGTGGCACATGGGCTCTGCTTGAAATGACAAACTCGTAGAAAAATTCCCCTCCACAATACGGTCGGTAAGAAGCCAGTCACTGTCGCACCCCCCGCCGGTGGAGTCCTGCGTTATCCTCGCGGGCGGTTCCATGTTGACTTTTACGTGACGTCAGTTCAAACTATGCGTCCCGGAGGCCAGAACACCCGGATTCGTCGTTAATGTTATTGATAATATTATGGCTGAGATCTTCGTGAAAGGGGCGTCTCGATGGTCAGAAGCAATTCAGCATCGGGTTGTCGGATATACGAACAGGACAAACCCGCGCGGAGGCAAGGTGTATCAAACACCGTGCTCGTCCCACCCGTGTTACTGGTACATTCAAGAAGGACTCAACGACGTGCAGAGAATCTTCCACGAAAAAATTCAACAGCCACGTCACCTGTCTCCCCATCGCGATTACTTATGGACGCACTGCACTCCGGTACATGGCCCACGCTAGGTCAACCTCTAAACCCGAGCTCCCCTCCCTCTAAATCTGAGCTCTGAACTTGAGGCTGGATTCCAGCCTAGGTCAACCGGCCCCAAGTCCATCAATACGAGCCACTCGGTCGCGTTTCTTCTCACGAGCTCCAGTCTTACGAATAGTTCTTCGGAAATATCTGCGGCAGACGCGCGATATCCGGTGCATCGGAGGGATTTAACTTGCCCGTTCGAGTACAACCTCGGGGATGGGCACAGGGCGGATGTACGTACCGGAATTCATTCATGGATGGTATCTGACGATGATCTGCAGGGTCAGGACAAGTTGACTCGGAGTCCCCACGACCAGCTGCGTTCTGATCCTTAGCAAACGTTCTCATTCGGGGTCGCGGTGGACGGGGCATTGGCGACGTAATATCCATGCCTCGTATTGTAAGTCAGGGTTCCCACTTCCGTCCGGTATCTCAACCGTTGACGAATGACAAAATATCAGGCGTTACAGAGTTGTTGTTGGTGAGTCCACGCAGTACGGCTCTTTCTATGGTCTCACCGTTACTAAGTCTCACTGGGAGATGTTCCCCTATAGTCGAGAAATTCCCGAAGAGCTCCTGAGGGAACTGATCGGTATCATGGCCCACGCCGGCATCGGCGAGTCATGGCGATGTGTGAGTGGGATGCAGTCCACTCATCAGACGTCTAGATGAAATGGGCTCACATGGATCGACATCTGTCTATCCTGAAGAGGAGTTACGCAACCTTATCCATTACGTGGAACAGCTCAAGTTCGTTGGCGGGGGTGGCGGGTAGTATTCCGCATGTGTGGTTCGTTAGTACCGTCGCTCAAATTATCGAAGTTATCTGGCAATACTCTCAGGCCGTTTAACGAAATTCCTTGGTGAGGATTCTGACCATCCCCCGACGTTTCTGAATCCTTAGACGGTCGTTCACAGCCCAGGGAAGATCCATCAACTTTTTCGGTCAGGGCAAGGCTCGCCTCAGTACCGATCAGTCCATCCTCGAAGGTAAACCAGAGCGAACGTGGGTTATCAAAACGGTGTATTTTTTGTTATTTTTCGCGCCAGGAGTACATCTCAAAGGTAACATCCTGTCCGACCACTGAATCGGTTGGAGGCACTGAGCTTTCACAACGTTGGATTCCTTGTTTACGGACTTCGTTGTTCGCCATTACAAGTGAGGGCGAAGTTTCCTTTGTTTGTAACGTCATGGTGATCTTTTTCTTTGCTTTTCAAGGTCGCGAAATTTCTTCACCCAAGCCCAAAATGAGTGGCGGGAGCTCAGTCGGATCGTAAGGTCGCTTCCGTATCTCTTCGTGACTTCTATTAAAACGAACTCCGAGGGGAACTGTAATTCTCACCGCAAACGTTGCCTTCCTGGCCATCCCTAGCATCGACGATGGCACCACCCGTGTCCGTTCACCTGCGCAAGTTACCAGTTTCATGTCGATCGTCTTCAGCATCGGGTGCACCGTAATTGGCCAATTCTGTTGGAAACTAGGGTCCTCAGCAGAGGAATAGCGACTACGAGATGCACCCGAAAGATGAAGGGAAAACGCGGTGGGAACTAACTACCATAAAAAGGCAAAAGAGAGGAAGAAGCGTGAAATGTCGGTCAGACTTTGGGTTTCGCCCTTGCGAAGGGGCTCATCAGAGGGCTTACCCGCTGCCCTAACCCGCCATCGAGATTTTAACGTACTACCTATTTTTGGATGTATCCTAGTGGAGTCCCCGCGACGTCTGTCTGTCGACATGCAGCATGTGGTTGACCACAGGAGATAGGCGCAGTTGGGGGGGTCAGCCTTGGGTGGGGGGCGCTCCCTGCCGTCGCATCACCTCAACAATTGGACTGATATAGGCGTTGATGACAGTAACGCAACCTATATAGCCGACTGAATGCCTGTGATATACAGGACTTTGCGTACGAAAATCTGTAGAACAATCTGCCCACACCCCATTCAGTCAACCTTCTCCGAAGATAGGGCTGAAACAACAAAGTGTTTTGTCTTAGGCGAGAATTGAACCGAAGAACATATTCAATAAATTCCTACTTCGATATCACGCGATACGGCCCCAGGATTCCGCAGAAGAAACGGGATTTGTGGCACACTTACCCCGCTTCCAGGAACATCCGACAATGCCTGATAAGGGAGTATCGCCTATCGAGCCTAAAGGTCCAGGAAAGTTCACGATTTCTCCCTCCGTCTTTATGATACCAAACCCCTGTATCCCATACAATACCTAATGACCACCTTCGGTCTTGGTGGAACCTAATTTACATGCGTACCATTTATGTAGTTGTCCCCCAATGTAACACAGAGTGACCATCTGGCGGCGGGGCATAGAATGAGTCGGTGTACGTATCATCCGGGAAACTTGGACAGTTACTCATGGGCTTGACTGCCGATGACTTGTCCAATGCTTGGAAATCTTCACGCTTTGGTTGGGCGAACGCCCAAGTCTTCAGGCAACTGGCGGGGCAATTGACCCATTGCCAATCCGGTCGATGGACACCAAACCACCTATAACTCAACCTGCGGGCGAGCTACACATCACCCGCCGCTGGAGGAGGGAGGAAGAGTACATTGTGGCGAGACCTGCACCAGGGACTATTCTACACTGTACGCTTCCACTGTCGCAGACGGACCCTGTTAAACAGGGGGAGCAGACCGCGTGTTCGCGGGAACCGTTTGCATATCGTCGAGGTCTATGGGTCCTCCGCCAAAGCAGAAGAAATCAAGTAGCCCTTTAAATTGATCAATGAAATCTTCAAAGAGTCAGAGATTACCATGCTCACCTCTCTTGGGCTGCGGATTTCGGCGCCGGTCTGCATTCAGTAGGGAGGTGGCTGACTTTGTCGTTCTGGGAGGTTGTATTCTTGAATGTGCAACTGCAAAGATTGGAGGCGCTTCAAAAGCCATCACACTGTGGTCACAAAATAGATGTTATGAAAAAGACGTACGTGCTTGTGCAGGGTTGCAATCGGGACCCCAAGGGATAACTTCCTCGTGCTGCGCGAGTGTTACCATGGAGTCCAGGAAGTAGGACCGGAACGGCGAAAGCATCTTAACAAATCCGTCTTGGCGGTAAATCAAGGAGAACCGGCAAAGCACGTCTACCACCACTTCCACTTCAGCTATGCAGGGGAAAATGCTCGCTAGTCCACCCTCTTCGATGCCAGGCGGGAATGCTGCGATCCTATTAAGCACGCCCTGAGCTCTGGTCCCTAAATTCTTAATTGTCGGGGAGCAAAGTGATAACTCCAGGGCGTCCTTGAAACTCTGTTGGTGCTTTGTTCTCAGCGTACTTGTTTGGTCATCCTCCCACGCCTGCATCAGCGTTGTCGCGTCCCAACCATTCTCTCGTACGGAGCGGGCCAGCAGATCGATTGAAAGTGGGTGGAAGTCCAATTCTGCAATAAGGTCGTCCACTGCGGGTGATCTGCTGCCTAGGCCGCAGTGGTTGTAGAAGGTCTCTCGTGCACCATCCTCGGGGAGAGTCTGTACTTCGATGCGATGGAAACCTTGAAGGTCGGGATATATCCTGCTGGTGGTGACCAAGCAGACTCGTTGGCCGCTACCCAACCCTTCAATGATTGCGGAGATCTCTTTGGCTCCAGGGGTCAGCGGGTCGAGGATTGAGTCGACACCGTCCAGTACCAGTAGACGTGGGGGTGAAGATTCTAGGTGTGACCGGAGTTGTCCGATGTCCGTTGTTCGGTTCGTTCCAATTGTGTCGCATAGACGCTCGAGGAAGCCCTCTGGCGAATCCTGGGAGTCATTGCAGCACGCGAAGTAGCGGTTTCTGCCAAAAATGGCTTCGGTTCGGTTGTCGTGGAGGATAGTAAGGGCCACGAATGATTTTCCAACGCCAATCGATCCGTATAGAGCGGTAGATGCGACTTGGTCTGTGAGATCCAGAATTTCGTTCGCAATCTCTCTGGGAAAACAGTTCGTAGGGGCTCGTGGGAGGGCTGGGGGAGGGAAGAGTTTCAAGGGGGATCTAGGAGCCTCCGTTGCTGTCTTAGTGGCATTATCGAGAATCAAGATATTGGTCGGGGTATTGGTACTCGTGCCATTAGGTGGCGCGTCTTCATCAATCTCGGATATTACGACTGCGCAGAAGGTTTAAAAACGGGTGGTAAAATATGGAAAGATGAGAACTCACAGCTTTCAAGCTCATCCGACTCCTCCTCATCAGTGTCCTCCCCATGTTTCGTGATACTCGGTGGGGCGACCACATGCCAATTAGCTGCGGCATCGGCGACACCCTCCACGACTTCCTGGATCTGCGATCTCCGCGTTCTTTCGCTGTCCCAACATTTCTGGATGAGCTTCCACAACGATTCAGAGATCCCAATCGCTTCCGCATTCTCAGGTTTGGCCGGGCGAAAGCCAGACGAAATCTTGAATGCGACTTCTATGGATTTAATGCCACTAAATGGTTGCTCTCCTGTCAGGACCTGATGTATTGCTAAGAAAATGACACCTAGATTATAACGGGACAATGCTGTTACCTGAAGTATGACCAACCCGAAGGCGTAGATGTCTCCCTCTTTGGTGGGAGCTGAGTTTTTAAGGCCGTGCCTAGAAGGTTCAAGTAGTTCTGGGGCCATGAATGCCAATGTTCCGCCTTCGAGAGCGAAATTTGATGACATCGGGTTATGTGGATCGAGTACCATGGTCATAAACATGAAGTCGGCGAGGCACGCCCTGGGAGGTTCTTCGTTTGTCATGAGAATGTTTGCCTACGAGAGAGTTAAAAAACGGTAGGCGCTTCGGATGGTGGCTAGACACGGACCCCCCTGAGGTCTCCATGAGTGAGGTCGGCGTCGTGAAGATACTTCAGCCCTTCCGCCACATCACGTAACTATTGTTGAGGTTAGGAGGAAATTATTGAAGGAACTATCGAACCTGAAAACCAGAGACACCTACAAGCTCCAGCCTGTTCGTGGCATTCTTCCTGATGTACTCCATAATGTTCCCGTGCATCATCCACTCGGACACTGTGGTAAGCTGATACTGCCCCATGTCACCCACAACGCCCATTAACTTCAGGATGTTTGGATGAGATAGCGAATTCCAAAGGATGACTTCCTTGCAGAATTTCTAGGGGATGATTGGCGATCCTGATTGTTGTCCCACTCGGCCGCGAAGGCCTTCCTGCTCACCTCTCTGATCTTTTCGGATTTATCTGTTATCGCGACCCTCAATTCCTTCACCGCGACGGCACGTCCCTCGTACCACCCCGGCTTAACATCAGCGAAACCGCCCAACGTTTGGAGTTGACTAGAGGAATACTCGATCTCGCCCGTGATGATCATTGATCGGGGTAATCGCGCGTGCTTTCCTGCAAGTCTCCGCAAGGTAGCAAAGAACGCTTGCTTCTCGGATCTACGAAGTGGATGTTCCGCCAGACCCTGAATATTGGATCGTCACATCGGTAGGCAATTGCGAGGGATGACGGATGGAGAGACTCAGACTTACACGGTCCAGGATCTCAACGCACGACGCTACGTCCGATGGTTCCAAATTGAAGACAAATGTTCGGCCATCCTTCGATGATAATATCTTTGCCAGGGTTCTAATGGATTCAACCCCATCCACAGCACGGACTCTCTTCCAGAGCTCGTTGAAATCATCTGCCATCGCGTTCGCGAGGTGGGGTAATAGAGGTTGATGGGGCCACAGGCGAAGGTTAGGGTGAAGATTCAGGGGGCATCACACTGTGTTCACAAAAGAGACGAAATGAACAGGACGTACGTGCTTTTGCGGGGTGACGATCGGGACCCTGACGAATAACTTCCACACGCTGCGCGGGTTCCAGAGCAGAGTCCAGGAAGTAGAACCGGAACGGTGAGAGCATCTTCATGAATCCGTCTTGGCGATAAATCAGGGAGAACCGGCAAAGTACATCTACCACCACTTCCACTTCAGTTATGTGAGGGAAAGTGCTCGCTAATCTACCCTCTTTAACGCCGAGTGGGAATGCTGCGATCGCGTTGAGTGTGTCCTGAGCTGTAGTCCCCAAATTTTTGATCGTCGGGGAACGAAGCGATAGTTCCAAAGTCTCCTTCAAATTCTGTCGATAGTTTGCCCCCAGCGCACTTGTCTGTTCATCCTTCCACGCCTGTAACAACATTGTCGCGTCCCAATCATTCTCGCGTACAGAGCGGG
>Ga0307515_10012497_pt1 | contig 15970 bp, 11 predicted proteins | sample 17_EM_MG_FD_194513 | JGI IMG/M metagenome (GOLD analysis project Ga0307515, IMG submission 194513) | Populus trichocarpa ectomycorrhiza microbial communities from riparian zone in the Pacific Northwest, United States - 17_EM | ecosystem: Host-associated > Plants > Roots > Unclassified | place...
CGTGTTCTACAGCGACGACGGGCAGATCCTGCGGGCGATGCAGAAGGCGCGCGGCAACGGCGCCATGATCATGATGCACGCCGAGAACGGGCCGGCCATCGACGTACTCGTCAAGCAGGCCCTGGAGCGCGGCGAGACCGATCCGATCTTCCACGGCATCACCCGGCCGCAGGAGCTGGAGGCCGAGGCGACCAGCCGGGCGATCTGGCTGGCCAGCGTGGCCGCCGACTGCCCGCTCTACATCGTGCACCTGTCCGCCAGCAAGGCGCTCGAGCAGGTCGCGGCCGCCCGCGACCTGGGCCGCAACGTCTTCGCCGAGACCTGCCCGCAGTATCTCTACCTGACGCTCGAGGATCAGCTGGGCGCGCCCGGCTTCGAGGGCGCCAAGTGGGTCTGCTCGACGCCGCTGCGCAGCAAGCACGAGAGCCACCGCGCCGACCTGTGGCGCGGCCTGCGCACCAACGACCTGGCCATGGTCTCGACGGATCACTGCCCGTTCTGCATGAAGGATCAGAAGGAGCTGGGCATCGGCGACTTCTCCAAGATCCCGAACGGGATCGGCAGCGTCGAGCACCGCGTCGACCTGCTCTATCAAGGCGTGGTCGACGGCAAGCTGTCGCTGGCCCGCTGGGTCGAGACGATCGCCACCACGCCGGCCCGGATGTTCGGCCTCTACCCCAAGAAGGGCATCATCGCGCCCGGCTCGGACGCCGACATCGTGCTCTACGACCCGAACGGCCGCACCCGGATCTCGGTCGAGACGCACCACATGAACATGGACTACTCGGCCTGGGAGGGCTGGGAGATCGACGGCAGCGTGGACACGGTCATCTCCCGCGGTTCGGTCGTCGCCAGCGGCGGCGAGTACACCGGGCACGCCGGGCACGGCCAGTTCCTCAAGCGCGGCCTCTCCGAGTATCTGATCTGAGGAGGCCGGATGCGCGAGATCAAGCATTGGATCAACGGCCAGGCGGTTTCCGGTACGAGCGGCCGGCAGCTGCCGGTCTGGGACCCGGCGACGGGCGAGCAACAGGCCTACCTGGTGGCCGCCACCGGTGCCGAGACCGCACACGCGGTCGCGGTCGCCAAGGCGGCGTACCCTGGTTGGCGGGCGGCGTCGTTGTCCCGCCGGGCCGAGGTGATGTTCCGGTTCCGCGAGCTGGTGGACGCCAACCGCAAGGAGATCGCGGCGCTGGTCAGCCTGGAACACGGCAAAACCGTCGCCGACGCGGGCGGGGAGCTGGCCCGCGGCATCGAGAACATCGAGTTCGCGGCGGGCGCGCCGCACCTGCTCAAGGGCGGCTACAGCGAGCAGGCGTCCACCGGTGTGGACGTCTACTCGATCCGTCAGCCGCTCGGCGTCGTCGCCGGGATCACGCCGTTCAACTTCCCGGCCATGGTGCCGATGTGGATGTTCTGCAACGCGCTGGTCTGCGGCAACACGTTCGTGCTCAAGCCGAGCGAGAAGGACCCGTCGGTCTCGCTGCTGCTGGCCGACCTGCTGCGCCAGGCCGGGCTGCCGGACGGCGCGTTCAACGTGGTGCAGGGTGACCGGGTCTCGGTCGAGGCGCTGATCGAGCACCCGGACGTGCAAGCGCTCAGTTTCGTCGGTTCGACGCCGGTCGCCCGCGTCATCTACGAGTCGGGCACCAAGGCGGGCAAGCGGGTGCAGGCGCTCGGCGGCGCGAAGAACCACATGGTCGTGCTGCCGGACGCGGACATCGGCTCGGCCGCCGACGCGGCGGTCTCGGCCGGGTACGGCTCGGCCGGCGAGCGCTGCATGGCCGTCTCGGTCGTGGTGGCGGTCGGCGCGTCGGCGGACCCGCTGGTCGAGGCGATCAAGGAGCGGATCGGCCGGATCGCGGTCGGCCCGGCCACCGACCCGGCCGCCGAGATGGGCCCGCTGATCAGCCGCGAGCACCGGGACAAGGTGGCCGGCTATCTGGCCGCCCCCGGCGGCGCCGAGATCGTCGTGGACGGCCGGGACGCGCCGGTCAGCAGCGGCCCGGGCTTCTTCCTGGGCGCGTCGCTGGTCGACAAGGTACCGACCGACTCGCCGCTGTACACCGACGAGATCTTCGGCCCGGTCCTCTCGGTGGTCCGGGTGGACTCGTATGAGCAGGCCCTGGATCTGGTCAACCGCAACGAGTACGGCAACGGGACCGCGATCTTCACCCGGGACGGCGGGGCCGCCCGGCAGTTCCAGTACGACGTGGTCTGCGGCATGGTCGGCGTCAACGTGCCGGTGCCCGTGCCGGTCGCCTACTACAGCTTCGGCGGCTGGAAGTCCTCGCTCTTCGGGGACCTGCACATGTACGGGCCGGACGGCATCCAGTTCTACACCCGGAGCAAGGTCGTCACCTCGCGCTGGCCCGACCCGGCCACCTCCGAGGTCGACCTCGGCTTCCCGAAGGTGCGGTAAGCATGGACATCGGAGTGGTACTGCAGAACGACCCGCCCGCGCTGGGCGTGGTCGAGCTGGCCAAGCAGGCCGAGGCGGCCGGCTTCAGCCACGTGTGGACGTTCGACTCGCACGTGCTGTGGCAGGAGCCGTTCGTCATCTACAGCAAGATCCTTTCGGAAACGTCGCGTGTCGTCGTCGGTCCGATGGTCACCAATCCGGGCACCCGGGACTGGACGGTCATCGCCTCGCAGTTCGCCACGCTCAACGAGATGTACGGCAACCGGACGGTGTGCGGCATCGGGCGCGGCGACTCGGCCCTGCGGGTGCTCGGCCTGCAGCCGAACACCCTCGGCCAACTGCGCGAGAGCATCGGCGTGATCCGCGGCCTCGCGAACGGCGAGAAGGTCGAGTTGCGCGGCAAGGAACTGCAGTTCGCCTGGGCCGCGCAGAGCCGCCTGGAGGTCTGGGTCGCCGCGTACGGGCCGAAGGCGCTGGCCCTGACCGGCGAGGTGGGCGACGGCTACATCCTGCAACTCGCCGACCCGGACATCGCCGCCTGGATGATCAAGGCGGTGCGGACGGCGGCCGCGAACGCCGGCCGGGATCCCGACGCGATCAAGTTCTGCGTGGCGGCCCCGGCCTATGTGGGCGACGACGTCGAGCATCAGCGCGAGCAGACCCGGTGGTTCGGCGGCATGGTCGGCAACCACATCGCCGACATCGTGGGCCGATACGGCTCCGGCGGCGCGGTGCCGCAGGTGCTGACCGACTACATCAAGGGCCGCGAGGGCTACGACTACGCCGAGCACGGGCGGGCCGGCAACACGCACACCAGCTTCGTGCCCGACGAGATCGTCGACCGGTTCTGCATCCTGGGCCCGGTCGACAACCACCTCAAACGGCTGCACGAGCTGCGTGATCTCGGCGTCGACCAGTTCGCCGTCTATCTGCAGCACGACGCCAAAGAGCCAACCCTGCGGGCGTACGGCGAGCAGATCATCCCGGCGTTCTCGTGAAACGGCTCCTGATCGCCTTGGCCGGCCTGGTGGCCTTCGTCGTGTTGTGGGAGGGCTACAAGGCGGTCGGGAACCCGGACGGGACGGTGCTGTTCGGCGTACGGATCCTGCCGCGCGCCGACGACCTGTCCATGCCACACCTGTACACGGTGCTGCAACGGCTCGGCCGCCCGGAACTGACGGGCGGCCGGCCGGTGTGGATCGTCGTGCTGCACGCGTGCCTGTTCACCCTCGGCATCACCGCGGTCGGGTTCCTCGCCGGGGCGGTCGTCGGCCTGCTGCTGGCCGTACTGATGCAGCGGTTCCGGCTGGTCGAGCGCGGCCTGCTCCCCTACGTGATCCTCAGCCAGACCGTGCCGCTGGTGGCCCTGGCCCCGCTGATCGCCGGTTGGAGCGGCAACCTCTCGTTCGGCCCGTACCCGTGGGCGGACTGGATGACGGTCTCGGTGATCGCGGCGTACCTCGCGTTCTTCCCGGTCGCGGTGGGCATGCTGCGCGGCCTCGAGTCGCCCGGCGCGGCCGGGGTCGAGCTGATGCGCAGCTACGCCGCCGGCTGGTGGCGCACCCTGGTGAAGCTGCGGCTGCCGGCGTCGCTGCCCTATCTCTTCCCCGCGCTGCGGCTGGCCGGTGCGGCCGCCGTCGTGGGCGCGGTGGTCGGCGAGATCTCCACCGGCACCCGCGGCGGGATCGGCCGGCTGCTGATCGAGTACTCGCGGGAGGCCACCTCGGATCCCGCGAAGGTGTACACCGCGATGCTCGGCGCGGCCCTGCTCGGCCTGGTCGTGGCCGGGGCGGTCGCGCTGCTCGAACTGCCGCTGATGCGGCACCGCCGACGGGTAGAGGTGGCCACACTGTGAATGCGGTTGCAGTTGAGGGCGTCACGAAGGTCTTCAATCAGGGACGCTCGGACGAGGTGGTCGCGCTCTCGGATGTGGATCTGGTGGTCGCCGACGGCGAGTTCGTGTCGCTGATCGGGCCGTCCGGGTGCGGCAAGAGCACCCTGCTGCGGCTGATCGCCGACCTGATCACGCCGACCACCGGCACGGTCACGGTGGCCGGGCAGGCCGCGCCGGTGGCGCGCCGCAAGCAGGAGTACGGCATCGCGTTCCAGCAGGCCGGGCTCTTCGAGTGGCGGACCGTGCTGCGCAACGTGGAACTGCCGCTCGAACTGCGCGGAATGGGCCGGGCCGCCCGCAAGGCCCGCGCGCTGGAGATGCTCGAGCTGGTCGGGCTCGCCGAGTTCACCGGGCACTATCCCGCCCAGCTGTCCGGCGGCATGCAGCAGCGGGTGGCGATCGCCCGGGCGCTGGCCGTGTCGCCGCCGCTGCTGCTGATGGACGAGCCGTTCGGCGCGCTGGACGAGATGACCCGGGAACGGCTGCAGTCCGAACTGCTCGGGATCTGCGCGAAGACCGGCACCAGCACGGTGTTCGTCACGCACTCCATCTCGGAGGCGGTGTTCCTGTCCCGGCGGGTCGTGGTGATGTCGCCGCGGCCGGGCCGGATCACCGCCGCGATCGACGTGGACCTGCCCTCGCGCGACGACGCGGTCCGCCAGTCGGAGACCTACTTCGCGGCCGTCACGTCCGTTCGGCAAGCGCTGCGGGGCGGGGTTCCGGCGCCGCGTACGTCGGAACCGGCGAGCTGATCGCCGTGAAGTGGATCCGCAGCGTGCTGCCGCCGGTCGTGGTCGGCGCCGTGGCGCTGGTCGCCTGGCAGCTGACCGTGCAGATCGGCCGGATCGCGCCGTTCATCGTGCCGTCGCCGCTGGCCATCTGGGACGAGATGCGCGAGCAGAAGCTGAACATCTGGAACGCCGCGCTGGCCAGCGGCGCGAACGCGCTGATCGGCCTGATCGGCGGCACCGTCGCGGGCATCCTGGCCGCGATGCTGGCCAGCCGCTGGCGCCCGCTCGCCGAGGTCTCCGTGCCGTTCGCGGCCGTGCTGAACGCGCTGCCGATCATCGCGCTGGCCCCGATCCTGAACAACATGTTCGAGACCACCAGCAGCGTGCCGCGCCGGCTGGTCGCCGGGATCATCGTGTTCTTCCCGATCTTCATCAACACCCTGCGCGGGCTGCGCGAGGTCAACCCGATCCACCGGGAGCTGATGGACAGCTACGCCGCGAACGGGTGGACCTTCGCCCGTAAGGTGCGGCTGCCCGGCGCGCTCCCCTTCGTCTTCACCGGCCTGCGACAGGCGTCTTCGCTGGCCGTGATCGCCGCGGTGGTCGCCGAGTACTTCGGCGGCCTGCAGAACGGGCTCGGTTCGCGGATCACCTCCGCGGCCTCGTTCACCGCGTACCCCCGTGCCTGGGCCTTCGTGGTCGGCGCCTGCGTACTCGGACTTGTCTTCTACCTAGCCGCGCTCCTGCTGGAGCGTCTTGCCATGCCCTGGAAGTCCCGACTGATCACGTAATTGGGAGACCCCTTTGTTCAAAAAACTTCTTCTCCCCGTCGTCGCCATATCCGCACTTGTCCTTTCCGCTTGTGGCACCGCGGACACCCCCACCACCGTCACCGCCAGCGGCGGCGCCCTGACCCCCATCAAGCTGCAACTGCAGTGGTTCTACCAGGCCCAGTTCGCCGGCTACATCGCCGCCGTGGACCAGGGCTTCTACAAGGAGCAGGGCCTCGACGTGCAGCTGCTCGAGGGCGGCGTGGACATCGTGCCGCAGACCGTGCTCGCCCAGGGCAAGGCCGACTACGCGATCGCCTGGGTGCCGAAGGCGCTGGCCTCCCGCGAGCAGGGCGCCAACATCACCGACGTGGGCCAGATCTTCGCCCGCTCCGGCACCTACCAGGTGGCCTGGAAGTCCAGCGGCATCACCAGCGCCGCCAACCTCAAGGGCAAGAAGGTCGGCAACTGGGGCTTCGGCAACGAGTTCGAGCTGTTCGCCGGCATGACCAAGGCCGGCCTGGACCCGGGCAAGGACGTCACCCTGGTGCAGCAGCAGTTCGACATGCAGGCGCTGCTGAAGAAGGAGATCGACGCCGCCCAGGCGATGAGCTACAACGAGTACGCCCAGCTGCTCGAGGCGAAGAACCCGGCGACCGGCAAGCTCTACACCCCCGACGACTTCTCGGTCATCGACTGGAAGACCGAGGGCACGTCGATGCTGCAGGACGCGGTCTGGGCCAACACCGACAAGCTGAACGACCCGGCGTACCAGCAGCAGACGGTGAAGTTCCTGCTCGGCACGATCAAGGGCTGGGCGTACTGCCGGGACAACCCGGAGGCCTGCCGGGACCTGGTCGTCGCGAAGGGCTCCAAGCTCGGCAAGAGCCACCAGCTGTGGCAGATGAACGAGGTCAACAAGCTGGTCTGGCCGTCGACCGGCGGCATCGGCGTGGTCAGCGACGCGGACTGGAAGCAGACCGTGGACCTCTCGATGACCACCAAGAACCAGACCGGCGACACCGTGTTGAAGAAGGCGCCGGAGGGGCTGGCGTACACCAATGACTACATCAACCAGGCGATCACCCAGGCCAAGGCCGCGGGCGTCGACGTCAACGGCGCGTCGTTCCAGCCCAAGGCCGTGACCCTCGAGGCCGGCGGCGCCTAGTAGGTCCGTCCTGTCACTGCAGTCCCAGCAATCGGGCCGCGAGGGCGACCGTGCTCAGGTCGCCCTCGCGCAGCCGGTCCCCGGCGTCGCCCTCGCCCATTTGCTCGAGGCGCTGCGCGGCCGTGTCGATCAGGCCCATGTCGCCGTTCAGCAGCTTGCGGGCCAGGTTCGATTGCGCCGGGGTCAGCGCCGCGTAGGCGCATTTGTCCAGTGCCTCGATGGTCTCCTCGTCGAGCGTTCCGGCCAGGGCCCGCTCGGTGACCACCCGCAACAGCCAGGACGGCCACCAGCTGTACCGGCCGATCAGGTGCCCCGACCGGACCGCCTCGGCCGGCTCCCGGCCGCCCTTGAGCAGCCGCAGCGTCATCGGGATGTCGAAGCGTTCGAGGCGCAGCGCGGTGACGAAGAGCTGGGTCAGCACCCCGGTGCCGACGCACGGCTCGGCCATCGCCGCGGCGGCCGCGTAGTCGCCGTGCAGGGCCAGTGACACCGCGCCGGCCTCGACGATGGAGGTGCCGCCGCTCGAGCGCTCCTCGATCCGGCTCAGCGTGGTGGCCAGCCGGACCCGGGCGGCCTCGGCCCGCTCGGTCAGCTCGGGGCTGGCCGGACGGTTGAGATACCGGACCACGACGTCCACCGCGATCCTGACCTCCTGCCGGAGCAGGGGCGCGGTGACCTTGCGCCCGAGCAGGTCACCGAGCCCCTCTACCACGTACGCTCCGTCGAACCGCTCCGTGGCTTCCAGAAACTGCGCCCACCACGCCGGCGGGTGCGGCGTCTGTTTGTCGATCAGTACGGCCACGCCTCCCAGGGTGGCGCAACCGCGGCCGTCCCGGGCGGAAACGGCCCAGTTATCCGGGCCGGCCGGGCGCTACCCCGACGGGGTGAGCACGACCGTCGCCGAGCCGCTGCGCGGCGGGTCGCCCGCGTCCGTGTACTCGGCCACGAACACCGCGGTGAGGTTGTCGGAACCGGTGTGGCCGCCGTCCACGAATGTGGTGATCGAGCCGGTGCAGCCGGACGCCGTGGAGAGCGGGTGCCCGTGCTGGTCGTGGCCCAGGATGTAGGTCACGGTGACCCGGGCGCAGTCGACCGGCTGGTCGTCGACGACGGCCACCTGGAAGTCGACCGTGTCGCCGAACTCGAACGGCTGGTCCTGCGTCGGCGTCACGAACGAGACCGTGGGCGCGACCGGGCCGACGAACAGCGGCAGCTCCGCCGACGCCGACCGGCCGGTCGAGTCGGTGACGTTCAGCGTCGGCCGGTAGGAACCGTTCGCCTGATACGTCCAGGTCGGGTTCGCACTGGTCGAGTCGACCGTGCCGTTGGCGTCGAAGTCCCACGCGTAGCGCAGTGCGTCGCCGTCCGGGTCGCTCGTGCCGGCGCTGGAGAACGCGACCGTCAACGGCGCCGTACCGACCGTGGGGCTCCCGCTGATCTTGGGGATCGGGGTGCGGTTGCCGCGGACGAAGTCGATCCGGGCCAGCTGCGCCTCCGGGTTCTCCGAGAAGAAGCCGTCGCCGTACTCGAGGACGTAGAGCGCGCCGTCCGGGCCGAACTCCAGGTCCATCGGGTTGTCGAAGATCACCGAGGGCAGCACGTCCTCGATGCCGGTGACCTGGCGCCGGTTGTCGAGCCGGATGCCCTTGACGTAGTCGCGGGTCCATTCGTAGAACAGCGGCATCCCGTCGTAGTACGCCGGCCACCTCGTCCGCGAGGTGCTGCGCCGATCGTAGTCGTAGGCCGGCCCGCCCATCGGCCCGATGCCGCCGGTGCCGAGCTGCGGGAAGGCGGCCGACGGGCCGTACGAATAATTGATCTGCGCCGCCTGCACCGGGGGCAACGCGGTCAGGCCGGTGTTGTGCGGCGAGGCGTTGACCGGATGGGCGCAATCGAACGGCGCGCCCGAGGTGCCCGTGGCGAAGTCATAGTCCACATAGGGCAGATCCGGGGCCACACAGTACGGCCAGCCGTAGTTCGCCGGCTTGGCGATCGCCATCCACCGGCCTTGCCCGGCCGGGCCGCGGGCCGGGTTCGGCGCGGAGGCGTCCGGCGAGTAGTCCGCGAGGTAGATCAGGCCGTTGGTCCGGTCGACGGCGAACCGGAACGGGTTGCGCAGGCCCATCGCGTAGATCTCCGGCCGGGTCTTGGCCGTGCCGGGCTTGAACAGGTTGCCACGCGGGATGGTGTAACCGCCGCCGGCCTTGGGCTTGATCCGCAGCAGCTTGCCGCGCAGGTCGTTGGTGTTGCCGGCGGAGCGCTGCGCGTCGTACGCCGGATTGCGGTTGGCCCGCTCGTCGATGGGCACGTAACCGTCGGAGGCGAACGGGTTGGTGTCGTCGCCGGTGGACAGGTAGAGGTTGCCGGCCGCGTCGAAGTCGATCTTGCCACCGACGTGGCAGCAGATCCCCCGGTCGGTGCCCACCTCGATGATCTTCTGCTCGGTGCCCAGCTGGAGGGAATTCCCGGCGAGCTTGAACCGGGACAGCCGCATGACCCCGTGGAACGGGGCGAAGTCGGCGGCGGTGCCCTCGACCGGAGCGTCGCCCTCGTTGACGTTCGGCGTGGCCGGGTCGTCGACGGGCGTGTTCAGCACCGGCGAGTAGTAGACGTAGACCCACTTGTTGTGTTTGAAGTCGGGGTCGATGGCGATGCCCTGCACGCCCTCCTCGTCGTGCCGGTACACCGGGATGTCGGCGGCCAGCACGTTGCGCCCGCTCTTGGGATCGTGGATGCGCACCTCGCCGGGGCGGGCGGTGTGCAGCACCCGCAGATCGGGCAGGACGGCGATGGCCATCGGCTCGCCCGGGAAGTCGTTGAGGGTCACCTTCTGGAAGTTGTCGTCGCTCGGCGGCGCGCTGGCCGCCTGCGCGGGCACCGGCAGGGCGGCCACGACCGCGGTGATCGCGAGAACGCTGATCAGCCGTCGCATGATCAGAACCGCAGGTTGGCGAGGTAGTCGTAGCCGGCCTCGGCCGTGAGCAGCGCGTCGGCCGGGCTGCGGGGCGGGCTGCCGGCGTCGTCGCGCTCCACGATGTACTCGACCAGGCCGGCCTCGCGGGCGTGCTCGAAGATCCGGCCGAAGTCGATCAGCCCGGCGCCCGGGTCGGCGAAGCTGGCGGCCGTGTCCAGGTCCTTGACGTGCACCTGGCGGATCCGGCCGCGGTGCTGCTGGATCAGGTCGACCGGGTCGTGCGCGCCGCGGTAGGCCCAGAACAGGTCGACCTCGAGGTGCACCAGCGCCGGGTCGGTCTCGGCGGTGAGGATGTCGTAGCCGGTCAGGCTGCCGCCGTCCTGGCGGGCGAACTCGTTGTGGTGGTTGTGGTAGCCGAAGTCCAGCCCGGCCTTGCGGGCCAGCTTGCCCGCCTTGTTCAGGTCCGCGGCGAAGGCGCGGTAGACGGCACCGTCGCGGATCGGCCGGCCGGTGGCGTCGGCGCCGAAGTAGGGATGCACGATGAAGTGGTTGCCGACGATGGCGGCGTCCTCGATGGCCCGCTGCCAGACGGTCGCGTCGAACGGCTGCGGGATGCCGACGTGGCCCGAGGTGGCCCGGATGCCGGCGGCGTCGAGCGCGGCGCGGAACTGCGCGGCCGTGCGGCCGACGAAGCCGGCGTGCTCGACCCGGGTGTAACCGATCGCCCGCAGCTGGGCGAGGCTGGCGGGAAGGTCGATGGCCAGCTGGTTGCGCAGCGTGTAGAGCTGCACGCTGATCTTGTCGAGGGGCACCCGGCCCGGCTTGCGGGAAGCGGCCTGAGCAGGGGTCGCACCGAGCATCGTGGACATGCCGACCGCGGCAGCGGTTCCGGCGACTAGTTGGCGGCGGCTGACGTGAACGGACATCGCGGGCCTCCGAACACTTCCGATAAATCGAAGAAGGTCGACGGCGACGTTACCGGTTTGTTTCGTCTGAAGTGAAGGAAAGATTCTCCGTAATATGCAAAAGTTGGCTCACGCGGCGACTTTTGCCTGCTGGCTCGCCAGGAGGTCGGACATGTCCGCCGGCGTCATCGGGCGGCCCAGGTGGTAGCCCTGCCCGAAGGTGTAGCCGATCTCGAGCAGCCGGTCGGCCTGCGCCTGGTTCTCGATGCCCTCGGCCACCGTGTCCCGGCCGAGCGCGCGGGCGATCTGGAGGACCGCCCGGGCGACCGCCTGCCGGGCATCGCATTCCGGGTCATCGATCTCAATACCGTCCACAAACGACTTGTCCAATTTCACGATGGCCGCCGGGAACGCGGTCAGCAGGCTCAGCGACGACTCGCCGGTGCCGAAATCGTCGAGCGCGAGCTTGATCCCCAGCGCGTCCAGCTCGTGCAGGGTGCGCGAGACCTGGCCGCCGCGCAGGGCAGCGGACTCGGTCAGCTCGAGCACCAGCCGGTCGGTGGGCAGGCCGTGCCGGGCCAGGGCGCCCGCGACGTCGGCCACCAGATCCGGGTCGTGCAGCTGCCGCGCCGAGACGTTCACGCCGACCCGCAGCAACGAGTCCGGGCCGAACTCGGCCAGCCAGGCCGCCGCCTGCCGGCACGCCTCGTGCAGCACGTACCGGCCCAGCGGCACGATCAGCCCGGTCCGCTCGGCGGCCGGGATGAATTCGGCGGGCGCGACCGTGCCGCGGGTCGGGTGGTCCCAGCGCACCAGGGCCTCGACGCCGACCAGCCGGCCGTCCGGCAGGGACCGGATCGGCTGGTAGACCACCCGGAACTCGTGCTGGTCCAGGGCCCGGCGCAGCTCGCCGCCGAGCTGCACGTGGGCCAGCACCGGCTCCTCCATGCCGGGCACGTAGCGCACGAAGCCCGCCTTGCCGCGCTGCTTGGCGGCGTACATGGCGATGTCCGCCGCCCGGAACACGGCGTCCAGCAGGCTGCCGGGCATGGCAGTCGCGATGCCGATGCTGGCCTGCACCAGCAGCCGGTGCTCGCCGACCGGCTCGCGCAGCCCGTCGAGCACCCGCCGGGCGACCTCCTCGCCATCGGCCGCCCCGCCCTCGCCGCCGTCGTCGACGATGAGCAGGGCGAACTCGTCGCCGCCGAGGCGTACGGCGAGGGCCCGCTCCTCGGCGCGCAGCACCGCCGCGACCTCGACCAGCAGGGCGTCGCCGACGTCATGGCCGAGCGAATCGTTCACGGTCTTGAAGTCGTCCAGGTCCAGCAGCAGCACCGTGGCCGGCCGGCCACCGTCCAGGGCGGCGCCCAGCCGCTGGCGGAACAGCGCCCGGTTGGCAAGCCCGGTCAGCCCGTCGTGGGTGACCTCGTGCTGCAGCCGCTCCTCCTGGGCCCGGATGCCGCGCAGCAACCGGGCGTTGTCCCGGAACGCGACGAACTGCCGAACCGCCACCAGCGTGGTGACCAGGACGGCGGCCAGCACCGAGAGCCGGCCAGTCCACCGCAGCTCGCCGGTGGCCACGGCGACGAGCGGAATGTCGGCGGCGGCCACGGCCAGATAGGGCAGCAGCGTGTTGGCCCGGCGCGGCAACGGCCGGGGAGCGAGCACGCCCCGCCACTGGGCCCAGACGGCGAGCGTCACGAGGGCCGGAGCGGCGGGCATCAGGGCGGCCTGCGCCGGGATGACACCGGCGTCGCCGAACGTGGCGGCCAGCACGGCGACCCCGGCCGCGATCAGCCCGATGGCCGCGATCAACCGCAACGCGGCCCGGTCGACCGGGCCGCCCTTGAGATAGGCGACCTTGGTGAGCGAACCGATCGCCAGCAGGAAGGCGAGCCCGACCAGGAACATGGTCTGCATGCTCCACGGATCGACCGCGGTGATCATCGGCGCCAGCCCGAGGTGCCAGAGCACGGTGCCGCAGCCCAGGAAGGCGATGCTCCGGTCGAGCAGCATCCGCTGCCGGTCGGAGCGCCCGGTGGCGAGCGGGACCCGGGCGACGGCCCAGAGAAAGGTGAGGAAGCCCAGCGCGGCGCAACCGGCCGCGGGCAGCGGCATGTCGGGCAGCCGGTCCCGGGTGGCGAACCGGGCCGCGTTGACGAAGTTCCAGGCATAGCCGACCGTCAGGAGAACAACCGCGAGCAGCACGCCACGCCAGAACCGCCCGGCGGCGCGATCCAGCGGTAAGGCCCGCAGCAGCCGGAACACGGCCACGGCCCCGACCACCCCGCCGAGCGGGACGGCCGCGTATCCGATCGCCACGGGACCCGCGCCGCCCGTCGCGCACCACGCGGCGCTGGCCACCGCGAGAAGCACGGTGGCCCACACGTAACGCAGCGGTGCGCGATCATCGGGGGGCACGAGCGCACCATCGGCCCCGGCCCCCGGAAATCAAGAAAAACCGAACCGGGCCGGGTCTCCGTGTCCAGCCCCGGATAGGCCGAAAGGTAGAGGGCGGCGGTGTGCAATCGGCCCTCGGCCAGATGTTTCGGCGGGCCGGCGGCGACATGCTGACAGTCCTGCGAGGCGACAGTTGAGGGGGAACCGATGACGGCTGCACAGCACTGGCCGGACACCGCGCCGCTGGCCCACACCGACACGATTGTCCTGGACTATCTGGGTGCGCTCTGGGCCGAGACCGACGACTTGACGCCGGAGTTGCGCGACGAGCTGATGTCGACCGTCGCCGACTACATCGCGCGGCGGCGGGTCAGCGGCGAGGACGACCCCGAGCTCATATTGCGCCGGCTCGGGCCGCCGGAGGCCATCGCCGCCTCCGTGCGGCGCGGGCGGATGCCGCCACACCTGCGGTTGCCCGTGGCCCGCCAGCCGGTCCGGGCCGCCGATCCCCCGTCCGGAGCGCTCGAGTACGTCGGGATCGCCCTGCTGACCGGCGGCGCCGTGGTGCTGCCGGTGGTCGCGCCGCTGGCCGGCATGTTGCTGGTCTCGGGGTCGCCCCGGTGGTCTGTCCTGCAGAAGACGGCGGCCTGGGTGCTGGCCGGCATGCCCGTGCTGATCGGGCTGATGTTCGCGCTGGGCGCGGCGGTGGTCACGGGCGACGGAGACGCGTTCGCGGTCGCCCTGCTCGCCATGATCGCCGGGCCGTTCATCGCGGGCCTTTCGCTGCTGCCCGGCCTGGCCCGGCGAGCCGCCCCACGCTGACCCCTGACTCTCGAGGTCGACCGGGCCGGCCCGCGTCACTCGAGCCTGAGCACACCGCCCGGCGGCCGCCGCCCTCCGCCGGGCGGTGTCACTCCAGCCTGACCGCACCGCCCCAACGGACCGGCCCGGACGATGCCACCCGAGCCCGAGCACACCGCCCCGCGGACCGGCCACCCCGGACGGCGCCACCCGAGCCCGAACGCACCGCCCTCCGCCTCACCCGAACCCGAGCGCTGCCACTCCAGCCCGAGAGGGCAGCTGATACTGATCGAGCAAGATTTCATAGGATTTGTCGGCCGACATGGTCCCCAGCCGCGCGGATGAAGCACTCGACGAAGACGCCGATATCATTGATCTTGGTCACTGGGCGCCCCGGGAGGGCGAAACCCGACCAAGGTCGATGATATTGGACAAATGAGGATGCGGATAAAGGCGACTTATCCGGATCAGGCGCCTCTGAGCACACTGCCCCACGCCCGCCCAGCCCCAAGCGCGGCGCCATCCGAGCCTGAACACACCACTCCATGGACCGCCCTACCTCTGGACGCGGCAAACTCCAGCCTTAACACACCACCCCGGCCGACCACTCAGCCCGGACCGTGCCGCTCCAGCCTGAACACACCACCCCACGGACCGCCCGACCCCAGACGGTGCCGCTCCAGCTGGGCAGGCGGGGTCACTCGAGGGTGAGCAAGCCGTTTGTCAGGGACGCCGCGGTCAGGTGGCGGTAGCCGACCGAGTCGAATGCGACCGTTACCTCGTGCTCGTCGCGGGACAGCAGGATGCCGTGGCCCCACAGCCGGTGCCGGACGCCGACACCGCCGTCCGTCGTGTGCGCCGGCCGCGGTGACGCCGCTGCGGTCGTGTCGTTGTCGCAGCTGCCGCACGGCGGTTCGTAGTGCTCGCCGAAGTAGGCCAGCAGTTCGGCTCGGCGGCACCGGGTGGTCTCGGCGTAGTGCCGGGCCGCGTCGATCCGGCTGGCCAGGATCGCCTGCCGCCGGTCGCCGGCCGCCCGTACCGAGGCGAACGCGGTTGCCGGCAGGCCCGAGACCCGCACGGCGTCGTTGCCGTCGCTCTGCAGCGCGCCCAGCTCCAACAGCTCGTCGACGACCCGTTCGACCACGTGCCGGCTCTGGCCGCTGGTCTCGGCCAGGCCCGCCAGCGTGGCCCGCTCGCCGGCCGCCTCCAGCGCGTCGACCACCGCGTGTACGGAGTCCTTCGTGAGCCGGGACCGGGCCGCCAGCAGCCGCGGGATGCGGACGGTGCGCTGGTCGTACACGAGAATTGCCGTTGCCTTGGCACCGTCCCGGCCGGCGCGGCCGATCTCCTGGTAGTACTCGTCGAGGCTGCCGGTCATGCCGGCGTGCACGACCGTGCGCACGTCCGGTTTGTCGATGCCCATCCCGAACGCGCTGGTCGCCACGACGACCTCGAGCCGGCCGGCGAAGAAGGCGTCCTGCACGCGGCTGCGCTCGGCGGCGGACATCCCGGCGTGGTACGCCGCGACCTGGAACGAATCCAGCCGAAGTCGCTCGGCGAGACTCTCGCAGCGGGCGTGCGTCAGTGCGTACACCAATGTGGGGGTGTCATGCGCGAGCACCACCTCGACGGTGCGGTCGTCGATCGCCTGCGCCTCCGGCAGCCCGTGCCGGGTCCGGCGGACCGCGAGCGAGATGGTGGGCCGGTCGAAGTCGGCGACGATCACCTGCGGCTCACGCATGCCGAGCTGGCGGGTGATGTCGGTCTGCACCGGCGGCGCGGCGGTCGCGGTGAGGGCGAGCAGCGTCGGGCGCCCGGCGGCCTCGATGACGTCGGCGAGGCGCAGGTATTCCGGGCGGAAGTCGTGACCCCACTCGCTGACCAGGTGCGCCTCGTCGATCGCGAAGAGCGTGACAGGCTTGCCGCCCGCGGTGATGGCCCGCAGCGAGTCGTCGTTGGCGAGTT
>Ga0307515_10012498_pt1 | contig 15969 bp, 20 predicted proteins | sample 17_EM_MG_FD_194513 | JGI IMG/M metagenome (GOLD analysis project Ga0307515, IMG submission 194513) | Populus trichocarpa ectomycorrhiza microbial communities from riparian zone in the Pacific Northwest, United States - 17_EM | ecosystem: Host-associated > Plants > Roots > Unclassified | place...
CGCAGGCTCTGATGGATTTTTTATCTTGTACAGATGTCGGCAGAATTAGCGGAGTGGTGGAGGAGGCGGAGAACTCAGATCACGAGGAGTCGAGTGATGGGGGGGTGTAAAAGTTGATGTTGTTTTTGGCGGTTTCTTATGTTAAAATGGGGAAGAGGACTCGCGACTTTGCTTTTGTTTCTTTATGTTACGGAAGAAGCGGGGAGGAAATATGTACGGGATATGCCATGGCCGCCAGCGGCCGAATGCAATATGATTACAAACAAACAAACCGCGAGAAATCTGTTAGAAACATTAAACAAAAAATAAGTTCACGAGTTGTAGACTGATTTATATGCTGTCTCGATTACAATATAGGGAACTCCTCACTGAGCATTGGTGGCCTCATATCATTGCATGATCATAACTGAGCAAGTAGTGGAACGAGCTCATTTTTCAAAATCTGTCAAGAAAGCCCCAGGTACAGACAGGCAGTCTTTGGGAGTCATACGGCTACTCGGGAGATCGAACAGAACAAGCATGGCGGGATTAACAAAGCTGGCGGTTCGAACAGGTGATCACACAGCCGTGTGGATGCACGCAAGTGGGGTGGTGATTCAGAAACCAGGAAAGAAGAACTATACAAAGCTGAAATCGTATGGAATTATCTCTCTGCTCAGCTGCATGGGATGAGTCTGCGAGAAACCAGTCACATAGTGGTTGTCAGATGAGGTCGAGAGGAGAGCACTACCGAGTGACAGCCAGTTAGATAGCAGGAAGATAAGGTCAGCCGTTGATGCAGCAGCAATCATGGTCGATAGAGGGCCCAAGGCGTGGAAAGATGACAAAATCACAGTCGTACTCCTGATTGCCATCAAGGCGGTGGTCTCAAGCATGGCGAGATGGAGACTGATCCACGCAATGAAAGCCAAATAAATAGGTGGGGACATTATATGATGGACTGAGAGCTTCCTCTGAGATCGACCAGTGGACATGGTAATCGATGGCAATGTCCTGCAGAGAAATCCCGTGGAAACAGGGGTCCCACACGGCTCACCTGCATTGCCGATCCTCATTGCAATAGACACTGCTCGGCTGATATAGTGGGTGGCAGAGACTGTCCAAGGAGTCGAAGGACTGTCCTGCATGGATGACATAGAGTTGGTGGCAATGGTTACGATGTGGACCAGGTGGTCAAGAAACTCAGAGTCTGCACAGCGAAGAGAATCGAATGGGCCAGCCAGTGTGATTTCCAGTTCGACATGGCAAAAACAGATGCAGTACTTTTCACATACAGGAGAGGCCACAAGAAGCACCTCTGGCCAAAACTCACAGCCAATATCAGAGTATCAGAAGGCTTTATCCGATTCAAGAAACAGCCGACACAGTGGCTGGGAGGTGGGATTGATGCGCTCCTGACATTCAAATAGCATCACGATCGATGTATGAAAAAGGCCAGGGCTACAGAAACCCGACTCCACGTACTCACAAGGATGCCCAGAATTGTCCCAGAGCGAGTAAGAGTAGTCCAAATGGGTGGTGTCCAGACTGGAACAATACCGAAGTAAACTCAGGTAGGATCTGAAAGAGACTCGCGGACAAGAAGATGTTCTACTCCTATTTCATTCCCAGGCTAGGTCAACTCTAGGTGCCCTGCCCACGACGCCACTGGGTGCACCTATTAGAGATGCAGGGCTCACCCCCATGCTGTAGCCTTGGACTCCAGGTAGTAATGATTCTCAGCGAGACTCCCAAACGTGTGTGAAAGCTCCAAGCTGAAGAAAGTGGATGACTACCCCACCTTGGGTGCACTCATTGGAAGAGTCATCAAGAAAGAGCATGAAGAAGGCTGGGCGGCAGAGACCATGCAATGTCCTGACGTTGACCAAAAACTGACTGTCAAGATGGTCATACTAAGCAATGACACCGTCGCTAAGGGGGAGGCAATACATCGGGCGAGAGAGAGAGATGCCAAAATGGGTGAAGGGGTTTGTATGTGGTGGACATCCAGATCACAATCCGACGACGGCATAGTAGGTGTCGCTGTTCTATCCAATCACAGAAACGGCTGCAAGACCTTCTGTAGTCACCTTGGCACCGGACGAGTCAAGGTCTACGATGTAGAGCTGTGGGCAATGAGACTTGCACTCCAAGTGTTAGTCGGAACGAGAATTGTGCTGCAGACAACCGGAGTGATGGGAGTGGCTATCGTCAGTGAATCGCAGGCGGTGATCCAGCGAATGGAACATCAGGATCCCGGACACATGCAGCCTCTAGCCAGAATGATCAACCAGTGCGCGAGGACCCTCCGGAATGCCAGTATTGAAATAGAGATTCATTTGCTCTGAGGGTACACTAGCATCCCCGCAAATAAGGTAGCAGATTGCTAGGCGAATTGAGTGCGAGAATGTCACACAGCTGGCACAGTAGGAGAACGTATATAAACCTCGGCCGCAAATAGGCCCAGACGAATCTCAGAAGCGAAGACAGTTGCAAAGGCTAATCAGGAGGCCCACAAATATGGCACACATCATGGCTTCAGACTGATAGGCAAAGCTGGGAGCAAGAGACCCATCCCAATGAATAGTATGAAGTCACTGGCAGCCGGATTCTGCCAACTTAAGTCCGGTTACGGCCCAGTGGGCACATACTTGAAACCATTCGGACACTGAGACGATGACCAATGATGGCAGTGCAGAGGCGGAGGCAGGGAGGTAGCCAAGACTGAGACGCAGGAACACCTTGTCCATTCCTGTAGCCAACGGAAGCACCAAGAAAAAATACTCCGCAACGAGGACGGGAATTTAACGGGATGGAGAGCAGGCAGATGCTGACATGTGCAAGTCTCTGAGCTGCTCTCCATTGAAAAGTGGGATAATGCAGTAATGGACTTCTTGGTGGCCATGGACGTCAGGCAGGGCTCACCTAGCCAGATGGACGAGTAACACCCGGTGGTCTTTCATTCTGGGGTCTTTCATTTCATCTCATTTCCTTGGTGTCTTATCATTCGCTTTCAATTAGATGCATGCTTTCATTCTTTTGTCAACAGGGGACAACCGGTGGTAGCAGGAGTGGAGCTCCGCCATCTAGCTAGCCTGCCCACAGGCAGAGGGGATTATGGGGCTGTCATACTGTAATTAGAGTGAATACAGTATGATTAAAACAAAACAAACCAATCATCATATTTGTTTGTTTGTAATCATATTGCATTCGGCCGCTAGCGGCCGTGGTACATCCTGTACACTTTTTCCTCTCCGCTTCTTCCGTGACATCAATAAACAAGAGCAAAGTTGCAAGTCCCTTTCCCCAACAACAAAAATAAAAAACCGCCGAAAAACAACATCAACTTTTACACCCCCCCATCACTCTACTCCTCGTGATCAGAGTTCTCTCCCTCCTCCACCACTCAGCTTACTCTGCCAACATCTCTATAATGAACAAAATCCAACAGCGCCTGTGAACACTTTGCTTCTGCAAACACGAGAGACATTGGCAATCTGATCTTGTGCTTCTTCATAACCTTTTTGACACCTTCATACCCATTTTCCCCCTCTTTCCCGTCAACCCAAAGCCTTTGATGTTCTCGTTTCCATCTTTTACACCACTTAAACAAGAGATCCCTTGTCTGATATTCATGCCAACACCACCAACATTTCATATCTCTTCTTTTTCCGATTCGCCTTAAGTATTTCCCCAAAAGTGAATGGCCTGACTTAGGTTGATAAAGGCTTGCTGCAATTGTCTTTCAGGCTTCCATCACCACACTATTACCTCCCCTTTTCACCAAATTATACTGGTAACTGTGCTTAGACATCTTCCCGATTTCTTTTATCTATTTCTTACTCTCCTCCAATTTCATCTCAGTCATCCTTCAACTAACATGGGCGAAAGTAACGAAATCATAATTCAAATCACCTTTCTGCATTTCCGTATGACTTCCACAATGCTTACACACCGCTTTCGTTGCTTGTTGCTCAACTTGTTCATTCCCTTCAATTCCCTTATCAGCTGGCACCAAGCAGTACTCCACTGGAATATTTCTTTCCAGAATGTCACTTTCCCATCTCATTGTGCTCAATGCTAGAGCCTGTCCTGGTCCTGGTTGATGCGATGGTATTTGTTTTAATGATGCTTGCGAATCTGTAACGATCCTAACCACCGTAATGTCTTTTTTGTGCACTTCTCCTGTGCGATTCTCACTGCTTCCGATATTGCATGTATTTCTGCATCAAATGCTTCCTTTTGTCGGCTGAGATGTTCCCTCCTCTTTTCCCACCGTTCTTCTTTCCACATGACTGCACATCCCACCCACTCATCTTCTTTTCTTGATCCATCAGTCCAAAGAACTAAACCCTCTCTATCCAACTCTGCTTCCGCTTTGGCTAGTTTCTCTTTCTGTATAATCACCTGGCCTCCCAGGCTCTGTTGACTTTCTGGTAATGTCACGTATTCGTAGCGCCTCCTTTCACAAAACTCCTCCGGGATCAACACATGAATCCTGTCCACCCTATGTGCATATTGTCCCTCCTGTCTTATCATTCACCCTCCGCCTTGAGCATCGGGCATCATCATCTGTCTCAACTTATAGCGCCTTAAACGGTTATTAAGAAGAGCATTCGCCGGCCTAAGCGCGGCGACAAATCATCATATGACCGGGTTGCGGCGTTGAAATTAAAAAAAGCCGGACAATCATCGGGTCTTGGCGTTTGTGTAACATACGGTATTTAGGCTCCGGGACGAGGTCAGCTCTGCGTAAAGTCAGATCTCGGTAGGACAGACTATTGGCACAGTCGGATCTTGGGCGGACTTAGTTTCTCCGCCGGAGAAACTCCATCCGCACCGAACTCCGCTGATGCCGATGGCTTCCGGTGATCTGATTCACTTGTATATAGACGATGTAAACTCTCTCGTTAGAAACGACAATCGTCTTCTTTTCTTCATCGCAAAATCCAAAACGCTAACTGTTCCCCACACCCATCCTCGAGCGCCTGATCACCCGCGTGGAACTCCGAGCGACGACGCATAGTAGAGTACATCTGCCAAGCCTTTTATTCTCTGTACCAACTATGGAGCAAGAGAAATTATGGTGCAAACGCAGTAGATTACTTGTGGTGAGGGGTTCGAATAAGTAAATCTTTATTTAGTTCTATCAATAGATAAGGCATGATGTATATTGTCAACGGGAGTTCAAAATAATTTGGGGGGCTTCCGATGGAGGTAGCGCGGGAAAGGATGGAGGGTTCATCTCTTGAGTGCGTTGTCTTCTCTTCTGTTGGATTGTATGGTGCAGGTCCACTGCAAATCTCCCCGGGCGCTACGAAACTTTCCGATCTCCCACTCAGAAATCACAAGGTACATCACCATTACTTATAACAAACCGATCATATCTTGTCATTATGACCATACGCCATCCTCCTCAAGTACTTCAGTCTATGACCTCTCCATCAACACTATAGTCTCTGTCTCCTCTTATACATGCCGGACGACAGTAATTACCGGTAACTGTTGGCCATTCTATTGCTTTGGGTGTGGTACCCCGGTAATGTATGGTGACGCCATGCATATGCGAGATTCTAACATACGCGTTTTTTAGACATCGGTAGTTCGGAACAATTATTGCTTGCATAGAATAACTTCTCTCATAACACTACCCGTTTCAAATGCAATTGACACAGTGCTCTCGCAATACTTGCTGGTCGAGCGTGCAGTCAAATAAGATCAAGTTTCTTAAATAGTACAGATGTGCACTACCCGACACACGCAATAATCATTAACCTGAATGATTATACTACCTCGTAGCAACATATAACGGATATACACAGTGCTATGTTACATGGGTACGATCATAACTAGTCTTTAATAGCACCAACTCTCTGGATTATGTGTCGGTAACGTCCCAAACACCTTCTCTAACAACTCCTTCCTATACATCTTCATCTGATACTTGTGTCGACCAATATTCCATTCACGCTTCACCGGTGGGCACAAAATAGGTTTCGAAGTGCCCAACAAGAACCGTGTCATGCCGTACGGCGACCAACTAGTAATACCAATAATGCTGATCACGTTCGGGTATCCCCACGGGCAAAGGGTTTGGCACCATTTGGCCAAGATAGCCATCAATGGATGAAGTACGATGTGCTCTGTATATGCCCCCGCCATGGTTCTAGACCGTTGGAGAGGACGTATGCCATTGCACAAAAGACAGTGCATATCGGAATGGAGGTGTTGTAAATCGGGATCATGATTGGGTCAACGTCACCGGATGCGTCGAGACGGAAGATTTTGTTGTTCGTCCTGCAAACGACGGGAAGCGTGTATCAGTGAAGCAGCAAATCACATTAGGTAGAACGCGTTTACCAGTATGGAACAATAAATTCATACCACCTACGAGTTAATTTCTCCCTATCTGCCATGACACGCATACCATCGCCCTCTATCGTCCATAACTTTAGCATTTCATAAACCTTCACCTTATTTGCAGGATAAACCGCCAAGTACGAAAACCCACTGTAACCCAATGGAATTTGCTGAAACGGTCTGCCTCGAAAACTTCCTCGTTTCTCCGCCATCCAATCCACCTTCCAACTCATCTCAGAACATGCCAACATCCATGTTGTGCCCGGCATTCTTGACATAAGTTTCGTGCAGTTCGGGCATGTTTCTCTGAGGAGAATGGAAGTCTCCATTTTCCTGTCTTTAGTAATCGATGCAATACGGCAGAGTGTGTTCATGAAAGCGGTGGGGAATGAACTTCTGTTGCTGGACTTATCTGCAAAGAAAACTAGCCACAACCGCTAAGGAGATTTTCTCACCATAGTTGCCAAACTCGAACCGTTTATCCAGCCGCTTGGGTGCAATGGCGATGGAAATAGATTAAATGTAATCTTGGTTGTGTGAGTTGGTAATGACTGGTAGTGGTGGCGGTGGAGCTATTGGAATGGATATCATTCGACTGACGGTATAAGAGGCCTTCGCAGAAGGTTGGTAGTGCACCACATGATTGTTAGTGGACTAACCACTGAGTGGCGTTCAACTCCAGCATCTCCAGATTTCGCCCTGCATCGGCTATGATTGGAATGAGTTTGTGCGGCGTGAGAAGTATTCATATATCAGGCTCCTGGCAGTAGGAAAACGTCCTTTCTCAGGTGGTCGGCAAGTGTGTTGACCGAAAACAGAGTGTAATTGGCATTTGAACTGAAGTTCATCATTTTGTTCAATGGGTAGTACTATGACGTTGAATTTCCCCCTGCACAGAGTAGATGATACTAACAGTCCAAGTGGATTCATCATACTTTCAGTTGAGATTGGTCTCAACCTGTGTTCCCTTCGGTTTAAGAGAGGCTGCGTCAAAAGTTTTTGTTCCAGGGTCCAAAGTGATTTAAAGGAAGGCTCTAACGTCTTCATTCAACTTGAGATTTGCTTGACCTTCCTAGGTCAGAAAAACTTATGTTGTGTCGGGAATGAGTGTGGGGGATTCATCGCGGTAAGTACCAATCAGAAGTTTAAACTTTGCAATGTGGCATGCGTTGGTACCGGATATTGGACAGTGAAAACTAAGGATATGTAAGTTTATGTATCTGGATTGATGTAATGCTGTTGCTATAGGCCTAGAATGAGGTCTTCACAAGTCCCTTTAAGTCACTAGTATACCCTTCTGACTCTTGCCACCCGGGGCACTCAAGTGTCGGAACAATACAGATAAAAATGCGGCTCGGTCAGTTCCGCTGCTATCCCAATGATGTGCGAGGCTGAAGGAGCAGCAGCAGAAGACGACATCGTGTGGTAACGGTGTGGCAGTGGGACCCAGCAGTGCTCTATATAAGGGCATAAGCTGCACATAGCAAGAGGAGAGGGTTGATCACTGGGGAGATTCGTGGTATTGCGTGAATATACTTATGCATAAGACTCCGGAACTGTAGCCAGCCATATGATCGTTAGATCGTGACTACATAACAGGGTTTCACAATCTTCGCAATGTTTAATGCATTCTCTCAGACAGCAGGCAGTATGATATGCTTTTTCACCATCACTTTCAGTCAAACGCTTTTTGATGATAACAGCATGTAAGGAATTTGGTTTGTGCGAGTCTTTTAGGAATGTATTCGAAGATACTTGATTCCGATTAAGACAGATACTGGGATAAACCGTCTGAGCCCTCTCCTTTGGTCCTGATGACAGCTCTTCAGAACACCCCAATAATGCTCTAGAGAGATATAGACCATCTATTCAACGTAGATAGTTAGTATTGGAATGCACAATTTAAGGGAGATAATTCTAACAGCACATTCAAGTATTAATAGATAAACTCCCTCTGGCTGTTGTGCTGAGTAATTGTGTGGCCATGGTCGGTTTTAGTTATATTTTAATTATTACAGTTTGATGATTCTGGTTTAGTTAATATATCCATGGTTTGACTCGAGGGTCCCAACGGTATGGGGTAACTATTATCTCAATGTGCCCGGGATCGCCGTCCTATCCTGGTCCTGATATCGGAGTACTGGTATTATCTAGGCTGGTGTCCGATACCCTAGGGCCCCATAGAGGTATCTGTATGGGACCGGCGGCTACTGGGAGTATGTATTTTGTTGTGGTGTAGATATTTATACCAGCCCTAAAATTAGCTCCAGGGGTGCCATGATGCCTTGAAACTAGCTGGGGTGCCCTAAACATGAGCTGTATATGGTGGCGCAATGCTGGTGGAGGCCCTGGGTATGAAAAATGGTATCAAATAACATGATTTCTACTCCTTTTCATTGCTGAATTTGGTATATTCTGACATCATAGCGACTACTAGACCCGGTAGGCATTTAGTCTAAGAACAATTTTCCCTAGTCAGAAATGGTCTAGAAGTATCTGCCTCGAAGATCAGTCCAGTTCAGGATAGAATGTTGGCCGAATAGGACAGATTATTGATATACCTGGTGACTTTAGTTTAAGTACCATTATAGAATTGCATATAAGATGAGACAACACCCGATTTCGTCTCTTTCTATGTGGGTCCTAGGCTGTATGGTCTGAAACGTCGTCTAGTCGACTGTTCTAAGCATTCATGTTGCTGGAAGCTCCTCTTCCTACCACGGCAGCCACTGCTTTCATATTCTCACTGCATAGTAGATCTACCTGCAGCTTTTTGACTTGTGTGAATCCAATGTGAACCATGGAATACAAATGAGATGAGATTGCCAAGTAATAACTGCTTCTGTGTTGGTAAGCACGGGTGGTGGCTGCAACTGCACTAAGAAATCCCAGGATTTCATTTTCAAAATCGGAAATTACTTAACAAGCACACAATAGGGAGAGTATTGGAGGCTTCAGACTAATATATAACTCCATGAGCTACATGCCAATCAAAAAAAAAACTCAATTGGACCAAATTTGAAGATGTTGAAAATATGAGTGAGAGCCCATGAAGCTGGCAGATTTTACCAACCTTCTACCCCCCCATTTCAGCACCAATTGTAAAAGAATTCACTGATCATGCAATCAGAGCATATATGACATGCTAGCTGTCAATTGATAATAATTTGGGCAGATTCGGCCTGGTGGGCTGTTGAGATGGGTACTATTTCTAAGTTGTAGAAGGGGAGACCCTCTAGTATAATATAACTCAAGTAATCTTTGCCTAGTGGAATTGAATAATCTTTAACAGCTACCAAACTACCTCCGAATAGTGTTTTGGTATGCTAGAGAGACTCCGACAGCGAGAACACAAAATTCGAACCATAATTGGTAGAGAAATCAAGTGGGGTAGGTAGCCCTGCTCATTCTGCTCATCCTCCTCCTCCTCCCCCCCTACTACCCACCCCAATTAGTCCGCCAAGTCTTGGTGAAATATAACTTTTAATATCACGACATAGCTCAACTATATGTAGATGGATCCCACCTTACAATTGGCCTAGTACTGGTGCTGTTTGTGGATCTATTGGGGAGGTTTGTTCTCCATCCTCCCCCACTAGCGGACACCACTACTTCTCCACATTCAGTCATTATACCTGGCCTACGATAGAGTAGATGCATGTAAATATAGTAGAGCTACTCGGTGCTAAAGAATGTCCTGTTGACAGACAATTGGTGGACCAACTGGGGTGGCTGGTAGTGGGAGAGGAGGAGGACGATTTACTACCCCCTCCCCCATAACTCCACCAGCTCGTAGTCAAATTTGTCATCCTTTTGCAAAGAGGAACTGCAGTATGTATAGATAGATTTTGGGCCATCATTACCACATTGCTGGAACTAGGGGTCCGCTGTGGTGAAACAGCGGAGCTAGAAGGCAGAGAGCCCATCATCAACACTCCGCCGCACCTCTCGCGGCATCCAAAAGGAATTCGTGAGAAAGAGCGGTTCTGGCTAGAGGAGCGTAGGAAGAGGGTGAGAAGATATGATACTACCCGGCCGTGAGGATCCACGAAATCTCGGAAAGAGCGAGTGAGATCAAAAGTTGAGAAAGATAGAGTGTGTAATTCGTTGTATGATAAGATGAGATGAGATGATACAAGATGCGATGAGATGAGAGTCTATCTACCCCGGGGTCTCCTGAATATATACTCCCCGTCGCTCCGTCCATCTCCGTTACCCCTGTATCTCCGTCCGCCCCCGTCGCCCAGTCCATCTCCGTCATCCCTGTATCTCCGTACACCCGCCGTAGCTCAGTTCAATGCCAAGCTGAGTGGCGGTGGTGGTGAGAAACGGATTTTCCCGCCACACCGCTACATCGGGAAAAGTGCAAATCGACTATAGACTGCGCTACGCGCACACGCGCAGCTCATAGCAAGCTTCCCGTGGACCCCTGCGCCACGCGCAGCCTATAGTCATCTATAGTCGATTCATAGAGATGTGCGCGTGGGCCTATGGAACTATATACGGCTGGCGGCCGGAGATGGACCTATACCAGTCTTCACTGCCTGCAGTCTTCGCTGCTATACCGGTACTATACACTATCGCTGAGAGTCCGCTTGAGAGCCTGCTGGAAAGCCTCTTTGAATGCCTGTTTGAGAGCCTTCTTGAGAGAGCCTCGCATCGGGAGGAGTAGAGTTTTCCACGGGAAGCTTTTGGCCGATGGAAAACTCTGAGTTTGTGGAAGCTTTGGCTAATAGAAGGCTCTAAGTCTGTGGAAGCTTCAATGCTGACGTTGACATAGTCAACCTACTTGTCTAAGTGCTTCTAGTACTATGATCACCATCACCGACACCATCACCATCGCTATCATCACCATCGCCATCAACACCATCAGCCCCAGACCGAATGCGCACACATACGCCCACAATCGGTGGGAAGCGGGCAGCTGATTCCGCAGGAAAATCTGAGTCGGAGATCTGCTCTCCCCATGATCCAATTGTCTACCTTTCCTGCAGAATGTAAGGCGGCAATTGTCAACACCATGACCATGAGGCATCGTGAGATCTCGTCGCGGTGGCCGCGCTAAAGATAAGGTTCAGACTATGATATCGACCGACGTCATGATGGCGGCCGCTGCCACCCGCCTCCCGCCACCCGCCTCCCGGTGCCTGGCGCCTGCAACTCAGCAAGTCTCTGGATCGAGCACCCAGGAGCATACATGGGAGCATATAGTCAAGTTGTCTTGCCTCTTGAGAGTGTACTTGGGAGCGTGTTCGGGAGTGTGCTTGAGAGCATCTTGGGAGCATACTTGGGAGCGTCAGTCAAGCAGGCTAGGAGTGTGCCATCGAGTGCAATTAGGAGCGTCCTTGAGAGCATGCTCGGGAGCGAGCTTGAGAACGTACTCGGAGGTGTACTTGGGAGTGTACTCGGAGTGTACTTGGGAGAGTCTTGAGAGCTTACTTGGGAGCGTATAGTCAAGCAGGCTGGGAGTATGCCATCGAGTGCAATTGGGAGTGTACTTGGGAGCGTACTCGGAGTGTACTTGGGAGCATCTGGAGAGTGTACTTGGGAGCGTATAGTCAAGCAGGCTGGGAGTGTCATCGAGTGCAATTGGGAGTGTATTTGAGAGCGTGCTCGAGAGTATGCTTGAGATCGTCTTGAGAGCTTCCTTGGGAGCGTATAGTCAAGCAGGCTGGGAGGGTGCCATCGAGTGCAATTGGGAGCGTCCTTGAGAGCATGCCCGGGAGTGTACTTGGGAGTGTCTTGAGAGCTTAATTGGGAGCGTAAGTCAAGCAGGCTGGGAGTGTACAATCGATTGTAATCAGGAGTGTACTTCAGAGCGTATTTGGGAGCGTGCAATGAAGTGCATTTGGCAGTTTTATTGAATGCTGCATGATGTATAGTATCAAGCGCCCATAATCGCATGCGTATCATAGTAATCTAGTCTACTCGCAGGTCCATAGGACCTCATAGTGCCACGCGTCAATTATGCTATGGATTACCGGCCCAAAAACAGCTTCTCTATGAGTTGCGCGTCGCGTAAGGTCATTTTTCCCGGTGTAGATGGGGTCCTCTCCGAAGTCCATTTGCTATCTCTCAGCTATATCCATCGAATCTTGGGTCATTATGGTCAATAACGGCTTGAATTGAAGCCATGATGAATCTCACTTAGTCCGTATACTCTAATTGTAACTTGAGTCAGTAGATATGGAGCTCTAATAAGGAACCTGTCATGGAAAATAACTCTTTCAATACAGCCCAAGATTTCGCGTATTTGGGATTCCAAATCCATCCTGTAACCATCCCGTGATTTACAATAGCTGAATTTCTCGATGGATTGAAGCAGACATGACTTTTCCAAGCCTAATTTATGTGTACACAAGAACTAAAGTGCATGCTCAACCCTAACTAACCTACATGACAACCACCCTCAAATCCGCCCCACAGACTACTTGTTGACTAGACCCGTTTTTAAAACGATCTCTTGAACATCACTGTTGATTTTTCTGCAATATTCATTACTGTAGCTGTTACGCCAGGACCTAACTAATATTCAAACATGGCACGCTTGATGTTGTTCATTCGTACTATATTTACTCAAGGCTAGAGTATGACAGATCCTTATCCCCTCCGCCTCCATGCCAGCCAGTTAGACTGCGAAGCTCCCATAATCTACCCTTCATCCCCACTGACAGAAGAAATGTAAAGTATTGTAATCAAACAGACCAGCCTATATGACGTCCATGCATCACCCCAGTGGGAACTTTCCGACATCCATGGCCACCAGGATGTCTATCACTGCCTTGTCACATTCCACTATCGAACACATCTCTGATTCCTGTGCCCGCTGGCACCGGCCCGCTTTCCAGCCCATTGCCTTCCCCACCATCTTGCAGAGCTCCCGCTGCTGGTATTTCCACCGGCTGCTGTAACAGAGGAGATGCTTCCATGTTTGGGCTACTGTTCCTCCGCACCACCAGTACTTGTCTTCCTCCCAGTGTCTGACCAGTTTAAGGTAAGCTCCAGTAGGTACATGCCCGCACTTTTGTTGGTAGAATCTTTTTGCAAATGACATTGCGCTTGCCATTGGGTTAGGTCTCTTGCTGCCTGCTATGCCCTTCAGTCTGTAGCCGAAGTGCTTGTTGCAATTGTTGGGCTCCAACCGGGCCTTCGCTACTGATCTTCTTTCGCAGATCAATCTAGCTCTATTTGAAGCCCAAGTATATTGCCGATCTATTATCCTGCTTCCGTTGGCCTCTCAGGCCAATTTCGCCTGGCTGTCTGTTTCTTTATTTCAGGGGATGCTGGAGTGCTCTAGGACCCAATGGATCTCCATCGCGATCCCATGGGTGAGGAGGGCCTGTGACCTTCGATGGATCCCGCTTGCGACTCACTGTTCAGGGCCCGGATCTAGATATGCCATCCGTCGGATGTCGGCTTTTCAATCGCTAAAAACCACCACCGTCTTTACCCCATACGTTTGCAGTATTTCTCTCTTCTTGATCGTCACATCCAGCGCCAGTCGTATCACCCACAGCTCAGCATCAAAGACCTCCATACGTCTAGTTCCTAGATTGCTGTGGCGGGACCTCCATTCACTGATGACACACTTACAGGGGTCGCCAAAAATTTACCGTCTGGGAAAAACCTTGCCCTGTCCTGGACTAAGACTTTCCGTCATGGGAGTTTGTGACTGCGGGAATGTAGACTGTTGAACATGGGGAGAACCATTTGGGTGTAGACTTGGATACAGAGAGAAAAGAGGAGGAAGACATAAGTTGTATATGAGAGCATAGTGTGCCCCTTACTACTAGTCCCACTTGCTAGCGCTCCGCTCGATATATACATGTAGCATTGGTGCTGGCGGTCTGCCGACTGTGTTCAGAGTATTGATATAGAGAAGTTTGATTGTAGACTATCTAAGAGGGCCACGAGGCCATGTATATGGTCATACAAGTGTGAGTGCGTATGTACGCATCTATGTACAAATCCGGCTGAATACCATCAGCCAATTTCGCAGCCTCACCTATGAGTCATCATCTCCGGCCATATGAAGGCTGAGATCTATTTATGCAGCACAACAATACACAGATTATGCGAGTGATGCAGTTATGACTGAGTGATAATACCTAATGTTCCTTTTATGACTCCGAGGGCTAGTGCTAGGCAGGGAATTATTGCGAGCAGGTATATTCAGTCGGAGGAAAATATCAGCATGCACGCAGAAGAGGAAGAAAAAGAGGGGGGAATGCCAGAGACCCCGAAAAGGAGCGGCACACCCACTTCTGAAAATGGCGACAGCGATGATGTGATGACTGAGGTGGAATGGAGGCACGAGGAACACTACATGACGCCAACGAAGCAGGGAAAGAAACGCATTAAAGGGAAGGGAGTAAGGAGGGCGGTAACGCCAGAACGACCAATCCCGAATGTGCTGCAGACACCTCGCAGGAGGAAGCTTGAGGCTGATTGGGCCAAGCCTGCCGAAGAGGTGACTAATGAGAGGGGTGTGATTAATTTGGAAGATTTTATTGGTGAGTATCTTAGGAACACTAACCGATTGAGGGATTTTATGCTGGCTCAAGAAAAATTTGATATGAATTATGAGTAGTGTTAGCAACGGTTCTGGACCGTCACTTTGGGTACGAGTCCGGGTCGGCACCAAACCGGCACCAAATTTGCTGGCCGGGTGGTCAATAAACCTGAAATGTCCATTCGGGTACGGTTCAATAGAATTCTTCCTACCCATCTGAAATGGGCGGGTCGTTAGCGGGTTGACCAGCTGGTCCATCTGTGCATAAATATTACTCACTTCCGTTTGGTATTTGATAATAGTACTCAATCAAAATGGATTATTCGATATTCAGAAATCGCATTTTCATGTTTTGCAGGTTGTGATATTGATATTATTCGAATTCGTGTTTTTCCTATAATACTTGTCATTTTTGACCATAGAGGAGGTCAATAGTTCCATTATAAGCTCAAATATCCATGCAATGCCTTCGTTACCCAATTTGCATTGAAAAAAAATCGATGGTGTTCAGTTGATGTTAGGTTGGCGGTGATTGTTAGAATGTGGCCGCGACCGTGTAACTTTCTCCTTGGCCTATGATGGCTGCCAATAGGTTGGTTATGGATAGCAGCGAGCAAATTACTTACCAATTACGTTATTTACAAAACCAAAAATTGTTGACGCTCTGTTCACGCTCATTTTTAGGTGTAGCAACAACCACACTAACCATATTACCTATAATGGCAGCCAATATATCGATTATCGGTAAAAGCTGTAGCATAGCCTTTGGATTATACAAGATGCGATACCCAAAATTGTTAACTCTGTGTTGACGCGCATTTTCAAATTGTGGCTGTTACCGTGTCACTGTCTCTTTTGCCTATAAAGACTGCCAATATGTTGATTATGGACATCAGGAAGCAAATCGCTTCCCAATTGTCTTACTTATACGACCAAAAATCCTTGATGCTCTGTTGACACTCATTTTCACATGTGGCAACTTCGACATTAACCATATTGCCTATACAGGCGGCCAATACTTCGATTATGGGTAAAAGCTGTAGCATAGCCCTTGGATTATGCAAGATGCAACACCCAAAATTGTTTACACTCTGTTGACGCTCATTTTCAGTATTTGG